>Ga0153921_1000134_pt1 | contig 57523 bp, 54 predicted proteins | sample TSNJ005MetaG_FD_104691 | JGI IMG/M metagenome (GOLD analysis project Ga0153921, IMG submission 104691) | Attine ant fungus gardens microbial communities from New Jersey, USA - TSNJ005 MetaG | ecosystem: Host-associated > Fungi > Mycelium > Unclassified | place: USA: New Jersey, Brendon T. Byrne... | reverse complement strand
GTCCTGGCCGACGACGGCGCTGCCGACCGGCGAACCGTCGGCGGTGCGCGCGTCGACCTGGGCACCGGGGCTCCCGACGCCGGTCACGACCGCCCGGTCGACGGGAAGCCCCTCACCGGCACCAGGCGACCGCAGCTCGAACGGGTTGTCCATGGTGTAGATGTAGCCTCCGCCGCCCACGAGGGGGTGGCAGAAGTAGATGACGGTCTGGCCATCCTCAACGGTTCCCGTCGCGGTGATCTCGATCGTTCCGTCGGGGCGGATTGGGCCTTCGCCGATCTGGATACCGCTGCCGCAGACGGACTGACCGGGCACCAATCGGAGAGGCAACGCCACCAGCTGCACCGTCTCTCCTACAGTCGCCTCCAGCGTCTCAGCATCGTAGACCGTCATCGAGTACACCTGACCGGGCGCGACCGTACTGCTCGCCGGCGGAAATATCATCCGTGATTCGCCCGCGGCACGATCCTCGATCGGAGCCGCCGAGGCCGCGGCGGGGATGGTGACGACCGCGCCGACGGCGACGGTCGCGGAGATCAGGAAGGTGCGCAGGAAACGGTTCATAAGCTTGTCCACATCTGGTCGGGGTATGTCCGTCGGGGCCGGTCGGCCGCACTCCATCGGAGCGAGGGATATGACATATTAGAAGCGCCCGATCGGGAGACTTCCGAGGTTTCCTCAGGGAGACGCGTAGCGCCGACGCACGCAAGGAGCGACGCGCCCTCCGAATTCAGTAGCTATGGGGAAAGGAACGACGCACTTGGTCGCCGGTGCCTCAGTAGCGCCAGACGGCCGCTCAGCAGCCGCGAACGGTCGCCGCGTCGAAGAGCTGCTCCGCGGCGCGGCGGGCTGCGACGGGAGTCCCCCCGCACAGCGCCGCGCTCGCGGAGGCGCCGTCGAAGAGCAGCGTCAGCTGCACCGCGAGAAGGTGTGGCTCCGAGGCTCCGGCGGCGACCGCCTGGCGCTCGAAGAAGGCGGTGAGCTCGCCCTTGAAGTGCTGCGCCACCTGCGCCGCGGGATGCTCGCGGTCGCGCAGCTCGGTGGCGACGTTGACGAACGGGCAGCCGAAGAAGTCGCTTGCCTCGGCCGCCGCGTGCAGCGCGTCGTAGACGTGCAGGACACGCTCGCGCGGGGGGAGGTCGTCGCTCTCGGTGAAGTAGCCGGCCACGACGCGCGGTCCGTACTCCCGCAGCATCTCGGCGACGATGGCGTCCTTGCCGTCGAAGTGCTGGTAGATCGAACGTTTGGAGACCGCGGCCTCCTGGGCGATGCGATCGACACCGACCGCGTTGACGCCTTCGCCGATGAAGAGCCGGGCGGCGGCGGCGAGCACCCGCTCGCGCGGCTTGGGCCGGGGCGCGACGGCGGAGGTGGTCATGCGCCGATTCTACGGGCGGCGATGGACAAAGTAAACCGATCTGTGTACATTGCGAGTACACCGATCTGTTTACTTTTGGAGGAACCCATGACCGACCTCACCGGCCGCATCGCCCTCGTCACCGGAGCCAACCGCGGACTGGGAGCCGCCTTCGTCACCGGGCTGCTCGAGCGCGGCGTCGCGAAGGTCTACGCGGCCGCCCGCCGCCCCGAGACCGTCACGAGCGACGACCCCCGAGTGGTCCCCCTCGCGCTCGACGTGACCGACCCCGAGAGCATCCGGCGCGCTGCCGAGGTCGCGAGCGATGTGACCGTCCTGGTCAACAATGCCGGCATCGCCGTGAACCAGTCGCTCGTCTCGGGAGACCTCGACGAGATCCACCGGGAGTTCGACACGAACTTCTGGGGGCCCGTCCTGGTCACCCGCGCCTTCGCACCCGTCCTGGCGCAGAACGACGGCGGCGCGATCGTGAACATGCACTCCGCGCTGAGTTGGCTCGCGCTCGGCTCGTACAGCGCGACCAAGGCCGCGCTGTGGTCGGCGAGCAACTCCGCGCGCGTCGAGCTGGCGCCGCAGGGCATCCAGGTCGTCGGCGTGCACGTCGGCTAGGTCGACACGGAGATGGCCGCGAATGCGGAGGGCGTGAAGGTCCCGCCGACGCAGGTCGTGGACGAGGCTCTGGATGCGGTGGCCGCCGGAGACGCGGAGGCGATCGTCGGCGACGTGGCGCGCCACGTGAAGTCGAAGCTCCACGAGGACGTGCGCGCCCTCTACCCCCAGCTGGCCAAGTAGGACGAGGCGGCGAAGCCCTCTGGCCGGATGCCCCAACTCGCCGTCCACTCCTCGCCGGGCGCGAGCCAGTGGAGCCCCTGCCCGGTGTTGAGCGCGTTGGCGGGCGCGGTCATGGGCTCGACCGCGAGCGCGACCTCCCCCGGCGCCTTCGTGGCGAAAGCGCGGTGCGTGAAGACCTGCACGTAGGCGAAGGCGGGATCGCTCCAGAGGATCACGCGCCGGCCGTCGTCGGCCGCGAGCACGTGCTCCGGCCGCTCGGCGAGCCCGCCGAATCCGTCGTTCACGTCCAGGTCGCTCACGCGCGCACCCGCCGAGAGGTCGAAGCGCGTACCGGCGACGGGGACCTCCCCGGTCACGTTGAGCCGGTCGTCGGTCTCGAATCGCGTGGCCGCGGTCACCGTCAGCGTGAGCTGCTCGGCGGGCACGTCGCCGATCCGGAGGTAGGGGTGGGCGCCGACGGCGACGGGCGCGGGACGCTCCCCGCGGTTGACGATCGTGTGCGTGACGGTGAGGCCCTCGGTGTCAAGCTCGTGCTCGACCGTGGTGTCGAGGAGGAACGGATAGCCGGCCTGCGGGTAGATGCTCGCCGCCTGCGTGACCGACGAGTCGGTCCGGGCGACGAGGGTGTACGGCTGGTAGCGCAGGAGGCCGTGACTGGCGTTCCCGAGCTGCGGCTCGGTGAGGGCGAGCTGCTGCACGACGCCGTCGAGCTCCCAGCGGCCGTCTTTCACGCGGTTGGGCCACGGGACGAGCGCGATGCCGTCGGCGGAGGGTGGGGTGGACTCCTCCGGGAACGGCTCCGTGAGGTCGACACCCGCGTAGCGCAGGGTGCGGATCCCCGCCGCCACCTGGGTGATGGTCGCGCTCAGGTCGCCGAATTCGATGTCGTACTGGTCGCCGGTGGGTGCACGCATGGCCACAGCCTAGGCCCCGGCGACGGTGACCGGCAGACCGGTTTCGCGCAGCGCGGACAGCTCCTCCGGGGCCGCCGAGACACCGGTGATGAGCGCCGAGATCTCGTCGACGGCGGCGATGCGGCCGAGGTGGGTTCGGCCGAGCTTGGAGCCGTCGGCGACGACGACGGCGCGCTCCGCGGTCGTCACCATCGCCCGCTTCAGGTCCGCCTCGGGCAGGTTGACGTTCGTGATGCCGCCGACGGGATGGACGCCGGTGCAGCCGATGAAGGCGAGGTCCGCGTGCACGCGCTCCAGCAGGCTGGAGGCCAGCGGCTCGACGAGCGAGTGCTGCAGGGGGCGCAGGGTCCCGCCGGTCACGACGACCTGGAAGCGCGGGATGGCGCGCTCCAGCTCGAGCGCGATGGTCAGACCGTTGGTGATCACGGTGACGTCGGTGAGGTCGTCCCGGTCGGCCAGGGCGCGCGCGATGGCGGCCGTCGTGGTGCCCACGTCGAGCAGGACGCTGCTGCCCGGCACCACGAGCGCGGCCGCGGCGAGCGCGATGGCGCACTTCTCGTCCGCGGACGCCTCCAGCGCCTCCTCGAAGCTCGCCTCGCGCATCCCGGTCCCGCGGAGCACGGCGCCACCGTGCACGCGGCGGATAGCCTGCCGGTCGTCCAGCGCGTCGAGGTCGCTGCGCACCGTGACGTCGGAGACCTGGAACTCCTCGCTCAGCTCGCTGACCCGGACGAAGCCGGCGCGGCCGATCCGTTCGAGCATCCGCTCCCGGCGGAGGGCGGCTGGCAGCGGTTCGCTCATACGCCCATCGTGTTCCGCTTGCGTTTGCTTGTCAATGCGAAAGCGAATGACTAGATTTGCTTTCGGAAACGAAAGGCTGGCATGGCTTCCATCACCAAGCGCCCGCATGTCCTCTCCGACGGCCGGGACCTCATCTACTACGACGACGCGGACTCGACGCTCGCGCCCGACCGCGCGCCCGACCTGCGCGAGCCCGCGCCGCGCCCGGCGACGGCGACCATGCGCCAGGATCCGCTGACCGGCGAGTGGGTGTCCATCGCCGCGGCTCGCCAGAACCGGGTGATGCTGCCGCCCGCCGAGCTGGATCCGCTCGCCCCGGCCACGCCGAGCAACCCGTCCGAGATCCCGAGCGTCTACGACGTGGCGGTCTTCGAGAACAAGTCGCCGTCGTTCGGGCCGCTGCTCGAGGACCCGAACGCCCCTCTCGGCCTCGACGACCTGGCCGAGGTCGGTCTCGGCCGCACGCGCACCTCCGTCGGCCGCTGCGAGGTCGTGTGCTTCAGCCCCGCGACGAGCGGCTCCTTCGGAAGCCTCACGCCCTCCCGCGCCCGCACCGTCATCGAGGCCTGGGCGGACCGCACCGCGGTGCTCTCCGCGCTGCCCGGCGTGCGCCAGGTCTTCCCGTTCGAGAACCGCGGCGAGGCCATCGGCGTCACCCTGCATCACCCGCACGGCCAGATCTACTCGTACCCGTACATCACCCCGCGCACCGACGCCCTCATCCGCTCGCTCGACTCCTACGGGCCGACGCTGTTCGCCGACATCCTGGAGCGCGAGCGCGCTGCCGAGCGCGTCGTGCTGGCCGGAGAGCACTGGACGGCGTTCGTGCCCTTCGCCGCCCGCTGGCCCATCGAGATCCACGTCCTCCCGCACCGGCACGTCGCCGACTTCGCGGAGACGAACGACGCCGAGCGCGATGAGCTCGCGACGCTCTACCTCCGCGTTCTGCGCGGTGTGGATGCGCTCTACGACTCCCCAACGCCCTACATCGCCGCCTGGCACCAGGCTCCGGTCGGCGTACGGCGCGACGAGATCCGCCTGATGCTGCAGATCACCTCTCCGCGTCGTGCCGCGGATAAGCTGAAGTTCCTGGCCGGTTCCGAATCCGCGATGGGTGCGTGGATCGGCGACGTCCCTCCCGAGAAAGCCGCAGAGGCTCTCCGCGAGGCCGTCGCCCGCTCCGATCGCGAGAACCCCGTCGGCGAGCTGCCTTCGGGCATCTCCGGCCTCGTCACCGTTCCCCCCGCCCCTTCCGACCGAAAGGCCGACCGATGACCGATCTGCGCTCCGGCGTCCGCGACGACTTCGCCGAGGTGTTCGGCCGCCAGCCCGACGGCGTCTGGTCCTCCCCCGGCCGCGTCAACCTCATCGGCGAGCACACCGACTACAACGAGGGATTCGTCCTCCCGTTCGCGATCAACCGCCGCACCGTCGCCGCTCTCGGTCTGCGCGACGACCGCACCGTCCGCGTCGGCAGCACCTTCGCCGACGAGCTCGTGGAGATCGATCTCGACGCGATCGGCCCCGACGCCCTCTCCGGATGGTCGGCCTACCCGCTCGGCGTGGCCTGGGCGCTCGGCGAGTTCGGGGCCGACCTGGCCGCCGTGCCGGGCTTCGACGTGCTCATCGACTCCAACGTCCCCGTCGGCGCCGGCCTGTCGTCGTCCGCCGCGATCGAGGGCGCCGTCGCCCTCGCACTGAACGACGTGTGGCGGCTCGGACTCGACCGTCAGACGCTCGCCCGCGTGGGCCAGCGCGCCGAGAACGTGGCCGTCGGAGCCCCGACCGGCATCATGGACCAGTCCGCCTCGCTGCTGGGCGAGCCGGATTCCGCCGTGTTCCTGGACTGCCGCACCCTGCACTCCGAGATCGTGCCGCTGGGGCTGGCCGAGGCCGGGCTGGAGATCGTCGTGATCGACACCGGCGTGGAGCACGCGCACGCCACGGGCGGCTACGCCGAGCGTCGCGCCTCCTGCGAGGCCGGAGCCGCCGCGCTCGGAGTCGAGTCGCTCCGGGATGTCTCGGTCGCCGATCTGGACCGCGCCCGTGAACTGCTCGACGATGTGACCTTCCGCCGCGTCCGCCACGTCGTCACGGAGGACCAGCGCGTGCTCGACGCGGTGCGCACCCTGCGCGAGCAGGGCCCGACCGCGATCGGGGAACTGCTCGACGCCTCCCACGCCTCCATGCGCGACGACTTCGAGATCTCCGTGCCCGAGCTCGACCTCGCCGTCGAGACCGCGCAGTCCAGCGGGGCCATCGGCGCGCGCATGACCGGCGGCGGCTTCGGCGGCTCGGCGATCGCGCTCGTGCCGTCCGACGCGGTCAGCCGCGTGCTCGTGGCGCTCGACGGCGCCTTCGCCGAGCACGGCTTCGGCCAGCCGAACCTCTTCACGGTGGTCCCGTCCGAGGGCACCCGCCGCGAGAGCTGACCTCCGGCGGTCGCCGGCGTTAACCTCCCGGCAACCGCGCGGGAGGAAGATGGCGGGGATGACGGATCCGGAGATCACCTGGCTCGACGCCGACACCGTGCAGCTGCGACAGCCGAAGTCGTCGCACTGGGAGGCGCCGTTCCTGTTCCTGCTCTTCGGCCGGCGGCGCGCTTTGCTCCTCGACACCGGGGCGACCGCCGACGAGTCCGTCTTCCCCCTCCGCGCGACCATCGACCGCCTCACCGACACCTGGCTGCGACGCAACCCCGCGGTGTTCCTGCGGCCGTATCCGCTGGTCGTGGCGCACACGCACGCGCACCGCGACCACATCGCCGGCGACCCGCTCCTCGCCGTGCGCCCCGCGACGACGGTCGTCGGGACCACGCCGGCGCAGGTCATCTCGTTCTTCGGCTTCCACTCCTGGCCGGACGAGGTCGTGGAGTTCGACCTCGGTCAGCGCCCGATCGACGTGATCGGCGGCCCGGGCCACGAGCCGTCCGCCGTCGTGTTCTTCGACCGCCGGACCGGCATCCTCTTCACCGGCGACACCGTGCTGCCCGCCCACCTCTACATCCGGGACCGGGCGCAGTACAGCGCGACGATCGACCGGCTGATCCGGTTCCGCGACACGGCCCCCGCGCGGGTGCGCGAGCTGCGGGGCGCTCACATCGAGATGACTCGGGAGCCCGGTGTCGCCTACCCGCCCGGGACGATCGACCAGCCGGAGGAGCCCGCCCTGGAGCTGCCCCCGCGCATCCTCAACCGGGTGCGCGCGGCGCTCGACGACCTGCCGGACTCGCCGGACGGGCGCGTGGTGCGCAAGCGTTTCATCGTCGTCGACGAGAGCCCGGAGAGCGCCGCGCGCGCTGGCTAAGCTGACGGGATGAGCACCCTCGTCACCCTCGCCGACGGCTCGGCGCCCACCATCGCTCCCGATGCCTTCGTCGCCCCGGGCGCCGTCCTCGCCGGACGCGTGCGCCTCGCCGCCTCCTCGAGCGTCTGGTACAACGCCGTGCTCCGCGCCGAAGCGGAGGACATCGTGCTGGGCGAGCGCAGCAACATCCAGGACAACGTCTCGTGCCACGTCGACGCGGGCTATCCGCTGACGATCGGAGCGGACGTGTCGGTCGGCCACAACGCGGTCCTGCACGGCTGCACGGTCGAGGACGGTGCGCTGATCGGGATGCACGCGACCGTGCTCAACGGCGCGGTCATCGGGGCCGGGGCGCTGGTCGCGGCCGGGACGGTCGTGCTCGAGGGGACGATCGTCCCTCCCGCGTCGCTCGTCGCGGGCGTTCCCGGCAAGGTCCGCCGCGCGCTCACGGAGGAGGAGCGGGCCGGTCTCGTCGGCAACGCCTCCGCCTACCTGCGCCTGGTGGAGGCGCACCTGCGGGGCTGACTCAGCGCTCGGTCGCGCCGGAGTCCGTGGCGGACGGCTCGACCGCGCCGGGCTCCCCACCCGTCAGCCGCACCAGCTCGGCGAACGTCGTCGGGAACACCGTGTGCGGGTGTCCCGCCGCGGCCCAGACCTCGGGGTAACCGGCCAGCGCGACATCCACGATCGTGCGCAGCGGGGCGGGATGACCGACCGGAGCGACTCCGCCGATCGTCTGCCCCGTCGCGGACTTCACCGTCTCGGGATCGGCCCGGCGGATGCGCCCGCCGAGCTGCTCGCCGAGGAAGGCCGTGTCGACCCGGTGCGCGCCGGAGGTCATCACCAGCAGCGGCTCGCCGTCGATCGTGAAGACGAGCGAGTTCGCGATCGCGCCCACCTCCACGCCGAGCTCGGCGGCGGCGGACACGGCCGTCGGCGTCGCCGCCTCGAACCAGCGCACCCGCGGCTCGACGCCGGCGGCGAGCAGCGCGGACTCGACCCGCTCCACGGCGGGGTGCGTCCGCCCGGCGCCCTCCCCGCTCATGCCAGCACCCGCTCCGCGGACTCGACCACGTTCTGCAGCAGGAGCGCCCGGGTCATCGGGCCGACGCCTCCCGGGTTCGGGGAGATCCACGCCGCGACCTCGGCGACATCCGCCGCCACGTCGCCGGCGACCACGCTCGTGCCGGTGAGCGGGTCCTCCACGCGACTCACGCCCACGTCGAGGACGATCGCGCCGGGCTTCACGTTCTCGGCCGAGACCAGGCCCGCGACGCCCGCGGCGGCCACGATCACGTCGGCGCGCTTGAGGTGCTCGTCGAGGTCGACGGTGCCGGTGTGCGTGAGCGTCACGGTCGCATTGTATTCGCGACGGGTCAGCAGCGCGCCGATCGAGCGGCCGACGGTGACGCCGCGGCCGACGATGACGACGTGCTTGCCGTTCAGGTCGATCCCGTGCCGCTCCATCAGCTCGACGACGCCACGCGGGGTGCACGGGAGGGGCGTGGTGATCGGGCGGTTGACGTTCAGCATCAGGCGGCCGAGGTTCGTGGGGTGCAGGCCGTCCGCGTCCTTGGCCGGCTCGACGAGTTCGAGGACCGCGTCGGTGTCGAGGTGCGGCGGCAGCGGGAGCTGGACGATGAACCCGGTGCAATCGGGGTCGGCGTTCAGCTCCTCGATCACGGCCTCCAGCTCGGTCTGCGAGATGTCGACGGGGAGGTCGCGGCGGATGGAGGCGATGCCCACCTCCGCGCAGTCGCGGTGCTTGCCCGCGACGTACCACTGCGAACCCGGGTCGTCGCCGACCAGGATCGTGCCGAGCCCGGGCACGATGCCCTGCTCGCGCAGGCGCGCCACACGTTCGGCCAGTTCGCTCTTGATCGCGGCGGCGGTCGCCTTGCCGTCCAGAATCTTCGCCGTCATCGTCTCTCCGTCATCGAACCGTCGAGTACGCGAATACTGCGCGTACTCGACGGTCTTCGCCCGACTCTTCGTGTACTCGAGGGTGCGGAGCGGTCAGATCGAGGAGGGGAGCTCGACCGGGAACGCGTCCTGGCCGGAGGGGGTCAGGCCGGGGTAGAGCGGGAACGCCGCGGTCAGCGCGTCCACGCGCGAGCGCAGCGCGGCCGTGTCGGCGCCGGGCACGAGCGCGCTGCCGATGATGTCCGCCACCTCGGTGAACTCGGTGTCACCGAAGCCGCGGGTCGCAAGGGCCGGCGTGCCGATCCGGAGGCCGGAGGTGACCATCGGCGGGCGCGGGTCGAACGGCACGGCGTTGCGGTTGACGGTGATGCCGATCTCGTGCAGCACATCCTCCGCCTGCTGACCGTCGAGCTGCGAGTTGCGCAGGTCGGCGAGCACCAGGTGCACGTCCGTGCCGCCGGTGAGCACGTCGACGCCGGCCGCGCGCGAGTCGTCGGCGGTGAGGCGGGAGGCGAGGATCTGCGCGCCGCGGATGGTGCGCGCCTGGCGGTCCTTGAACTCCTCGGTCGCGGCGAGCTTGAACGCGGTCGCCTTCGCGGCGATCACGTGCATGAGCGGGCCGCCCTGCTGACCGGGGAACACGTTGGAGTTGAGCTTCTTGGCGAGCTCGGTGTCGCGGCTGACGATGAAGCCGGAGCGGGGGCCGCCGATGGTCTTGTGCACCGTCGAGCTGACGACGTCCGCGTAGGGCACGGGCGACGGGTGCAGCCCCGCGGCGACGAGGCCGGCGAAGTGCGCCATGTCGACCCAGAGCTTCGCGCCGACCTCGTCCGCGATCTCGCGGAAGGCGGCGAAGTCGAGGTGGCGGGGGTAGGCCGACCAGCCGGCGATGATGACCTGCGGCTTGTGCTCGCGGGCCTTGTCGCGCACCACGTCCATGTCGACGAGGAAGGTCTCGGGGTCGACGCCGTAGGAGACGGCGTTGTAGAGCTTGCCCGAGAAGTTGAGCTTCATGCCGTGGGTCAGGTGGCCGCCGTGGGCGAGCTCCAGGCCCAGGATGGTGTCGCCGGGGGTCGCGATCGCAGAGAGGACCGCGGCGTTGGCGGAGGCGCCGGAGTGCGGCTGGACGTTCGCGTACTCGGCGCCGAACAGGCTCTTCGCCCGGTCGATCGCCAGCTGCTCGGCGATGTCCACGTACTCGCAGCCGCCGTAGTAGCGGCGGCCGGGGTAGCCCTCGGCGTACTTGTTGGTGAGGACCGAGCCGACGGACTCCAGCACCGCGCGCGGCACGAAGTTCTCGGAGGCGATCATCTCGAGGTAGTCGCGCTGGCGGCCGAGCTCGAGCTGCAGCACCTCCGCGATCTCGGGGTCGACCTCCGCGAGCGGGGCGGTGAAGGTCGAGGGCAGGGTGTCGGTCACAACGGGCTCCTTCGGACAGGGATGGACAGTGTACGTATCGACCCAGGCGCGCGGCCGAATCCACCCATGCTTTCGAGGTACCGTCGTCGCTCCCCGATGGTGACCATCTGAGCGCCAGTCGCGACGTCGCCCAGCATAGCAAAGGCGGCCGGGTCCCGGGCCCTTGCTCATTAGTTAGGAGGCCTGCGATACTCGCTGGTGGCCGTCCGACGGGGTGGACGGACATGGCCGATCACCCGAAAGAGCCAGCCGCGTTAGGAGCCTCCGTGGTCGTACCCCGCCCTGTCGAGCTCGAGAGCACGACCGATGCACCGTTCGTCCTCGGGCCGACGGCCCGGATCAGCGTCGCCGGCGCCGGAGCGGAGGCCGTGGCCGCGCTCCTGCGCGACGCGCTCCGCAGCGACTGCCGTCGCGAGCTCGTCGTCGTCATCGAACCGCCCGAGCACGGCGACATCGCCATCGTGGTCGCCGACGACGAGGGGCCGGACGGCCACCGCGAGGAGGGCTACTCCCTCGACATCGCGGCGGAGGGCGTGCGGATCGGAGCGGCCACCGCGGCCGGCGCCTTCCACGGCGTGCAGACGCTGCGTCAGCTCGTCCCCGCCTCCTGCTCCGACGACCCGCTGACGATCGAGGCGGTGCGCGTGCGGGACCATCCGCGATACGCCTACCGCGGCGCGATGCTCGACGTCGCCCGCCATTTCTTCCCCGTGCGGGATGTCGAGCGCTTCATCGACGCGATCGCGCTGCTGAAGGTCAACCACCTCCACCTGCACCTCACCGACGACCAGGGGTGGCGGCTCGAGATCGCGTCGTGGCCCGAGCTGACCCGCGTCGGCGGGTCGACGGCGGCGGGAGGAGGCGCGGGCGGCTTCTACACGCAGGACGAGTACCGCGGCCTCGTCGCCTACGCGGGGGAGCGGCACATCACGATCGTCCCCGAGCTCGACATGCCGGGACACACGAACGCCGCCCTCGCGTCGTACCCGGCCCTCAACCCCGACGGGACGGCACCCGCGCTCTACACGGGCACGACCGTCGGGTTCAGCACCCTGATGACCGGCGACGCGACGACGGAGCGGTTCCTGGCGGACGTCATCGGCGAGGTCGCCGCCCTGACGCCGGGGCCGTTCCTCCACATCGGCGGCGACGAGTGCCTCAGCACGTCGCGCGAGGACTTCGTCGCCTTCATCGAGCACGCCGCGCGTCTCGTCGCCGAGGCGGGGAAGACGCCGGTGGGCTGGCACGAGATGGGGGCCTGCGACGCGCTCCCGGACGGGACGGTGGGCCAGTACTGGGACTACCGGATGCCGCGCGGATCGGCAGCCGACGACATCCTGTCGTTCGTCCGCCAGGGCGGCGCGGCCATCCTCTCCCCCGCCGACGTCGCCTACCTCGACATCGTCTACGAGGAGGGCGACCCGATCGGCCAGGACTGGGCGGACGGCCCCACGACCCTGCGCGACGCCCTGACGTGGGACCCGGCGCGCATCGTCCCCGGCCTCGCCGAGGCCCACATCCTCGGCGTCGAGGCGCCGCTGTGGACCGAGACGGTCACCACCATCCAGGAGGCCGAGGAGATGGTGTTCCCCCGCCTCGCCGCGGTCGCCGAGATCGGCTGGTCGCCGGCGCCCGCCGACACCGAACCCGTGGAGGCCGCGCGCGACTTCCCGGAGTTCGCCGCGCGTCTCGCCCGGCTCGCGGAGCACTGGGATGCCGCGGGCACCTCCTATCGCCGCACCGCCGACGTGCCGTGGCCGGAGAACGCCCCGAGCTGATCGGCACCGCCCGCCGGAGAACCGATCAGGGGTAGCCGAGGAACCACAGCAGGATCAGGGCGACCGGCTGCAGCGCGACGCCCGCGACCAGCACGATGGTCCGCGCCCGCGGACTGTGCGTGAGTCCGCGGGCACCGCCCAGCGGCGCGAGCGGGAGCAGGAGGCGGAACAGGCTCTGCTGCGGCAGGAACACCGCCACCAGGTAGAGGCCGTAGCTGGCCGAGTAGGCCACCACCTCGGTGCCGAGATCGCGCACGCCCGGCCGGCGAAGCAGCCAGACGAAACCGGCGATCACCGCGACCACCAGCAGCACCCCGGCGATGCCCGCGTACTTCCAGGTGAAGAGGAACCACGGCGTCAACGGCACGAACGACACGTGCCCGACGAAGCCGGTCCACCAGGAGAGCTCGGTGGAGACGTAGGCGTCGGGCGTCCCGGTCGCCTGCGACGCGATGAGCGGCCAGGCCAGACCGGCGATCGCCGTCACCGCCCCGGCGACGAGCACGGCGACGCGCTCGCGCATCCCGAACGCGCCGGTGCCCCGGCGGTCCTGCACGAAACGCACGACGAACACGACGGCGAGCGCCAACGGGATCGCGAGCGCCCCCGGTTTGGCGAACGCCGCCGCCACGGTGAAGGGGATGACGAGCCAGTATCGTCGCCGGATCATCGCCAGGAGCGCGGCGAACATCAGGAAGAAGAACATGCTCTCGGCGTAGGTGATCTGCAGCACGAACGAGAGCGGCCCGAAGCAGAAGAACACGGTCGTCCAGAGGGCGGAGACCGTCCCTCCCCTGGCGTTGACGATGCGGTAGAGCACGAGGGCGGCGCCGGCGCCGAAGAGCGTGGCGACGACCACGCCGGCGGGGGCGAACGGGAGGCCGGTGACGGTCATCAGCCCGCGGACGACCAGTGGGTAGAGCGGCAGGAACGCCCACGGGTTCTGCTGCACGTCGCCGCCGCCGTCGGTCGGGAGGGTCGTCGGATACCCGCCGGAGGCGATGCGCTGGTAGAACGAGCCGTCCCAGGACGACGAGAAGGTGAAGAAGGTCGGATCCTGCCGCGAACTGGCGAACGGCCAGTGCCCGACGGTCGCCGCGACGTACAGCGAGAGCATGAACACGGTCGTGAGGATCCGCGAGGAGGCATAGACGATCAGGATCGCGCCCCACCAGGGGAGGTCGCGACCGGCCAGGCGCACCCGGTCTCCGCGTACGCGCGTCCCGGCTCCCGGCGTGGGCGCTGTGCTCGTGATTCCCGCTGACATGCTCAGCGGGATACTACTCCGGTGCGCATGCGGCGGCGCCGGGGATGGGATCCTGTACATGTGAACGTACTCACCGACCCCTCCTCCGCTCCCCTGGGTCCCGGTGCGCCGGTGCTCGCCGTCGATGTCGGCGGGACGGACATGAAGGCCGCGCTGATCGACGCAGACGGGCGGATCGTCGAGATCCAGCGCCGCCCGACCCCGCACGAGGGCGCCGGGACGGCGGACGCCGTCGTGGCGGCCGTGGCCGCGATCGCGGGCGGGTTCCGGGAGACGCATCCGGAGATCGAGCCGGCGGCGCTCGGCCTGCTGGTGCCGGGTCATGTGGACGACGCGCGCGGAGTCGGCGTCTTCGCCGAGAACCTCGGCTGGCGCGAGTACCCGTTCCGCGACCGCGCGGCGGACGCGCTCGGCGTGCCCGTCTCGTTCAGCCACGACGTGCGCGGCGCCGGCCAGGCGGAGAAGCGGCTGGGCGCGGCGGCCCCCTACCGGGACGTGGTCTTCATGGCGATCGGCACCGGGATCGCCGGCGCCGTCTTCCTCGACGGGCGCCTGCTGGTGGGCGGCGGCCTGGTGGGCGAGATGGGTCATTCCCGGGTCGCGGACGGACCGGTCTGCGCGTGCGGCGGCATCGGCTGCCTCGAGGCGGTCGCGTCGGCGGCGGCGATCGCGCGCCGGTACAAGGCGGCGACGGGAGCGAGCGTTCCGGGAGCCCGGGAGGTGCTCGAGCGCGCCTCCGCGGGCGACGCCGACGCGATCACCGTCTGGGAGAGCGCTCTGGATGCCCTCGCCCTCGACATCTCGCACACCGTCGCGCTGCTCTCGCCCGAGGCGATCGTGATCGGCGGCGGACTCTCGCAGGCGGGCGACGCCCTCTTCGTGCCGCTCGCCGAGCGTCTCGAGGGCATCCTCACCTTCCAGCGCCGCCCGGCGCTGCTCCCGGCGAGCATCGGCGAGAACGCCGGCGTGATCGGCGCCGCGCTCCGGGCCCGCGACCTGCTCGACGCCGCGGTCCCGCAGCCGGTCGCCTGACCGGGTGCGGGCGACGGTATCGTCGATGAAATGACCGCGCATGTGATCCATTCCGCCCGTCTCGTCACCGACGGCCACGTCGTCCACAACGCGTGGGTGCGGTTCGAGGGCGGCACGATCGCCGCCACGGGCACCGGAGACGACTGGCGCGCGGCGGTCGTCGCCGAGGAGACGGTCGCCGTCACGGACGCCGACGGCGCGTGGCTGACGCCCGGTTTCGTCGACATCCACGGGCACGGCGGCGCGACCGCGAGCTACGACGACGGCCCGGAGAGCATCCGGCGGGCGCTCGATCTGCACCAGCGCCACGGCACCACGCGCGCGGTCGTCTCGCTGGTCACCGCGCCCGTCGACCGCCTCGCCGAGAGCGTGCGCGCGATCGCGGCGCTCAGCCGCGAGGACTCCCGCGTGCTCGGCTCGCACCTCGAGGGCCCGTTCCTCGACGTCGGCCATAAGGGCGCCCACGAGCCGAGCCTGCTGCGCTCGGCGACCCCGGACGACATCGGCCTCCTGCTCGACGCCGCCGACGGCACCCTGCGGCAGATCACCCTCGCCCCGGAGCTGCCCGGCGGCCTGGACGCCGTGCGCGCCTTCCGCTCGGCCGGCGTCGCCGTCGCCGTCGGCCACACGGCGGCCGACTACGCGCAGACGATGGAGGCGTTCGAGGCGGGCGCGAGCATCCTGACCCATGCCTACAACGGCATGGACGGCGTGCACCACCGCGCTCCCGGACCGGTCGCCGCCGCCACCCGCACGCCCGGCGTCACTCTCGAAGTCATCAACGACGGCGTGCACGTGCACCCCGAGGTCGTCCGGATGCTGTTCGCCGCGGCTCCCGGCCGCGTCGCGCTCATCACCGACGCGATGGCCGCCGCGGGAGCGGAGGACGGGGACTACCTGCTCGGATCGCTGGCGGTGGAGGTCCGCGACGGAGTCGCGCGTCTCGCCGAGGGCGGCTCGATCGCCGGTTCGACGCTGACGCTCGACGACGCCCTGCGGCGCGCGGTGCAGGAGGTCGGCCTTCCCGTGGAGGACGCGGTGCTGGCACTCACCCAGACGCCGGCGACCGCGATCGGTCGCGGCGACGAGCTCGGCCGGCTCGCCCCGGGGTACGCGGCGGACGCCGTGCTGCTCGACGACGACTTCCGGGTGCTCCAGGTCTTCACGGACGGCGACCCCGTCGCCCGCTGAGCGCGGAAGCAGGTCCGAGCGGGGCTGGCGGGGCTCGGGGCCGGATCCGTGTGCTGGATCCGGCCCTCGAGGATCCCCTCGACGATGCTGATCGGCGTTCGGGTCGTCGGTCATCACCGTGCTCGTGCCGGTTCGGGTCCGGCACGGGCGTGGCGCGGACGCCCCCTGTGCGGCGGCCACGTCTTGAGAGACCGGCACCCCCTCGATCCATGACGCCGGTTCGGTGAAATATTTCGACGACTCCCGTCGGCGGCTTCCGCACAGCCCTTTCGCGGCCGGAATGCGGGAGAATCGTGGGATGCCCGACGTGTCCGATCTCTCCGACCTCCAGCTGGTCGACGCGACGCGTGCGGGCGATCGGGACGCCTTCGCGGAGCTCTGGCGTCGGCACGCCCGCGCCGGGCTCACGGTGGCCAGGGCGCACAGCGATCTGGACGCCGACGACCTCGTCGCCGAGGCCTACGCGAAGATCTACCAGGCGATCGCCAACGGGCACGGGCCGACCTCCGGGTTCCGGGCCTATCTGTTCACGACGGTGCGAAACGTCGCGGCCTCGTGGGGCCGCCGTTCGCGCGAGACCCCGATCGAGGACGCGGACGCCATCGAGGATCCGACTTTCACCGAGGCCGCCGGCTTGGAGGCCCTCGACCGCTCCCTGACCGCGACCGCCTTCCGCACCCTGCCCACCCGGTGGCAGGAGGTGCTCTGGTACTGCGAGGTCGAGGGCATGAAGCCGGCCGACGTCGCGCCGCTGCTCGGCATGTCGGCGAACGCCGTCGCCGCGCTCGCCTACCGCGCGCGGGAAGGTCTGCGCCAGGCGTGGATCCAGGCGCACCTCGCGGCCGTTCCAGAAGACTCGGACTGCCACTGGACGACCGAGCGGCTCGGCTCGTACGCCCGCCACGGACTCGGCAAGCGCGAGACCGCGAAGGTGGAGGCGCACCTGCTCGACTGCGCCCGCTGCAGCATCGTGGCGGAGGAGGCGAAGGACGTCGGCTCGAGGATGGCCCTGGTGCTCCTGCCGCTCATCGCGGGTGTCGGCGGCGCGACGGCCTACACGGCGTGGATGCAGAGCGGCGCGCACACGGTGCCCTACGCGCTGGGCGCAGCCGGGGCCGCGATGCCCGCGGCCGCCACCGGGAGCGCCGGCACGACGACGCTGGGTGCGTCGGCCGCCGGTTCGACCGCGGGTGCGTCGGGCGCGGCCTCGGGAGGCTCGGCCGGCGGTGCGGGCGGCGCCGGCGGTGCCGGCTCGGGCGCGAGCGCCGCCGCCGTCACGTCCCTCGCCGTGGGCGGCATGCTCGTCGCCGCCGCGGTCGCGGGGGCGTTCGTCTTCGGCCCCGCGCTCTTCGCGTCGAGGCCCGCACCGACCAGCGCCGCCGTCGCCGACCCCGTGCCGCCGTCGGCTCCCGGTCCGTCCCGCCCCGCCGATGCGGTGGACGCCGCACCGCAGGCGCCGGCAGCGCCCGCCCCCGCTTCCCCCGCACCGGTCGCCCCTGACCGCCCCTCCACGGTGGTCCCTCCAGCCTCCCCTACCCCCGCCGCTCCCGGCGCGACGGCTCCGACCTCGCCCACCGACCCGACGACGCCGGTCACCCCCACTGCGCCGCGCCCGCAGCCTCCCGCGCTCTCCGGCGCTTTCCCGGCCGACGGCTACGCCACGAATGCCCAGGCCCTCGACGCCTCCGGCACCGGAGCGCCGTCAGCCGCCATCGCGGTGACCGCAGCGCGCGCGTCCGGCTCGGACGTCGGCGCGGACGTCCCGGCGGTCGCCGCGGCGGCGCTCTCGCTCGGCACCACGACCGCCGACGCGCACGGCTCCTGGGGCCTCGCCGTCGATCTGTCGGCCCTGGGCGACGGGAGCTGGACGCTCTCCTTCACGCAGACCACGGCCGGCGGCACCTCCGACGCCGTCGCACGCACGCTGGTCGTGGATCGCACGGCCCTCCCCCCGCAGATCGCGAGCGTCGACACCGGTTCCGGCGCGTCCGCCGGCTCCGCCGCGCCGATCGTCTCCGGGACGGCGGAGCCCAATGCGACGGTCGACGTCTCGGACGGCGACGTGGTGCTGGCGACCGTCACCGCCGACCCCGCCGGCTCGTGGACGACGCCGGAGCTCGTCCTCGCCCCACCATCGTTCGCGCTGACCGCCCGTCAGACCGACGTGCTCGGCAATGTCTCGGACCCCTCCGCGCCCGCGACCGGCACCGTGCTGGCGCCGTCGGTGACGGCCATGTCCGCGGGCATGTCCATCACGATGACCGCGTACGGGCTGCCCGGCACGCGGCTCCTCCTCTACGTCGACGGCCGCGCGAGGGACCAGTGGCTCGAGACGCGCGACGATGGCACCGCCTCGCAGGAGTACTCGTGGACGGGCGCGCCCGGCACCTACCGCATCGGGTTCGGTTACGACTTCGGCGACCGCCACGGGGTCGTGGTGGACGCTCCGGTCATGCTGCCCGGGCTGCTCTGACGGACATCCTGCCGACGACGAGCACCAGCACCAGCGAGACCGCCAGCAGCACGATGTAGACGATCGGCAGCAGCATCAGGCCGCCCGCGTCGAAGATCAGCGAGCCGAGGAGCGCTCCGCCGCCGATGCCGATGTTGAACGAGGTCGTGTAGAGCGCGCTCGCGGTGTCGCGGAACGCGGGCGACGAGGTGTGCAGCAGGCGCGTCTGCAGGAGCGGAGGGAGCGCCCCGAAGGCGAGCCCCCAGATCACGAAGGCGATCAGGGCGAGCACCGGCTGGCCCGCGAACGCCGCGAGCCCCGCGACCGCCACGCCGGTCACGACCAGGGCGAGCAACAGCCCGAACTGCGGGCGCGGGCCGAGGACGGATCCGGCGAGCACGAGGCCGATCGCGCCCGCGATGCCGTAGATGAAGAGCAGGCCGCCGACGTCGCCGGGCGCGATGCCCATCGGGCCGGTGAGGAACGGCACCACGAACGTGTAGAACGAGTAGTGCCCGATCATCGTCACGGCGGCGATGAGGCAGACCATGATGACGGTCTGGATGGTGCGGTCCTTCGGGCGCGGGATGCTGCGGTCGCGGCGCCCGGCCGCATCCTCGTCGCGCTCGACCGCCGGGAGGAAGCGCCAGACGAGCAGGGCGCCGACGAACATCAGCCCAGCGAGGATCCCGAACGAGAGGCGCCAGCCGAAGAGGTGCCCGGCGAAGGTGCCGAGCGGGACCCCGAAGACGAAGGCGAGCGTCCCGCCGCCGAGGGTGATCGAGACGGCGCGGCCGATCTGCTCCTTCGGGACGAGGTGCCCGGCGTACGCGCCGACGATCGACCAGAACATGCCGTGGGCGACGCCGCCGATGATGCGGGAGGCGACGACCCAGATGTAATCGGGCGAGAACGCGGTGAGGAGGTTCGAGAGCCCGAGCACCACGAGCACGCCGACGATCATGCCGTGCCGCGGCCAGCGCCGGGTGAGCGCGGTGAGCGGGGTGCTCGTGACGACGACGGTGAAGGCGAAGACGGTGACCAGGAGGCCGACCTGCGCCTCGCTCACACCGAGCGACGCGCTCATGTCGGGCAGGAGCCCGGTCGGGATCATCTCGCTCGTGACGGAGAGGAACACGGCGGCGGCGAGCGCGAGCAGGCCCACCCAGGGGAACTTCGGAACGGTTGCCAGTGGCGACGTTGAAGAGGCAGTCATGGAGGTGCTGTCCAACGAACGGCGTTTCCCCCTCGATCCGGCCGATGCGTCGGCGAGAGAGGAAGAGAGGGTCGACTACGCGCTGATGTGCGCGCCCAGGGCCGTGCGGGAACCACCGACCGCAGAAGAGTCTACCGGAATGTCCCGAGGATCGACTCGGTGGTCTCGATCCGGATGAGGGGTGCGTAGAGCGCCATCGCGTCGAGCGCACGCTGGTGGTCCACCTCGGTGAGCCCGGCGCACGCGTCGGCGGCCACCCGCACCCGCACCCCGGCGTCCGCGGCGGGGAGAGCCGTCGACAGCACGCAGCAGTCGGTCGAGACGCCGGCGAGCACGATCTCGTCCGCGCCGCCGATGGCCTCCCGCAGCCCGCTCCCCCACTTGCCGAAGGTCGTCTCGGTCACGACGGTGTGCCCGCTGTCGCGGAAGGCGGGCACGAGGTCGTAGAGCGGATCGTCCGGCGGGACGAGCGCGAAGGGCCAGTCCTCGTAGTAGCGCGCCCAGGCGCCGTGCGGCTCGGCGGGCGCCGTGAAACGGGTGAAGACCACGCGGTCGCCGAAGGCGGGCAGCAGCCGGGCGACCCCGACCTCCGCATCGGGGAAGCCCGGCGTCGACCAGGCGCTCGCGGGGCTCGCGAAGACCTCCTGCATGTCGATGACGACGAGCACGGGAGCGCTCACCGCTCCTCCTGCCGCCGGATCGCGCCGCGCGAGAAGAGCCCGGTGCCGGCGAAGCCGATCACCAGGGCGATGAGCACCCCGAGGTTCGCGGCGGCCCAGGCGCCCGTCGTCCCGCCGAGGCCGAGCGGGCCGAGCAGGTAGCCCTGCCAGCTCAGCCAGGACGCGGCGCTGTTCGTGACGAGCCCCCAGCCGATCGCCGTGCCCAGCACGATGAGCGCGATCGGCAGCCAGCGCACGGATCCGTACCGGCCGCGCGGGTCGTAGAGCTCGGCCTCCGCGTAGTCGCGGCGGCGCAGGGCGATGTCGGCGATGAAGATGCCGCACCAGGCCGCGATCGGCACGCCGAGGGTGATGAGGAAGCCCTGGAACGGCACGAGGAAGTCGCCCGCGAAGAACACGACGTAGATCGCGCCGGCCGTCATGATCACCCCGTCGATGCCCGCGGCGACGTACCGCGGCACGCGCACGCCGACGCTGAGGAGGGCGAGCCCGGACGAGTAGATGTCGAGCACCGCGCCGCCCACCAGGCCGAGCACCGCGACGATCACGAACGGCACGAGGAACCAGGTCGGCAGGAGGGATGCGAGCGCGCCGATCGGGTCGGCCGCGATGGCGTCCGACAGCGAGCTCGACGAACCGGCGAGCAGGATGCCGAAGACCAGGAGCAGGACCGGCGCCAGGGACGAGCCGAAGGTCGTCCATCCCACCACCCCGCCGCTGCGCGTCGAGCGGGGCAGATAGCGCGAGTAGTCGGCCGCCGCGTTCACCCAGCCGAGGCCGAAGCCGGTGAGCATGAACACGAAGCCGCCGATCACATGCGGCGCGTCTCCGACGGGCAGCGCCCCGACCGCACCGAGGTCGATGTGGCCGAGCACCAGCGCGATGTAGAACAGCGTGAGCACTCCGGTGACGATCGTGATGACCATCTGCATCCGCATGATCAGGTGGAAGCCGATCACGCCGCCGACCACGACCAGCGCGACCACCACGATCAGAGCGACGAGCTTGGTGACGACCCCGCCCTCCCAGCCGAGGCGCTCGAACACGGTCGCGGTCGCCAGCACCGCCAGCGCGGTGAGCACGGTCTCCCAGCCCACCGTGAGCAGCCACGAGAGCAGCGACGGGACGCGGTTGCCCCGCACGCCGAAGACAGCCCGGCTCAGCACCATCGTGGGCGCCGAACCCCGTTTGCCCGCGAGCGCGATGATGCCGCACAGCAGGAAGGAGGCGACGATCCCGACGACGCCGACGATCGTCGCCTGCCAGAACGAGATCCCGAACCCGAGCAGGAAGGAGCCGTAGCTGAGCCCGAACACGGACACGTTGGCGCCGAACCACGGCCAGAAGAGCCCGCTCGCGCGGCCTGTGCGCTCGCTCTCGTCGATCGTATTGAGCCCGTTGAGCTCGACGCCGAACGCCGAGCCGGGCGCGGGGAGGGAGGCGGGCGCCCGGTCGGGCGCGTCCTCGCCGGTGCTGGTCATGCACCGATCCAAGTGCACGCGCCCCGCCCCGTCAACAGCGGCCGGCGACACGGAGCAGCCCTCGCGGGACGATATCCTGAGCCGATGACCGCGACCTCCGAGACCCCCGGCCAGGCCAATCACTGGGTGCTGACCTTCAGCTGCGCCGACCAGCCGGGGATCGTGCACGCCGTCAGCGGGGCGATCGTCTCCGCGCGCGGCAACATCACCGAGAGCCAGCAGTTCGCCAGCCTCGACACCGGCCGCTTCTTCATGCGGCTCCAGGTGGAGTCGGGCGCGAGCCGCGAGGAGTTCGAGAGCGCCCTCGCGCCCGTCGTCGAGCGGTTCGGGATGTCGCACAACGTCGACTACGTCGGTCGCCCCCTGCGCACCCTGGTGCTGGCGTCCACCGCCGCGCACTGCCTCAACGACCTCCTCTTCCGCCAGCGTGCGGGACAGCTGCCGATCGAGATCCCCCTCGTGCTCTCCAACCACGGCACGCTGCGCGACCTCGCCGGCTTCTACGGCGTCCCGTTCGAGTCGCAGGCCGTGACCGACGCGGAGTCCAAGGCCGCGTTCGAGGCGCGCGTGCTCGCCGCGGTCGAGGAGCACGACATCGAGCTCGTCGTCCTGGCCCGCTACATGCAGATCCTCTCCCCGGAGCTGTGCGAGAAGCTCGCCGGCCGCGCGATCAACATCCACCACTCGTTCCTCCCCGGCTTCAAGGGCGCCAACCCCTACCGCCAGGCGCACGCGCGCGGCGTGAAGCTGATCGGCGCGACCGCGCACTTCGTGACCAGCGACCTGGACGAGGGCCCGATCATCGAGCAGAACGTGGTGCGCGTCGACCACTCGCAGACGGTGCAGCAGCTCGTCGCGATCGGCCAGGACGAGGAGAGCCGCACGCTCACCCAGGCGGTCAAGTGGTTCGCGGAGGACCGCGTGCTGCTCGACGGCGCCCGCACCATCATCTTCCGCTGAGGCCCGCCGGTAGAATGGCGTGGTGACTTCCGCGCAAGACCAGCAGGCCCGCCTCCGGATCGGCCCCAACGACATCCTCCGGTTCGTGCTCGAGCTCTTCGCCGTGGTCTCGCTCGGCATCTGGGGATTCGTCGCGTGGCCGCTGCCCTGGAACATCGTGTTCGGCATCGCGGCACCGGTCGTGGCCATCCTGCTGTGGGCGCTCTTCCGCTCCCCCAAGGCCGTGCTGCACGTCGACGTGTTCGTCAAGGCGCTGGTCGAGGTGCTCGTGATGGGCGCGGCGGCGTTCGCCTGGTGGGACCTCGGTCAGCCGATCGTCGCGGTGGTCTTCGCGGTGATCGCGACTGTCAGCGGCGTGATCAACGGGCGACGCGAGCTCTCGTGACCGCGCTCGTCGTCCATGACGCCCGCAAAGTGGATGCGGACGGGCTGGTCGACGAGTTCTGGCTGGTCGCCGACTGCGGCACGATCGTCGCCACCGGTTCCGGCACGGGGTGGCACGAGGCGGCCCGCGCTCCCGGGGCGACCGTGATCGACGCGGGCGGGCACTGGCTCACGCCCGGCTTCATCGACCTCCATTGCCACGGCGGCGGCGGTCACCCGTACGACGACGGCCCGGAGGAGATGCTCGCCGCCCTGGCGACGCATCGCGCGCACGGCACGACGCGCTCCCTCGTCTCGCACGTCGCCAATCCCCTCGCCTCGCTGCGCGAGAGCCTCTCGATCGTCGCCGACCTGGCCCACGCGGACCCGCTCGTGCTCGGCTCGCACCTCGAAGGCCCGTTCCTCGCCGTGGAGCGGCGCGGTGCTCACGACGCCGACTTCCTCCGCGAGCCGGGGCCGGCCACCGTCGAGGAGCTGATCGGCGCGGCCCGCGGCACGCTCCGCACCGCCACCATCGCTCCCGAGCTGCCGAACGCGCTGGAGGCGATCGGCGTGCTGATCGAGGCGGGCGTCGTCGTCGGCGTCGGCCACACCGCCGCGGACTACGACCAGGCGGCGCGCGCGTTCGAGGTGGGCGCGCGCCTGCTCACGCACGCGTTCAACGCGATGAACGGCATCCACCACCGCGCGCCGGGCCCGGTCATGGCCGCGATCGACAACCCCGAGGTGACGCTGGAGCTCATCCTCGACAGCCTCCACGTGCACCCCTCGGTGGCGCGGCTGCTCTTCACCGCCGCCCCGGGCCGGGTCGCGCTGGTGACCGACGCGATGGCCGCAGCGGGCGCGTCCGACGGGGACTACCGGCTCGGCGGGCTGAACGTCACCGTCAAGGACGGTCTCGCCGTGCTCTCCGGCACGTCCACCATCGCGGGCTCGACCCTGACGCAGGATGCGGCCCTGCGCGTCGCCGTCGGCCAGGTCGGCCTCGACCCGGTGCACGCGGTCACGGCGCTGACGCACACGCCGGCCACGGTCCTCGGCGAGGGCCACCGCTTCGGGCGCCTGCAGAGCGGCTACGCCGCCGACGCGGTCGTGCTCGACCACGAGTGGCACGTGCGCACCGTGGTCGCCGACGGCCGCATCCTGAGCTGACCCCGGCCCGCACCGGTTCTGCAACACCGGCTCGAAACGCCGGAACTCCGGAGGCCGGTCACGACACGCGGGGCGCTCCCCGTTCGAACGGTGGATCGCTGCGTGCCGGGTCCGATCTCCGGAGTTCCGGTGGACGCGGGTGCGTCCTACAGCTTCTGCCAGGCCGGCTTGTTCGCGTAGGCGTAGCGGTAGTAGTCGAGGTTGCGCAGGTGCGAGGCCGCGGCTTCGTCGACCAGCACGGTGACGCGCGGGTGCAGCTGGATGGCCGAGCCCGGGTTGGAGGCCGAGATCGGTCCCTCCACCGCACCGGCCAGCGCCTCCGCCTTGCCCTCGCCGAACGCGAGGAGCAGCAGGTGGCGGGCCTTGAGGATGGTGGAGAGGCCCTGCGTGATGCAGTGCATCGGCACGTCGTCCTCGGAGTCGAAGAAGCGGGCGTTGTCCTTGCGGGTCTGTTCGGTCAGCGTCTTCACCCGGGTGACCGAGGCGAACGACGAGCCGGGCTCGTTGAAGCCGATGTGACCGTCGGTGCCGATGCCGAGGATCTGCACGTCGACCCCGCCCGACTCGGCGATGGCCTTCTCGTAGTCGGCGCCGGCGTGCTCGATGGTCTCCCGCGCGCCGTTGGGCACGTGGATGAGGGAGGGCGTCAGGCCCAGCGGCTCGACGACCTCGCGGTGGATGACCGACCGGTACGACTCGGGGTGCCCGGCGGGCAGGCCCACGTACTCGTCGAGCGCGTACCCGCGCACGTGCGAGACGTCGACGCCGCGCTCGGAGATCAGCGACGCCAGCGCCCGGTACACGGGCAGCGGCGTCGACCCGGTCGCGAGTCCGAGCACCGCGTCCGGCTTGCCGGAGATCAGGTCGACGATGCTCTCGGCGGCCAGGGCGCCCGCGGCGGCCTGATCCTTGACGACGACGACTTCAGCCATTCGTTCCTCCTACGATCGCGGCCCCGAGGGCGGCGATGGGTGATCCTGGTGGGACGAGGCGCACACGCTTGGGCAGCGCGAGCGAGGCGAGGAACGGCGATGTCCGCTCCCAGTCCTCGAGCACCTCGTGGACGTCGCCGAGCAGCGGGTCGCCCAGATGACTGAGGCCGCCACCGATCACCACGGTGTCGACGTCGACGGCCAGCACCAGGACGCGCACTGCGGCAGCGATGCCCTCGGCCAGCCTATCCTTGATCGCCTGCGCTTCGCCGTCCCCGGCGGCGGCCGCCTGGAACAGCGAGCGGGCCGGCAGCACGTCCTCGGTGCGCCACTGGCGGGCGATGCCCGACCCGCTGGCCACGGTCTCGAGGCAGCCGCGCTGCCCGCACGCGCACTCGGCGCCCGCGGGGTCGATCGGGATGTGCCCGATCTCGCCGGCGATGCCAGAGGCGCCGCGCCACAGCCGGCCGTCCACGACGATCCCGGCGGCCATCCCGGTGCCGAGGTTGAGGTAGGCCATCGTGCCGTTCAGGCCGAGCACGTCGTAGGCGCCGAGCGCGGCGGCCTTGACGTCGTTCTCCACGCGCACGCGCACCCCGAGCCGCTCGGCGAGCTCGCCGCCGAGGGGCAGGCGGTCCACACCGAGGTTGACGGCGTGCGCGACCTCCCCGGACGCGGTGTCGACCAGCCCGGGGATGCCGATGCCGATCGAGGCGAAGCCGGGGGCGTCGATGCCGGTCAGCTCCCCGATGCGCGCGACGGCCGTGAGGGCCGTCTCCACGACGGCGGGGCTGCCGAAACCGGTGACGAGCCGGATGCGATGAGCGAGCACGCCGCTCTCGTCGACGGCGACCGCGTCGGTCTTGGTGCCGCCGATGTCGATCCCGAGCCTCATGAGCCGGGGCCGAGGAGGTCGAGGAGGGCGCGGCCGAGCAGACGGGAGGCGCCGAACGTCGCGATGTCGGCGTAGCGGCGGTCGTCGGCGGGCCAGCCCATGTCGACCACGAGCACGTCGCCGCGTTCCGCGCGGAGCCGGTCGATCGTCTCGCGGGCGAACGCGTGCCGGTGGTTGTCCTTGCCGATCACGATCACCGGGCCGTCGGGGATGCTCGTCGGCGCGGAGTCCTCCTCGGTGACCTCGACGACGGGCAGCGCGGCGAACGCAGCAGCGGCGCCGTCCTCCGCACCGGTCGCGGTCTCGGCGAACGGCCCCCACGGGGCGGTGCCGACCGCGATGTTCGCGACGGTCTCGAGCCGGACGACGCCCGAGGCCCTGCGGCCATCCCGGAGCCAGGAACGCGCCGCATCCGACACCTCGAAGGCGGGGACGATCGCGCGCGCTTCGACCGGATCGATCACGGGCGCGCCGGACGACGCGGAGCCTGCCTGCGCGGGCTCCACGTCCGCACGGAGTTCTGCGGCCAGGCCGATCACACGACCGGCCGCCTCCTCGACGCGCTCGACGGTCAGCCGGCCTGCGGCGATCGCGTCCGCGACCGCCTCGACGATGGCCGTCAGCTGCTCGTCGGTGTTCTCGGTGCCGAGGCACAGCAGGTCGCAGCCGGCGGCGAGCGCCAGGACGGCGGCCTCCGGGATGCCCCGCTCGCCGCTCGCGCCGAGCATGTCGAGCGCGTCCGTGACGACGAGTCCGTCGAATCCGAGCTCTCCGCGCAGCAGCCCCTCGACGATCGGGTGGCTGAAGGTGGCGGGCAGGGCCGCGTCGAGCTGCGGCAGGAGGATGTGGGAGGTCATGACGGTGCGGGTGCCCGCCTCCACCGCGGCACGGAACGGCACCAGCTCGCGCTCGCGCAGCTCGGCGGCCGACAGATCGACCACGGGCAGCGCGAGGTGCGAGTCCTGCGCGGTGTCCCCGTGACCGGGGAAGTGCTTCGCGCAGGCCGCGACGCCGGCCGACTGGAGGCCGCGCACCCAGGCGGCGCCCTGCTCGGCCACCACGGCCGGCGAGACGCCGAAGCTGCGCACGCCGATCACCGGGTTGTCCGGGTTGGAGTTGATGTCGACGTCGGGGGCGAAGTCGAGGTTCACACCGACCGCGCGCAGCTCGGCCCCGACACGGGCGGCGACCTGCTCGGTGCGCTCGGCGTCGCCGAGGCGGCCGAGCACGGCGTTGCCCGGGTAGGGCGATCCGGTGGCGTAGTGGAGGCGGGTGACGTCGCCGCCCTCCTCGTCGATCGCCACGATCGCCTCGGGGTTCGCCGCGTAGATCGCGTCGGTCAGTGCCCGCAGCTGCTCTGCGGACACGATGTTCGGACCGAACACGCACACGCCGCCGAGGCCGTCCCGCAGCCGTCGCTCCAGCCAGCCCGGCAGTGTCGTGCCGACGAATCCGGGGAGGAGGGTCGCGGCGATGCGGCGGGCGAGGCGGGGGTCGAGGAGGCGGGGTTCGGCGGCGGCCGTGCCGGTCACCCCTTCACCGCCCCGCTGACGAGCCCGCTGGTCATCCGGCCCTGCACGATGAGGAAGAAAATGATCACCGGCACCGCGACGAGGGTCGAGGCGGCCATGACCTGACCCCAGTCGGTGGCGCGGGAGGCGGACTGCTGGATGAAGCCGCGCAGCCAGAGCGGCAGCGTCTGACTGCTGTTCTCCTGCAGGATGACGAGGGCGACCGTGAACTCGTTCCACGCCTGGAGGAACGCGTAGACGCCGGAGGCGACGAGACCCGGCGCGAGGAGCGGGAAGGTGATCCGCAGGAACGCCTGGGTGCGGCTGAGACCGTCCACCATGGCGGCCTCCTCGAGGTCCGCCGGGATGCCGGCGACGAAGCCGCGCAGCATCCAGATCGTGAACGGCACGACGGCCGCGATGTAGAGGATGCTGACGCCGATGACGCTGTTCAGGAGGCCGAGGCTCCCCATCAGCTTGTACTGCGCGATGAACAGGCCCTCCGCCGGCAGCATCTGGATCAGCAGCACGGCGAGCACGAACGACGTGCGGCCGCGGAAGCGGAACCGGCTGATGGCGAGTGCGGCGAGGAAGGCGAAGGCGAGGCACACGACGACCGTGATGAGCGCGATGGTGAGGCTCATCCCGAGCGCCGGGAAGAACGTGCCCCCGTCGATGACCGCGGTGAAGTTGTCGAACGAGCCGCCGAACGGCAGCCACGTGGGCGTGGAGTTCTGCAGCACCACGTTCGGCAGGAGGGACGAGTTGACCATCCAGTAGACCGGGAAGACCCAGATCAGGGCGAGGACGATCGCGACGACGCCGAGCACGATGCGGGAGGGCCGCACCTTCTGGCGCAGCTTGCGGGCGGGTGCCGCGGTGGCGGCGGTGGCGGATGCGGTGGACGCGGTGGTCACGACTCGTCCTCCTTGATCAGCGAGCGGACGTAGAACCAGCTCAGGGCGACGGTCAGGATCAGGACGAACACCGAGACGGCGCTGGCCATCGCGAAGTCGCTCGATCCGACGCCGAGCTGGTAGATGTAGGTGCCGAGCAGGTTGGTCTCGCTGGCGATGGAGCCCTTGTCCTGCAGGAGCTTGATCTGGGTGAAGACGCGCAGGTCCCAGATGATCTGGAGCAGCAGCACGATCCCGAGCACCGGCCGGATCATCGGCAGGATGATGTAGCGCAGCCGCTGGAAGCCCTTGGCGCCGTCCATCTGCGCGGCCTCGAGCACCTCGCCGGAGACCTGGGTCAGGCCGGCGTAGACCGAGAAGGCGACGAACGGAACGCTCATCCACACCACGATGATCATGGCGACGAAGAAGAACGAGAGCGGGTTCTGCAGCCAGTTGTGACCCTGGAAGTCGAGGCCCCAGGAGCTCAGCACGTTGTTGATGAGGCCGCGGCGCCAGTCGAACAGCCAGTTCCAGACGGTCATCGCGGCGACGACCGGCATGGCCCAGGCGAGCAGCAGGGCGATCTGGAGGATGACGCGAACGACAGCGTTGACACCGGTCATCAGCAGGGCGAGCCCGACGCCGATGATCACGGTCACGGCGGCGGTGACGAGGCAGAACGCGATCGACCGGCCGACGACGATCCACATGTAGGGGTCGGAGAACAGGGTGATGTAGTTCTGGAACCACACGAACGGGGCGGGCTGGCCGAACTGCTGGGCGAGCCCGAAGTGCTGCATCGAGGTGATGACCTGCCACACGATCGGGTAACCGAGTGCGAGCAGCAGGATGGCGATGGCCGGCAGCAGCAGCATGTAGGGCGCGAGCTGGCGCTTGCGGGGGCGGGGGGCTCCCTGCTTCGGCGAGCGCGCCGGGCGGGCCGGCCGGCCGGTCGCCGCGGGGGTCTGCTGGGTGGTGGTCACGTCGGTCCTCCTTCCGAGAATCATGGGGGCAGGAGCGAGGGCGCGGAAGGGGTGCCTTCCGCGCCCTCACCTGCTAGGTGTTGCGAGAGGGAACGACTAGTTCTTCTCGTTGAGGAGTGCGTCGATCTTCGTGTCGTACTCCTGGGCGAGCGCCTTCAGGTCGGACGCGTCGCGGATCTTGGAGAAGAACTCCTCCATGACGTTCGCGGCCTCGACCTTGGCCCAGCCCGGCGCGGCCGGGGTGAGCTTGGAGTTGGACGCGGACTCGATGAGCGCCTTCGCGAACTGGTCGTCGCCGAGCGAGGACATGTAGTCCGAGTTCGCCGGGCCGAGGCCGTTCTTGCCGAGCATCTCCTGGTACTCCTTCGAGAAGATGATCTTCAGGAGGGTCTTGGACAGGCCCGGGTTCTTGGACTTGGCCGAGATGCCGATGTTCGATCCGCCGGCGAAGACCGGGGCGGGCTTGCCGTCGTTGCCCGGCAGGACGAACGTGCCGAACGTCTGGTCGTTCCAGGTGCGTACCGGCTTGCCGTCCTTCTCGGACAGGTCGCCGATCGACCAGTGCGCCCATCCCGGCGCCATGATCGTCGCGGCGGCGAGCGACGTGTCACCGGTCTTGTTGCCGGTGGCGTCGACCGTCTGGTCGCTGTCGTTCAGGTAGATGTACTGGTTCGAGTCCTTGGCGTCGTTCGGCGCCTTGGAGGCGTTCTTGTAGATGTCCTGCAGCTGCTGCAGGCCCTTCAGCGAACCCTCGGAGTCCAGCGTGGCCACCCACTTGTCGCCCTGCTTCTTGGCGATGTCCCCGCCGTTGGCGAAGATCCAGGAGATGCCGTCGCGCCAGTCCTGACCGCCGAGGAAGAAGCCGGAGAAGTTCGGGATCGCCTTCGGGTTCTTCGCGGTGATGTCGGCGACCGTGGTGTTGAACTGGTCGAGCGTGGTCGGCACCGTGGCGCCGGCCGCGGAGTAGACGTCCTTGCGGTAGAACATGTAGCGCGAGCCGAAGTAGTACGGCAGCGTGTAGTTCTTGCCGTCGACCTTTCCGGCGTCGACGAAGGACTGCAGCAGCTTGTCGCCGCCGAGGTCCTTGTACTCGTCGGAGATGTCGAGGAACGCGCCGACGTTGGTGAACGTCGGGGACTGGGTGTTGCCCATCTCGGTCACGTCCGGGGTGTTGTTCGCGTCCGGGAGGGCCGTGGTGAGCTTGGTGACGATGTCGCCCCAGTCCTGCTGCTCGATCTTGAGCGTCGCGCCGGTCTCCTTGTTGAACTCGGTCTTGAGGTAGGTGCGCAGCGCATCCGGGGTGTCGGAGCCGACCAGCCACAGGGTGACCGTCTTGCCCTTCCCGTCGGTGCTGGGCGCCGATGATCCGCCGGAGGCGCATCCCGCGAGCACGAGAGCGGAAGCTGTAGCCACAGCGGCGAGGCCGACGAGCTTTCTCTTCATTGCACTGTCCTTTCAAAAATGATCGGGCTTTGTTCAGGTGGTCAGTGTGTGCGGTTGCCACACCGTGGTGCAGGGGTCGGTGGATCCGGATTGCTGTGTTACGAGACCCCGAGCCGTCCGGAGAGGACGAGTACGGCCGCGCCGCGCAGGACGATGTCCTGCCCCTGCGTGGTCATCCGGAGCGCGAGGTCGGCGTGGTTCTCGGCCATCGTCCGGCTCCGGAGCGTGTGGATGGTCGCCTCGGCGAGGGGACCATCGAGAAGGTCGGTCGGGCCGCTGAGCACGATCTCCGACAGGTTGAGGGCGCCCACGACGGGGGCGAGGGCGATGCCGAGCCGCTGGCCGGCCTCGCGGAGGGCTGGCGTCACGTCCGCACCGGAGGCCTGGGCCTCGGCGATGCCGTTGCGCAGTTGCGGGACGCTGAGCCAGTGCTCCAGCACCTGGTCGCGGCTGTAGGTGGCCTCGAGCCCGAGGTCCGTCCCGACCATGACCTGACCGATCTCGCCCGCGGCGAAGTGGCTGCCGTAGACGAGGGCGCCCGCGACGATCAGCCCGGCGCCGATACCGTGCCCCACGCGGATCAGCATCAGGTCGCCGGTCGCTCCGCCGTAGCTGTGCTCGGCGAGCACCGCGGCGTTGGCATCGTTGGCGACGATCACGGGGAGGCCGGTCGCGGCCTGGAGCTCCGTCTGCAGGGCGAGACCGTGCCAGCCGAGGTTGGGGGCGGTGAGGATGGTGCCGGCGAGGTCGACCACACCGGGCGAGCCGACGCCGATGCCGAGCACCGGCGCGGTCGCGAGCCGGACGAGGTCGTCGACGAGCCGCCGGACCTTCGCGGTGGCCGCGTCGCCGGTCGCGCCTTCCAGCGGCACCTCCGCCGAGGCGAGGATCGCGCCGTCGAGGTCCATCACCGCGCCGCGGAAACGGTCGTGGTCGCTGAGGTCGACGCCGATGATCTGGTGCGCGGTCCGGTTGATGTCGAGGAGCACGGCGGGCTTGCCGGGACGGGCGGACTCCCGCTGCCCCAGCTCGACGACCAGCCCTTCGGCGATCAGCTCGGCGACCAGGTCGGACACGGTGACGCGGGTCAGGCCGGTCTCGCGGGCGATGTCGGCGCGGCTGAGCTCCCCCGAGCGGTACAGCGTCTGGAGGACGAGCGACCGGTTGTGGCTGCGGGCGTGCTCCGGGAGCACCTTGGCCCGCGGTCGCAGCGCGCGTCCCGGGACGAGCCCCGCGCCGGTGACGCCGGCACCGGTCGCGCCGGTCGCGGTGCCGGCGACGGGCGCACCATGCACGGCCACGACCCTCGGGACCACGGTCGATTCCGCGGTGGCGGAGGCAGTCGTAGCGGCTCCCGTTCCCTGCGTCTTCGTCGTGGTCATGTTTGTTAGTAAAGCTTACGAACAAAAGAAATGCAAGCAGAACTTCGGACGGAATTCACGTGGTGTTCGCCGGAGGGCGAGCTGCTCGGGTGCAGCTCGCCCTCCCCCTCAGAACGCCCAGTCCTCGTCCTCCGTCTCCACCGCGGTCCCGATGACGTACGACGACCCCGACCCCGAGAAGAAGTCGTGGTTCTCGTCGGCGTTGGGCGAGAGGGCGGACAGGATGGCGGGGTTCACGGCGGTCGCCGCGGCCGGGAAGAGCGCCTCATAGCCGAGGTTCATCAACGCCTTGTTCGCGTTGTAGGCGAGGAACTTGGTCACGTCGTCCGTGAGCCCGACGCCGTCGTAGAGGTCGGCCGTGTACTCCAGTTCGTTCTCGTACAGGTCCTGGAGGAGCGAGTAGGTATAGTCCTTAAGCTCCTGGCGCTGGCGCTCCCCCACCCGCTCCAGCCCGCGCTGGTACTTGTAGCCGATGTAGTAGCCGTGCACGGCCTCGTCGCGGATGATCAGCCGGATGAGGTCGGCCGTGTTGGTGAGCGTGGCCCGGCTCGACCAGTACATCGGCAGGTAGAAGCCGGAGTAGAACAGGAACGACTCCAGCAGGGTCGATGCCACCTTGCGCTTCAGCGGGTCGTCGCCGGTGTAGTAGTCGAGCACGATGCGCGCCTTCTTCTGCAGCGCCTCGTTCTCGGTCGACCAGTCGAACGCCGCGTCGATCTCGGGAGTGGAGGCGAGGGTGGAGAAGATCGACGAGTAGCTCTTGGCGTGCACCGACTCCATGAACGCGATGTTCGTGTAGACGGCCTCCTCGTGCGGGGTGAGGGAGTCGGGGATGAGCGAGACGGCGCCGACCGTGCCCTGGATGGTGTCGAGCAGGGTCAGCCCGGTGAACACCCGCATGGTCAGCGTCTGCTGCTCGGGGGTGAGCGTCGCCCAGGACTGCACGTCGCCCGAGAGCGGCACCTTCTCGGGCAGCCAGAAATTGGCGGTGAGGCGGTTCCACACCTCGACGTCCTTCTCGTCCTCCACCCGGTTCCAGTTGATGGCGTCGACGCGCCGGATGAGCGCGACCTTCTCGGTCATGGTTCTCCTCGTTCGTTGGTGCGGTTCGTGTGATTCGTGCCGGTCGCGCACGGCGGGCGCGCAGGGTCAGAGCATGCAGCTGACGCAGCCCTCGACCTCGGTGCCCTCCAGTGCGAGCTGCCGGATGCGCACGTAGTAGATCGACTTCACCCCGGACCGCCAGGCGTGGATCTGCGCCCGGTTGATGTCCCGGGTCGTGGCGGTGTCGGAGAAGAACAGGGTGAGCGACAGCCCCTGGTCCACGTGCTGCGTCGCCGCGGCGTAGGTGTCGATGATCTTCTCGGGCCCGATCTCGTACGCGTCGCGGTAGTACTCGAGGTTGTCGTTCGTGAGGAACGGCGCCGGGTAGTAGACCCGGCCGAGCTTGCCTTCCTTGCGGATCTCGACCTTCGAGGCGATCGGGTGGATGGAGGACGTCGCGTTGTTGATGTACGAGATCGAGCCGGTGGGCGGCACGGCCTGCAGGTTCTGGTTGTAGAGCCCGTGCTCGCGCACGCTGTCGCGCAGCGCCTCCCACTCCGCGGTCGTCGGGATGCTCACGCCCGCCTCCGCGAAGAGCGCGCGCACGCGATCCGTCGCCGGCTCCCACGCCCGGTCGGTGTACTTCACGAAGAACGCACCCGAGGCATAGGCCGACTCGGCGAAACCGCCGAACGTCTCGCCGCGCTCGATAGCGATGCGGTTGGAGGCGCGGAGGGCGTGGAACAGCACCGTGCAGAAGTAGATGTTCGTGAAGTCGATCCCCTCCACGCTGCCGTAATGGATGCGCTCCCGCGCCAGGTAGCCGTGCAGGTTCATCTGCCCGAGCCCGATGGCGTGGGCGCTGTCGTTGCCACGTTCGACCGACGGCACGGCCGAAAGCCTGCTCTGGTCCGAGACGGCGGAGAGGGCGCGGACCGCGGTCTCCACCGTCCGCCCGAAGTCGGGCGAGTCCATCGCCATCGCGATGTTCAGGGAGCCGAGGTTGCACGAGATGTCCGTGCCGACGTGCTGGTACGAGAGGTCGTCGGAGTAGGTGCTGGGGCTGTTCACCTGCAGGATCTCGGAGCACAGGTTCGACATGTTGATGCGCCCGGCAATCGGGTTCGCGCGATTCACCGTGTCCTCGAACACGATGTACGGATAGCCGGACTCGAACTGGATCTCGGCCAGCGTCTGGAAGAACGCGCGCGCATCGATGGTGGTCTTCCGGATGCGCGGATCGGCGACCAGCTCGTCGTACCTCTCGCTCACCGCGATGTCGCCGAACGGCACCCCGTAGACGCGCTCGACGTCGTACGGGCTGAACAGGTGCATCGGCCGGTTGTCGCGCGCGAGCTCGAACGTGATGTCGGGCACCACGACGCCGAGCGAGAGCGTCTTGATGCGGATCTTCTCGTCCGCGTTCTCGCGCTTGGTGTCGAGGAAGCGCAGGATGTCGGGATGGTGCGCGCTGAGGTACACGGCGCCGGCGCCCTGCCGCGCACCGAGTTGGTTGGCGTAGCTGAACGAGTCCTCGAGCAGCTTCATCACGGGGATCACGCCGGAGGACTGGTTGCGCACCTGCTTGATGGGAGCGCCCGCCTCCCGGATGTTGGAGAGCAGCAGGGCGACGCCGCCACCGCGCTTGGAGAGCTGCAGCGCCGAGGTGATCCCGTGGCCGATGGACTCCATGTTGTCCTCCATGCGCAGCAGGAAGCAGGAGACCAGCTCGCCCCGCTGCGCCTTGCCCGCGTTGAGGAAGGTCGGCGTCGCCGGCTGGAACCGGCCCGCCATCATCTCGTCCACGAGGCGCCCGGCGAACTCCTCGTCCCCGGCCGCGAGGGTGAGCGCGACCATCACGACGCGGTCCTCGAAGCGCTCGAGGTAGCTGCCGCCGTCGAAGCTCTTGAGGGCGTAGGAGGTGTGGAACTTGAACGCGCCGAGGAAGGTCGCGAACCGGAAGCGGTGCGACTCGGCACGGGACGTGAGGCGTTCGACGGCGGCGACCGGATAGCGGTCGAGCACCTCCGGGTCGTAGTAGTCGTTGTCGATCAGGTAGGCGAGGCGCTGCGCGACGGAGTCGAAGCGGAGGCTGTTCGGCAGGATGTGCTGGCGGAAGTACTCGCGCGCCGCCTCGTGATCCCGCTCGAACTGGATGCGTCCGTCCTCGTCGTACAGGTTCAGCATCGCGTTGAGCGCGTGGTAGTCGGCCGCGGGAGCATCCGCGCTCAGGGGTTCCGCGGTCAGGGTGTCGGCGGTCAGTGTCGCCACAGTGTCTCCAATCCGTTCTGGACCGCGGCGACGTCCTCGGCGGTGCCGAAGAGCTCGAAGCGGTAGTGGTGGGGCACGCCGCATTTCGCCGCGACGATGTCGCCGGCGATGCCGTAGGCGGCCCCGAAGTTGGTGTTGCCCGCGCCGATGACACCGCGCAGCAGACGGCGGTTGCCGTCGTCGTTGAGGAAGCGGATGACCTGCTTGGGAACGGCCGCCCGGTCCTCTCCCCCGCCGTAGGTGGGGAGGACGAGCACGAACGGCTCGGTCGCGTGCAGGCTCGGCTCGTGCGCCCGCAGCGGGATGCGCTGTGCCGGCACGCCGAGCTTCGTCACGAAGCGGTGCGTGTTCTCCGACACGGACGAGAAGTAGACGAGACCGCTCACGGCACGGGTCACTTCCCGAGCTTCGTCGCGACCCGTCCGATCAGATCGGGCCGGAAGCCGGACCAGTGCTCGTCGTCGGTCACGACGACGGGCGCCTGCGCGTAGCCCAGCGCGCGCACCGCGGCGAGCGCGGCGTCGTCGGTGGTGACGTCGACCACCCGGTACTCGATGCCCTTCCGATCGAGGGCCGTGTAGGTGGCTGTGCACTGCACGCACGCGGGCTTGCTGTAGACGACGATGCTCATGTCCTGCGCCTTTCATGTCAACGGGATGCCGGAGCGTTAACACTACATATAGGGGCGGCGCGACACGCCGAACACTAGATGATGTGGTTATTTCCGGCGTCGACCGGCACGGAGCGGGAACGCTGTGAGGCAGGATCCCCGCTCCGGAACGCACGAAGGGCCCGGCGGACCGAAGTCCGCCGGGCCCATCCCGGTGCGCGTGGAGGCTAGGCGCCCATGCGCGTCTTGAGGTTCTCGCTGATGGACTCGAGGAACTCCTCGGTGGTCTGGAACGCCTGCTCCGGGCCGACCAGGAGCGCGAGGTCCTTGGTCATCTTGCCCTCTTCGACCGTCTTCACGACCACGTCCTCGAGGGTGTGGGTGAAGTCGATGAGCTCCTGGTTGCCGTCGAGCTTGCCGCGGTGCGCGAGGCCGCGCGTCCAGGCGAAGATCGAGGCGATCGGGTTGGTCGAGGTCGCCTTGCCCTGCTGGTACTGGCGGTAGTGGCGCGTGACGGTGCCGTGCGCGGCCTCCGCCTCGACGACCTTGCCGTCCGGCGTGGTCAGGACCGACGTCATCAGGCCGAGCGAGCCGAAGCCCTGCGCGACGGTGTCGGACTGCACGTCGCCGTCGTAGTTCTTGCAGGCCCAGACGTAGCCGCCCTCCCATTTGAGGCTGGAGGCGACCATGTCGTCGATCAGGCGGTGCTCGTAGGTGAGGCCGGCCGCGTCGAACTTCTCCTTGTACTCGGTGTCGAAGACCTCCTGGAACAGGTCCTTGAACCGGCCGTCGTAGGCCTTGAGGATCGTGTTCTTGGTGGAGAGGTACACCGGGTAGTTGCGGTCGAGGCCGTAGTTGAACGAGGCGCGGGCGAAGTCGCGGATCGACTCGTCCTGGTTGTACATCGCGAGCGCGACGCCGGCGCCCGGGGCCTGGTAGACCTCGAAGCTCTTGGCCTCGCCGCCGTCGGTCGGCTGGAAGCTGAGGGTCAGCGTGCCGGGGCCGTCGAAGGTGAAGTCGGTGGCGCGATACTGGTCGCCGAACGCGTGGCGGCCGATGATGATCGGCTTGTTCCAGCCCGGGACCAGGCGGGGGATGTTCGAGATGATGATCGGCTCGCGGAAGACCACGCCGCCGAGGATGTTGCGGATGGTCCCGTTCGGGCTCCGCCACATCTTCTTGAGGCCGAACTCCTCGACGCGGGCCTCGTCGGGGGTGATCGTGGCGCACTTGACGCCGACGCCGTGCTTCTGGATGGCGTGGGCCGCGTCGATCGTGATCTGGTCGTCGGTCTCGTCGCGCTTCTGGATGCCGAGGTCGTAGTACTCGAGGTCCACGTCGAGGTACGGGTGGATGAGCGAGTCCTTGATCGCCTGCCAGATGATGCGGGTCATCTCGTCGCCGTCGAGTTCGACGACCGTTCCTTCAACCTTGATCTTGTCCACTGGTTCTCCTGCTTCTCTGCCGTTTTCAGCCGGATATAGCTTACCTGAGCCGGATAACTATCTTGACATCGAGACACTTTGCCTCCGCCGACGCCACGGGAGGAGGCGACTATGCCAGTGTCCCCCGCGCAGGTTACCCTTTCGTCATGGCTGAGTTGAGACTGGAAGAGTTGAGCGCGCGGACCGTCGTCGCGGCGAACGCGCTCACGTTGAAGCCGGGGCAGGAGCAGTTCATCGCTCCGGTCTCCTACTCGGCCGCGGCCGCCGTCGCCGACCCCACCACCTCGTGGCAGCGCGTCGTGCTCGACGGCGACGAGGTCGTCGGCTTCATCATGGGCGACTTCAATCCCGAGGCCGAGCACGACGAGTTCAAGGCGATCCTCTGGCGCATCAACGTCGACGCCGACGACCAGGGCCGCGGCATCGGCACGTTCGCCGTGCGCAGCCTGGCCGACGAGGCGCGCCGGCGCGGCCACGAGCAGCTCTTCGTGATCTGGGAGTCGGGCGAGCTCGGTCCCGAGCAGTTCTTCCTGCGCAGCGGCTTCCAGCCCGTCGGCGAGACGCAATACGGCGAGACGATCGGTGCCCTCGCGCTCTGAGCCCGGCGCCGACTCGTTCGTCGAGCGGGTGCTCGCCGTCGTCGACGACATCCCGCCCGGCCGGGTGATGACCTACGGGGACGTCGCAGCCGTGCTCGGCTCGCGCGCGGCCAGGATGGTCGGGCAGATCATGGCGTACTACGGCTCGACGGTGCCGTGGTGGCGCGTCGTGCGCGCCAGCGGGCATCCTCCCGTTGACCACGAGCAGATCGCGCTGGAGCACTATCGCACGGAGGGCACTCCCCTGCTCGGCGGTCCGCGCGCGGACGGCGCCACGACGACGTACCGCGTCGACCTGCGCGCCGCACGCCACGAGCCGCGCTAACATCATCCTTCCGGCCGATGAAGCGCCCAGCTTGATGGTGTTGACTGGCCAGGATCGCATTCGCCACATCCACAGGAGCTACCCGTGCCTCGTCCCCGAACCGTCGGTCTGATCGCTGCGGCATCCGTCGCGGCCCTCGCCCTGTCCGGATGCTCGGTCGTCGAAGCCTTCACCCCCCACGTCGACGCGCAGATCTTCGACTCGGCGAAAGAGTTCAAGGCCGCGAAGGTCTCCACGTTCGGGTCGCCCACGTTCGTCCCCGACGACGCGACCGTCATCCGCGTCGACTACGACACGCAGACCGGCGCCGCGATCCTGACCTACACCTCTCCCACGCTCCTCGCGAAGGACGTCTGCACCGCGCAGACCACGGCTCCCAAGCCGGCCATCCAGGACAGCTGGTGGCCGATCGACGGCGTGCCCGCGACCGCCTCCAAGTGCCCCGGCGGCTGGTCGGCGTTCGCGATCGGACAGCAGGTCTACGCCGCGCTCCCCGCGAAGACCAAGTAGCCGAGCACTCAGGCCGGTTCGGCCTCCGCCGCCACCGCTTCGGCGCGCGGCACCGGGATGGTCAGCTCCAGGATCGTCCCCAGCCCCTCCACCGACCGGAGTTCGGCGCGCCCGTTGACGGCCTCGACGCGGTCGCGGATGCCCTCCAGCCCGCCGCCGGGCTCGAAGCGCGCGCCGCCCTTGCCGTCGTCCTTGACCACGACCGAGACGGTGTCGTCGCGGCGGGTGACAAGAACGGCGCAGTTGCGCGCCCCGGCGTGCTTGGCCGCGTTGGCGAGGCACTCGGAGACGCAGTAGTAGATCGTCTCCTCGATGACGTTGGCGAACCGGTCCTCGGTCTCGACGCGCACCTCCACCGGCAGGTGACTGCGCTGGCCCAGCTCCTCCAGCGCCGATGTCAGGTCGCCGTCGGTGAGGACGGTCGGGTGGATGCCGCGCGCCAGCTCCCGCAGCTCGCGCAGCGCGTCCGCCAGCTGCGCCGACGCCCGCTCGAGGTCGCCGGCGACCTCCGCGTTTCCCGCCGTCTCCGCCTTGGCCGTGGCGATGCGCAGGCTGATCGCGAGCGAGACGAGCTGCTGCTGCGAGCCGTCGTGCAGGTCACGCTCCAGGCGCCGCCGCGCGAGGTACCCCTCCTCGACGATGCGCAGACGCGACTGCCGGAGCTCCTGGATGGTGCGCTCCAGCCGGCCGCGCAGGCGATCGTTGTCGACCGAGAGCAGCAACGCCGAGGAGACGGCGTCGAGCAGCCGGTCGTCCTGGCTGAGGGCGATGTCGTGCTCGATGAGCGCGATGGGGCCCTGATCGGAGTCGATCGCGAGCGTCGAACGGCCCGGACGCGCGCTCTCCCCGTCGGGGACGCGTTCACCGTCGCTGGTGAGGAACGCCCTGCCCTGCTCGTCCCACCAATAGACGCGGACCGAGCTGTCGTGCAGGGTCCGGGCCAGGCTCGTCTCCCACAGCGCCCGGTCGACCTTGTCGCGCGCGACGATCACCAGGTCGGCGACGCGAGAGCGCAGGCCGCGCGCATAGAAGACGCCGCCGATGAACGCCGGCGGGATGAGGGCGATCGCGAACGGCGGGATGAACTGCAGCCAGCCGCCGTCCCAGCCGAGCGTGAAGCTCAGCGAGTCCTGCACGGTGCCGTAGCACCACAGCACGATCGCCAGCGGCATGACGAAGGAGACGCGGCGGGCGGGGAGGGAGCTGGTGAACCAGCGCACGGCCAGCCGCACGGCGATCGTGAGCATCAGCGCGAGCCCGACCGCGCGCCAGGCGACACCGAACCAGAAGTCGGCGTCGTCGCTCGGGAGCACGGCATAGGCGTTCTGCACGCAGCCGCACGCGGCAGGCGCGGGCGACGTGAACAGCAGCGTGCTGATGAAGCGGACCGCGATCGCACCGGTGCCGACCAGCAGCACAACCCGGTCGAACCGCGAGAACCTCCCGGTCGGGTAGCACAGCACGACCGCGCCGACGAAGATCGCCCACAGGTCGGTGACCCCCATCAGCACCGGCCAGAGCCAGCCGATCCCGCGCGCCAGCGGGTACCACGCGCCGGCCGACCAGAAGAGGGCGGCGCCGACCATCAGCCAGCCGGGCACGGGGCTGCGCACCACGCGCCAGGCGACGACGGCGCAGACCACATACACCACGGCCACCGCGACGAACACGATCGCCCAGCCCAGACCCTCCGGGCGCGGCCCGTAGTTGCCGGTCAGGCCGCTGACGACCTGGGCCAGCACGTTCGACGCGATCGTGGCGGTCACCGCGAGCGCGCGGAGCCACGTGCGCGCGGCCGTCATCGGGCTCAGCCGTCCTTGCCGAGGAAGCGCAGCACGGCGAGCACCCGGCGGTGCCCCTCTGCGGAGTCCTCGACGCCGAGCTTGGCCATGATGTGCCCGATGTGCGACTCGACCGTGCGCAGGCTGAGGTGCAGCTCGGCGGCGATGCCGGCGTTCGACTTGCCCTCCGCCATGCGGCTGAGCACGTCGAGCTCCCGGGTCGAGAGCGTCTCCACCGTGCGCTCGGAGGAGCGGGCCGACACCAGCAGCTGCACGACCTCCGGGTCGACGACGGACCCGCCGGCGGCCACGGTGCGGACGGCGTTGACGAGCGATTCGCCGTCGGCGACGCGCTCCTTGAGGAGGTAGCCGGTGCCGCTGCCCGCCGTCATCGCGCGGATGGCGTAGGCGGCGGTGGTGTACATCGACAGCAGCAGGACCCCGACCGTCGATCCGTCGGCGCGGAGGGTCTCCAGCGCGCGCAGACCCTCGTCGGTGTGGGTGGGCGGCATCTTGATGTCGAGAACGATGGCGTCGATCGCGTCGTCGCCCGCCACCACGTCGAGCACTTCCTCGGCCGTGTCGACGGAGGCGACCACATCCACCCCGCCCGCGCGCAGGATCTGACCGATGCCTTCGCGGAGCAGAACCGCGTCGTCGGCGATCGCGACCCGAAGCGGGCGGGATCCAGAACTCTCTCCCGCTGCCACGGGGATTACCGTAGCAGACTGCGGATCGCCGGGCCGGTCAGGTCGCCTTTCGTGATGAATCCCTCTGCGCCGCTGTCGGCCACCCGGCGGCCGTAGTCGCGGAAGGAGCGGCTGGAGGTGAGGACCACCGCGGCGCCGGTCGCGTGCATGTCCGCGACGAGGTCGAAGCCGCTGGCGTCGGGGAGGCCCACGTCGAGCAGCACGACGTCGGGGGCGAGGCGGCGGCTCAGCTCCACCCCGCGGGCCCCGGTGTCGGCGTCGCCGACGACGGCGAAGTGCTCCAGCTGCAGCAACTCGGCCGCCTGGGCACGGAAGCGCGCGTGGTCGTCGACGATCACAACGCGCAGGTACATGCATCAATCCTCGCCGGTCGCCGACCGATCATCATCCGTGGACGCACGCAATCGGTTCGGGTGGCCCCCCGGATGCGGGGCAATCCGGCGCACGAGGATGATCTGAGGCAAGCTCAACAATCCCGAGGAGAACCCGATGCCCGCCGTCACCCGAACCGCCGACCCGACCGGTGCCCCTGTGGCGCCGGCGGCGGGGACGGCGGGCGACTCCGGCGATCTCCCCCTTGTCGTGATCGACGTGGAGCGGGCGGCCGAGCGCTACCTCGACCTCCGCGCCGGCTTCCCGTGGGTGGATGTGCACTACGACGTGAGCGCTCTCTCGCATCCCGCACTGCTCGACACCATCGCGGCCGCGCAGGGCGCGTTCGAAGTGGCGCAGCCGGCCGCGCTCGACACGCTCATGCTCTGCGAGGCTCGCCCCCGGCTGCTCCACACGGCGCCGATCACGAGCCCGCGCGACGTCGCGGCGGCCTATCGGGCGGGTGTGCGGCGCTTCGTCGTGGACGACGCGGCCGAGTTGGCCGCGTTCGCCGGAGCTCCCGACGACGTCCGCCTGCTGCTCCGGCTCCGGCCGTGCACAGACTCCTCCTCCGCGCACCGTGCAGGGCGCGGCTTCCGGCCCGACGAGATCGTACGCGCCGTGCGCGCGGCGGCCGGACAGGGGGTGTGCGTCGGCGGCTTGTCCCTCCAGCCGCCGGCGCACTCCTCCCCCGCCGACTATGTCGCCGAGATCGTCCATGCCGCGGCCGTCACCGCCGACGTGCGCGTCGCCACCGGAGCGCGTTTCGACGTGCTGGACCTCGGCGCCGGGTTCCCCGGACGCGCGGCATCCCGCCCCGTCGAGCAGGCCGAACTCGCACGGGCGATCCGCGCCATCGTGGCTCCGGCCACGTCGCACGTCACGATCATCGCGTCGGCCTCCCGCGCGGTGACCGCCGGATGCCTCAGCGTCGTCACCGGAGGCGACGAGCGCGACGCCGACCCGGCCTCCGCCAGCGCGTGCATCGACGCCGGCGCCGACGTGCTCGTGCTGGCGCACGACCCGCGATCCGGGATCCTCGGGCGCTTCTCCTTCTTCCGCGGCGGCGCGGAGCGGGGACATCGCGTCCTCCGTCCGCGCCGGTCGCGCACGACCTGGTCGCCCGCGGGCTGACAACCCCTACCGCGGGTGATCATGGCGGAGGGGCGACGCGTACCGATTACGCGCCGCCCCTCCGGAACCACGGCAGAACCTAGACCAGCGAGTCCCGCCAGGCCGCATGCAGCTGGGCGAACCGGCCGGTCCCGGCGATCAGATCGTCCGGTGTGCCGTCCTCGACCACCCGACCGTGCTCCATCACGAGCACGCGGTCCGCGATGGCGACGGTCGAGAGCCGGTGGGCGATGATCACCGCGGTGCGGTCGGCGAGCAGCGTCTGCAGCGCCTCCTGCACCAGGCGCTCGCTCGGGATGTCGAGCGAGCTGGTGGCCTCGTCCAGGATCAGCACCGCCGGGTCGGCGAGGAACGCCCGGGCGAACGAGATCAGCTGGCGCTGACCCGCGGACACCCGGCCGCCGCGCTTGTTCACGTCGGTGTCGTACCCGTTGGGCAGACCCTCGATGAACTCGTGCGCCCCCACGGCCTTCGCCGCCCGGACGATCTCGTCGCGCGACGCGTCGGGCTTGCCGAGCGCGATGTTGTCGGCGACGGAACCGCTGAACAGGTACGCCTCCTGCGTGACCATCACGATGGCGCGGCGCAGGTCCTTCGGGTGCAGATCGCGCAGGTCGACGCCGTCGATCGAGACCTCGCCGTCACTCGGGTCGTAGAACCGCGAGATCAGCTTGGCCAGGGTCGACTTGCCCGCTCCCGTCGAGCCCACGAGGGCGATCGTCTGCCCCGCCGGGATGTCCAGACTGAACTCCGGCAGGATGACGCGGTCCTCCTTGTAGGCGAAGGTGACGTCGTCGAACCGCACGTGCCCCTCCGCCGTCCACAGGTCGACCGGCTTCACCGGGTCGGGGACGCTCGGCTCCTCCTCCAGGACGCCCGAGATCTTCTCGAGCGCGGCCGCGGCCGACTGGTAGGAGTTGTAGAACATCGCCATCTCCTCCATCGGGTCGAAGAAGCGCCGCGTGTAGAGCAGAGCGGCCAGCAGCACACCGATGGCGAGCTGCCCCTCCGCGACGCGGAACCCGCCGACCAGGAGGACGACGCCGACCGTGAGATTGCCGATCATCACGAGGCCCGGGTCGAAGATCCCGAACAGCTGGATGACCCGCGCGTTGACGTCGCGGTAGTCCTCGACGAGGCCGCCGAACTCCTTCTCGTTGCGCTTCTCCTTGCGGAACGCCTTGACCGCGCGGATGCCGGTCATGGTCTCCACGAACTGCACGATCAGCTTCGCCGACGCCACCCGCGAGATGCGGAACAGCACCTGCGAGCGCTTCTGGAACCAGCGCGTGAGCAGGTAGAGCGGCACCAGCGAGACCAGCAGGACGACGCCGCTCACCCAGTCCAGCGCGAACAGGGCGATCGCGATGAACAGCATGTACAGGAAGCCCTGCACGAGCTGGTTGATGCCGGAGTCCAGGAGCTCGCGGATCGAGTCCAGGTCGCTCGTCTGGCGCGAGATGATGCGTCCGGACGTGTACGACTCGTGGAACTCGAGCGAGAGCTTCTGCGTGTGCAGGAACACCCGCTTGCGCAGGTCGATCAGGATCGCCTGGCTGATCCGCGCGCTCAGGATGGTGTACCAGGCGATCAGGACCGCGCCGATGATGCCGGTCACGAGGTACGCGACGCCCGCGGCGGCGACGGGCAGCCAGTTCTGCGACTGCAGGGCCGAGATGCCGTTGTCGATGCCGAAGGCGATGATCGCGGGGCCCGCGACCTGCCCGGCCGTGCTGATCACGACGACGACCGCCGTCAGGATCAGCCGGAGCCGGAGGGGTCGCATGAGCGAGCCCAGCAGACGCAGCGAGCGTCTGCGGACCTGCCTGCTCTCCTCCTTGGTGAGGTCGTTGCGCTCTTCGCCTTCGACGCCCAGGACGGTTGCGGTGCTCACAGGTTCACCTCCTGCAGGATCTCTTCGTTCTCGTCGTCCTCCAGGCTGGAGATGACGAATCGGTAGTGCTCGCTCGTGGCGAGCAGGTCGTGGTGCGTTCCGACGGCCGTGATGCGGCCGTCCTCCAGGAGCGCCACCCGGTCGGCGAGCGTCACCGTGGAGGGGCGATGCGCGACGATCAGGGCGGTGGTGGAGGCGAGGACGCGCCGCAGTGCGGCCTCGACGAGCGCCTCGGTGTCGACGTCGAGCGCCGACAGCGGGTCGTCCAGCACGAGCACGCTGGGTGCGGCGGCGACCGCACGCGCGAGCGCGAGTCGCTGACGCTGTCCGCCGGAGAGGCTGAGCCCCTCCTCGCCGACCTTCGTCTCGACCCCCTCGGGGAGGTCGTACACGAAGCCCGCCTGCGCGATCTCGAGCGCCTCGGTGAGCACGCGCTCGGCCTCCGGGGAGGCCGGGTCGAGCTCGTCGCGGCCGAGCAGCACGTTGTCCCGCACGGAGGCGGAGAACAGCGTCGCGTCCTCGAAGGCCATCGCGATGGCCTTGCGCAGGTCGTACCGGGTCAGGTCGCGCACGTCCACGCCGTCGATGCGCACGGCACCGCCGGTCACGTCGTACAGGCGGGTGGTGAGCGCGGTCAGGGTCGACTTGCCGCAGCCGGTCAGACCGACCAGCGCCATCGTCTCCCCCGGCTCCACCGTCAGCTGGATGCCGTCCAGCAGGTCGGGGAACCGCTCGGGCGAGTCCTGGTAGCGGAAGTGCACGTCGTCGAAGACGAGCTCGCCCTTCGGGTCGACGATCCGCTTCGGCTCGGCCGGGTCGGTGATCGTGTTGACCTCGTCCAGGACCTCGAAGAAGCGGTCGGCCGCGGTGCGCGTATCGAACGTCATCGAGAGCAGGAAGCCGATCGACTCGATCGGGAACCGCAGCACCGTCGCGGTCGCGAAGAACGCGACGAGCTCGCCGACCGACAGCTGCCCCTGCGCCGAGAGCCACACGCCCACGACCAGGCTGATGCCGAACGCCACGTCCGGGATGAGCAGGAGCCACAGCCAGATGCCGGCGATGGCCTTCGCCTTCTCGATCTCCGTGCCGCGCAGCTGCTCGGCCTGCGACGCGAAGTTCTTGAGGGCGTGCTTGCCCCGGCCGAACGCCTTGAGGACGCGGATGCCGTGCACCGACTCCTCCACCGCGGTGGCGAGGTCGCCGGCCTGGTCCTGGCTGCGGCGGGCGATGATCGAGTACTTGGCCTCGAACACGAACCCGTAGATCCACAGCGGGATGGAGCAGACCAGGAAGATCAGCCCGAGGATCCAGTTCCAGCTGATCAGGATCGCGAATCCGACGATGATCGTGACGACGTTGACGACGAGCAGCACGATGCCGAACGACAGCCAGCGGCGGATCAGCCCGAGGTCGCTCACCGCGCGCGAGAGCAACTGCCCACTGGGCCACCGGTCGTGGAACGCGACCGGGAGGTCCTGCAGCTTGGCGTACAGGCCGTTGCGCATCCGCGCCTCGACGTGCGTGCCCGGGGTGAGCACGAACCAGCGTCGCAGCGAGATGAACACGGCCTCCGCCGCGCCCAGCCCGACCACGAGCAGTGCCGCCGGCCAGACCGCGGAGGCGTCGCCGGTGGACAGCGGACCGTCGACCAGCCAGCCCAGCACCTGGGGGATGCTGAGCGCGACGAGGCTCGCCAGCAGCGCGGCGACCATGCCGAGCACGATGCGCGGCGCGGCCGACTTCGCGAACGGCAGGATGCGCAGCAGCGTGCGGATGGTGCCCGCGCGCTTGATGTTCTGTTCTCTTTGAGGTGGATGCTGATGTGTTTCAGCCATGAGACTTCCGTTTTCTTGTGATTTTCCGACTTCTGCGGCGGGTCACCGAGGACCCGCGGGAACAGTGCTGAGAGGTCGCCGCCGAGGGTCGCCGAAGGCACACCGAAGTATGCTCGACCCTCGAGAACAGTGCTGTCAGAGCGGCGACAGTCAGCCGGAGACGCAGACCTTCCTGGGACCTACCAGGTGGGGGCCGGCTCCGAGGACGCGCGCGCGACAAGTCCGAACACCGTCACGATTCGTGCGTATCCAGTCTTTTTCATTGCGTCCTCCCGGCCTCGATGCGTTCACGTAGTGCCGCGACAAGGCAGCCCTACAGCTTATTGCCAGGTTCGTCTGGATCGCAAGAACTTTTTCGGACGCGATCAACCGGAGTGCACGTTCGGCCGCCACAGGGTCGCCGACGGGCGGCGGCGTACCCTGGCGGCCATGCGTCGCGGATCCGTGCCCGTCCTGTGCCTCGTCCAGTTCGTCGATGTGCTCGGGGTGACCAGCGCGACGACCGCGATCCCCTCGATCCTGCGCGGCGTGCACGCCGACGCCGCGCTCGCCGGTCCCCTCGCCACCGTCTACGCGATGTTCTTCGGCGGCCTGCTCGTCCTGGGCGCCCGCCTCGGGGACCGCTTCGGCCACCGCCGCATCCTGCTGACGGGGATCGCGCTGTTCGGCGCGGTCTCCGTGCTCGGTGCGGCAGCGGGTGCGCTCGGCGACGCGGCGATCGGCGCCGTGCTGCTGTCGCGCGCTCTGCAGGGAGCCGCCGCCGCGATCTCGGTCCCGTCCGCGCTGCGGCTGCTGCTCGAGGCCGCGCCTGCCGGCGACGCCCGCCGTCGCGCCGTTGCGGCCTGGAGCGCGACGGGAGCGGCCGCCGGCGCCTCCGGGTTTCTGGTCGGCGGCCTGCTGGTGCAGGCGCTCGGCTGGCCGGCCGTCTTCTGGATCAACCTCCCGCTTGCGGCAGCGCTGTTCGCCGGTGTCCTCCTCGCCGTGGCTCGCTCGTCGCAACCCCGCGATGAATCGCCGCTGGACGTGGCCGGCGCTGTCCTGCTGATCGCCGCCGTGATGGCGGTCATCGCCGGCGCCGCGCTGATGGAGTCGCCGCCGACGCTGCCCGCCGGCATTCTGCTCGTCGCCGTCGGAGCGGGACTCGCCGCCCTACTCGTGGTGCGGCTGCGCACCGCACGCTACCCGCTCATCCCTCGCGCAGCGTTCGCGTCACGGCCGCTGCGCCAAGGCACGGCGATCTCGTTCGTGAACACGGCCACGACCAGTTCCTCCGCCGTGCTCGCCACCCTCTTCCTGCAGCAGACGCTGAAGATCGGCCCCGTCGCCGCCGGACTGACCCTCATGGCGTTCAGCGTCGCGGTCATCCTCACGTCGTCGACCACCGGCACGATCTTCCGCAACTGGGGAGCGCACGCCCTCGCGGCCACCGGTCTGGCGACGATCGCGATCGGACAGCTGGTGCTCGCCACGACGACGGGAGCCTGGTGGGGAGTGCTGGTCGGCGTCGCGCTCGCGGGCGCGGGCCTCGGGCTCTCGTCCGTCGCGGGAACCTCCATCGGCACCTCCGTGCCCGGCTCGCTGGAGGGCAGCGCCAGCGGAATCCTGAACACCGGCGCCCAGCTCGGAACGGCGCTGGGGACCTCCGTGATCGTGCTGATCGCGGCGTTCGGCGGCGTGACGGCCGGCTGGCTGACGGCTGCGGTGGCTGCCGCCGTCACGGCGGCGTGGTGCGCGCTTCCCCGGACGCGTGCGCATGGATCCGGATCCACAAGCACGTGAAACCCGCGAGAACTACCGCACGCTACCTGGTAGCGTACCGCCCGTGTTGGGGGATGCGGACGAGCGATCGCCAGGGTCCAGGACGATGTCAGACGCGCGCAGGCGCGAGCGGTGCGGTTCGGGGAGCTGCGTGAGGCGATTGCCGCCGTGCGCGGCCGCGCGGTCTCCCGCGCACGAGATGTCGCGGTGGAAGTCGACTCGACCGGGGGCGTGATCGATCTGCAGATCTCGGATGCGGCACTCGACCGCGGGGGCAGCCGACTCGCCGCGGAGATCATGGGCCTCATCGCGATGGCCGGCAGGGACGCACGTCGCTCGACGGCCGACGTCGCCGGCGGGATCCTCGGCGAGGACGATCCGACGGTTGCGTCCCTGCGGACACAGCTGGAGGACGATGAGGCCGACGCCCGCGCGGGAGGTGCGTCGTGGCCGGCCAAGTGATCGCCGTCGACGCCGAGCTGGTCATCCAGCACGCAGCACGTCTGGGCGCGGTACGAGAAGGCGTGGCCGAGGCAGCCTCCGCCGTGGGGAGCGTCGACCTCGGCGGTGGGGCCTTCGGAGTACTGTGCGCTTTCCTCGTCCCGCCCGCCCAACTCGTCGCCGGGATCGCCCAGTCGATGATCGTCTCGGCCGAGGGCATGCTCGACCGCACGGTCGACGAACTGCACGGTTTCGCATCCGATGTCGAGGTCCGCGAGACCACCATCTCCGAGCAGGTGCGCGCCCTTCAGCGCGGGATCGGCTGACGCGTGTCCAATCCACTCGTCGCCGGTCCGGTCAGCATGATCACACCGTTCACCGGCACGTTTCTGCTCGAGGACGGTGAGTCGCTTGCCCACGCCATCGAGAATGGCGACTGGGTCGAAGGAGGACTCGCCGCCTTCTCCGGTGTGCTCGACACTGTCGCGGCTGTCAGCGACCCGCTCGGTTCCCTCATCGCCGCCGGTCTCGGCTGGCTGATCGAGCACGTCGAGCCCCTCAGCGGGTGGTTCAACGATCTCACCGGCGACGCCGGACAGGTCGCCGGCTTTGCCCAGACCTGGGCCAACGTCGCTACCCGCATGCACGAGTCGGGCGATCTCTACACTCGCCGCTTGTCCGACCTCGACGAGATGTCCGGCGCGACCATCGATGCCTACCTCGCCTATGCGAACGATGTCGCGAAGCACCTTCACGCCGTCGGCGACTGGTCTCAGGCAGTCTCCACCGGGCTGCAGATCTGCTCCACTCTCGTGAAGATCGTTCACGACCTCGTCCGCGACGCGCTGTCGCAGATCGTCGGCATGGCGATCTCCGTCGCCACCGAGGCCGTCCTCACCGTCGGTCTGGCCACACCCCTCATCATCGAGCAGGTCGCCACGCGGGTATCCTCCCTCGCCACGCGCATCGGCACCAGCGTTACCCGCCTCCTCACCTCATTCAAGTCGTTCTCCGCGCTTTTCGAAGCGCTGCAGGAGTTGCTCCGCAAGGGCAAGACTCTGTTCGACCGGCTGCCGCCGGGGAAGGCGGGGGTACGTGCGCTGCATGCTGAGACGCCGCCCAGTTACACGGGTGCTCCTCTGCCGAGAGTTCCACTCAAGGCGACGGGCCGCGCGCGACCGCTGTTTCCCGACTCCTTCGACCCATACCCCGGTCAAAGCGTCGAGGAATTTCTCGCCAAGCATTGGGACTTCGAACGTGCGCGGTGGCGTTACCCTCTCAACGACGGGTTCGACGTCCGTGAAGGAGCGAGGCCGATCGTCGAAGCCCCGCTCGTGGCAGGTTTCAAATTCGATCGGTTCGGATACGAGACCGGCGGATATGTGTCCCCGCTTGGTTCCACGTTCCCCGAGAGGGCGCTCCCGCCGGACGCCATTTTGAAGCCCTACGCCAGATACGAAATGCTCAAACCGCTTGATGCCGAATCAGGCTTCGCGAAGGTGGGTCCGATCGCCCCCGCCTTCGAGCAGCCCGGTGGGGGAACGCAGATAGTACTGCCCAAAAGCGTCGACTGGCTGATCAGAAACAAATACGTCGGAAGGATCACGCGATGAAGTACCCAGAATTGTGCGAGGCCGTGCGTCGACGGGATGGTGAAGTTCCCCTCTGGGACCCGCGATATCCCGATCTTGGTGCGCCCTACGCGGAACTCGCCATGTGGGTGCTCGAGACCGACAGCGCTGGCTTTCACGTCGGCTCCTTGGATCGTGGATCCTTCAACGTCAGCGCCTCGTTCGCTTCGGAAGATGCAGCGTGCGACTATATCTACTCGCACATGGAAAAGCCTCCTCCTGCCCGAGTGCCTTCGGCCGAAGAGATAGCTCGGACGGACGAGATTACGGCCAACTATCTGAGGGCCTACCTCGATGGAGAACTCGACGACCCTCCCCGACCCGCAAGCTGAGCGCCTGATCAGGGCCCGGCGCAGAGTCCCGTCCGTCTCGTCTGTCTCACGTTTGCGGCATTTCAATCCAACCATTCTCCCGTTGCTGGCCCCGCATCCCGGGAAATGGAGTTGAACTGCTTGGCGAGGGACGTGTACCTCTTCGCCAGCGCCGCAGTGATGAAACCGAATGCACCGAGGGGCACGTCGTGGCGCTCATTCCCTGCGGAATGGCGACCACGACGTGCCCCTCGGCAACGGTCAGGTCAGGCGGATGCGGCTCAGCGGATCCGGATGGACAGGCAGGTGACGCAGCCCTCGAGCTTCTCGAACTCGGAGATGTCGACGGCGATGGTCGTGTAGCCGAGGTCTTCGAGGAGCGCCGCGGTCTGGGGGGCGGCGGACGAGATGAGGAGCGTCTCGTCGTCGAGCACGACGACCGCGGTGCCGTGGGCCTCGGGGACGGGCAGGAAGCGCTCGAAGATGCGCGGCTCGTCGACGAGGGGCTCGTAGCCGATGACGGTGCCGTCGGGAAGGGCGGTGACGGCGGTCTTGAGGTGGAGCGCCTTGGTGACCGGGACGCCGACGACCGTGTAGCCGAGCGGTGCCACGAGGGCGCGCAGCTGACGGATGCCCTCGCCATTGGTGCGGCCGCCGCGGCCGACGTAGACGGTCGAGCCGACCTTGAGGACGTCGCCGCCCTCCAGGGTTCCCGGCTCCTCGATGCGCTCGAGGCGGAGGCCCTGAGCGCGCAGGGCGGCCTCGGTGCCGGCGACCTCGGGCTTGCGGGAGTCCGCGCCCGGGCGGGTGATGACGGCGGTGTCGCCGAAGACCACGGCGGTGTCCTCGACGAAGACCGAGTCGGCCAGGGAGTCGGCGGAGGCGACCTCGACCGTCTGCCAGCCCGCCTGCGAGAGGGCGCTCACGTAGCCGTCCCACTGGGTGTCCGCGAGCTCGGCGTCGACCGCGGTGCGGTCGATGTGGGTGACGAGGCCGTCCTGCAGGTTCTTGGCCGGGATGCGGACGAGTGCGACCTTGCGCTCCGTCTCGAAGCGGCTGCGCACGCCCTCGATGATGCGGAACAGCCAGCGGCCGAAGGTCGGGGTGAGCACGGCGACGCTGACGCCGTAGAGCAGGTTGATGCCCAGGAGGGTGCCGAGCACAGCGAGGACGAGCTGGCCGCTGAACGGCGAGCCGCCCGAGGTCGCCGTGACGAGCGTGCCGATCGCGGGCGAGAGGAAGCCGACCAGGAGGCCTGCGATCAGCGCCGTCCACCAGCGGTCGAACGCTCCGACCACGCCCGCGACGAAGAGCAGCACGAACGCGAGCACGCTCGTCAGCGAGAAGTAGTTGCTGACGGCGACGATCAACGCCCCCGATGGAGCCGACGACCCGGCGAGGCTCCCCACGTAGAACGCGGCGATCATCGCCGCGTGCACGACGAAGGCCACCACGAAGGCAACGACAAGGGATGCGATGAGCCGGCGGCCCCACGAAGACGTCATGGGAACCAACCCTATCGGAGCGTTTCTATGCGTTGGCTGGTTCGCGCAGCCGGGCGAGCGCGAGCTCGTCGGCGGCCTCGAGCGTGGTGATCCCGCGCTGCTCCGCGACGGCGAACACCTCGGCGACGATGTCGCCGATCCGCTCCACCCGCTCGGCCGTCGCCTCAGCGGACGGCTGCTCCTCGTTCATCATGGCCAGGAAGATCACGCCGCCCGCGTTGACGACGAAATCGGGGGCCCAGAGGATGCCGCGCGCCGCGAGCCTCCCGGCGCCCGAACGGCTGGCGAGCTGGTTGTTCGCCGGACCGACGACCGCCTTCACGCGCAGCTCGTCGATCACGGAGTCGGTGAGCACCCCGCCGACGCCGGCGGGAACGAAGAGATCGCCCTCGACGCGGTGCGCCTCGCCCGGCTCGACCCAGGTCGCACCGATCGCGTCCGCGAGCGCGCGCTTGGCCGGGTTGACGTCGGTGACGGTGAGCACGGCGCCCTCGCTCGCGAGCCGCATCGCCAGAATCGAACCGACGTGGCCGAGACCGAGCACGGTGATGCGGCGGCCGGCGACCGACCGGGTTCCGACCGCGCGCTCCAGCGTCGCGAGCAGGCCGGCGTAGACGCCGGCGGCGGTCGCGTCGCTCGGCTCTCCGACGCCGCCGTCGGCGGAGGGGAGGCCGCAGACGTGCGCGGTGCGGGTGGCGACGACGGCCATGTCCTCGGCACTCGTGCCGACATCCTCCGCCGTCATGTAGCTGCCGCCGAGGCTCTCGATCGCGTCGCCGAGGTCGAGCATCGCCTGGTAGCGGAGCGTCGGCGTCAGCTCGACGTCACGCGGCACGTAGACGACGGTCTTGCCCCCGCCGCGGTTGAGCCCCGCAGCGGCGTTCTTCAGCGTCATCCCCTCGGCGAGGCGCAGCGAGTCGGCGACCGCCTCGAGCCAGGAGTCGTACGTCCACACCCGGCAGCCGCCGAGGGCGGGGCCGAGCACGGTGGAGTGGACCGCGATGCTGATCGTGAGACCGCTCCGCCTCCCCTTGACCACGTGCAGTGTTTCGTGCGGCAGGTCGGTTCCGGTGGATTCGACCAGGGTTGCGGGCAGGACGGACATCGGTGTCTCCTCGTGGGATCGCGGTGGTGGCTGAGCGGTCTTGTGGACCGCCCTCCATTCTCCCGTGACCCCACGAGGGACGCAATGTCAGTGGAAGAAGTGGCGCTCGCCCGTGAAGTACATCGTGACGCCGGCGGCCTTCGCCGCCGCGATCACGTCCTCGTCGCGGATCGAGCCGCCGGGCTGCACGATCGCGCGCACGCCCGCGGCGATCAGGATCTCGGGACCGTCGGCGAACGGGAAGAACGCGTCGGACGCGGCGACCGAACCGGACGCCCGCTCCCCCGCCCGGCTGACGGCGAGGTGGCAGGAGTCCACGCGGTTGACCTGTCCCATGCCGACGCCGACGGAGGCGCCGTCGTGCGCGAGCAGAATGGCGTTGGACTTCACCGCGCGGCAGGCCTTCCAGGCGAACTCGAGGTCGGTGCGGGTCGCCGCGTCGGCTTCCTCGCCCGAGACCAGGGTCCAGCTCGAGGAGTCGAACTCGTCGAACCGGTCCGCGTCCTGCACGAGCACACCGCCCGAGATCTGACGGAACTCGGTCGTCGCGCGGGCGTAGCCCTCCGGCAGCTGGAGGATGCGGAGGTTCTTCTTGGTCTGCAGCAGCTCCAGCGCCTCCGGCTCGTACCCGGGCGCGATCAGGACCTCGGTGAAGATGCCCTTGACCGTCTCCGCCATCGCGAGGGTGACGGTGCGGTTGGCCGCGATCACGCCGCCGTAGGCCGACACGGGGTCGCACTCGTGCGCCTTGCGGTGCGCGTCCGCGATGTCGTCTGCGACCGCGATGCCGCACGGGTTGGCGTGCTTGATGATCGCGACGGCGGGCTCGGTGAAGTCGTACGCGCTGCGCAGCGCCGCGTCGGCGTCCACGTAGTTGTTGTACGACATCTCCTTGCCGCCGAGCTGGGTCGCCTGCGCGATGCCGCGCCCGGTGGGGTCGGTGTAGATCGCGGCGGCCTGGTGCGAGTTCTCGCCGTAGCGCAGCGTGTGCGCGAGTTCGGCTCGCACCTCGAAGCGCTCGGGGAAGTCATCGGTGCTCGGAGCCTCGCCGGCGAACCACGCCGCCACGGCTCCGTCGTAGGAGGCGGTGTGGGCGAACGCGCGGGCCGCGAGCTCCCGGCGCTGGTCGAAGGTCGTGCCGCCCGCGGCGACGGCGTCGGCGATCGCCGCGTAGTCGGACGGCGATACGACGATGGCGACGTTGGCGTGGTTCTTCGCCGAGGCGCGGACCATCGCCGGGCCGCCGATGTCGATCTGCTCGACGACGTCGTTGCCGACGGCTCCCGACGCCACGGTCTCCACGAACGGGTAGAGGTTGACGACGACCAGCTCGAACGGCTCGATGCCGAGGTCTTTCAGCTGCTCCTCGTGCGAGGCGAGGCGGAGGTCCGCGAGCAGACCCGAGTGGATGGCGGGGTGCAGCGTCTTCACCCGGCCGTCGAGCGACTCCGGGAACCCGGTGACGGCCGCGACATCGGTGACGGCGTGGCCGGCGTCGCGGATGGTCTGGGCGGTCGAACCCGTCGAGACGATCTCCACGCCCGCCTCGGCGAGCGTCTGCGCGAGGTCGAGGAGGCCGGTCTTGTCGCTGACCGAGATCAGCGCACGGCGGATCGGGACGACATCCCGTTCGCGGTAGAGGCTGGAGTCGTGACGGGGTCCGCTCATGCTCGGGAAAGCTCCTTGAGGTCGATGTGTCCGTTGGCGATGTCGAGGACGGCGTCGATCAGAAGCCGTCGCTCCACGGGTTTGATGCGCTCGTGCAGGGCGGCCTCGGTGTCGCCCGGCAGGATCGGCACGCGCTCCTGGCTGATGATGGGGCCGGCGTCCACGCCGTCGTCCACCACGATGAGGCTCGCGCCCGTCTGGGTGGCGCCCGCGGCGAGCGCGTCGCGCACCCCGTGCGCCCCCGGGAACTCCGGGAGGTACGCGGGGTGGGTGTTGATGAGGTTCGGCGAGAAGGCCTCGACCACGCGCGGCGGCACGAGGCGCATGAACCCGGAGAGGACGACCAGGTCGGGCTCCCACTGGCGGATCTGGGCGAGCAGCTCGTCGCCCCACTGCTCCCGGTCGTCGAACGACGAGAACGGCACCGTGAAGGACGGGATGCCGAACTCCTCCGCGTGCGCGAGTCCGTCGGCGTCGCGGTCGGCCCCGACGGCGACGACCCGGGCGGGGAACTCCGCGTCCTGGGACGCCTCGAGCAGTGCGCGGAGGTTCGAGCCTCCACCGGAGATCAGCACGACAATCGAGAGCACGCGACCAGCCTACCGGCGCTCGGATGAGCAGGCGGACCAGCCGGAGGGGTCAGACCAGGCGCAGCTTCCAGCGGGCGGGGGCGATCGTGTAGATCTGCCGGAACAGCGCCGTCCCGACCAGCACGCCGAGGGCGATCGAGACGATGGAGCCGAGGAGGTTCGGGACGCTGCTGGCGTCGAAGTCGACCCCGGTGGCGCTCTGCGTGAGGCGGATGAGCCCGGTGGCGCCCGGGACGAGCAGCCAGAACGCCGGCAGGAAGCAGACGACGGCCGGAGGGGCGCCGGGGACGGACTGCACGAGGTAGGCGACGACGGTCAGCGCGAACGCGCCGAAGAACCCGCTGAAGACGTTGCCCATGAGCAGGGCGCCCACCACCTGCCCGCCGTAGGCGACCAGCAGCACGAAGGTCAGGAAGTACAGGGACCGGCGCGGGCCGCAGTAGTAGAAGAAGATGCCGATCGAGAAGAGCAGGACGCCCACCCACGGCTGGAAGGCGCCGAGCGGCGGCTGCGTGCTCAGCAGGGCGGCCGAGGCGGGGACGCCGGTGATGGTCAGTGCCGCGAGGATCCCGATGGCCAGGAAGCCGAGCTGCGCGATCCCGGAGACGAGACGGCTCGCCCCGGCGACCATGTCGCCCGCGGCGAGCTCCTGGATGCCCGTCGTCAGCAGCGCGCCCGGGAGCAGCGTCACCAGCGGCGGGATGAGCACCTGCAGCGGCTCGCCGATCACGACGGTCTTGCCGAGAGCGAAGACGAGGAGGGCGAGGAGGAAGGCCGTGGCGACGGGCAGCAGGATGGCGGCGTACGTCCCCGGCCGCACCAGCAGCTTCGCCGCGCCCACCAGCATCCCGAGCACCAGCGCGTACAGCATGCTCGTCGTCTCGGCCCCGAGCAGCACCAGGGCGACGCCGGCTGCCGCGACGCCGTGGCCGATGACGCGCACCACTCGGTTGAAGCGCGGTCTCGTCGCGATGACCTCCCGCACGGCCGCGGAGCCGTCGGCCGCCGTGATCTTTCCGGCGAGCGCGAGGTCCACGATGCTGTAGATGCGCGCGGCCCGGTCGAACCGCACCTCCCCGCCGGTGGGCATCGCGACTTCGAACCGGGTCTGCGACTCCCCCGGCATGCCGACGAAGATCAGCGTCGGGAACACGATCAGGCTCGCCTTGCGCGAGCCGAGCGCGATGGCGACGCGCGTGAGGGTCTGCTGGATGTCCGTCGCGGCGGTGCCGATGGCGAGCAGCGCGCTGCCGAGCAGCACCAGGAACTCCTGCAGCTGGGCGGACGGCGTCTCGACGATCTGCTCCGCCTCGATCGACCGCCGGCGGAGCGTGACCCTCGGGAGGTGGAACCGCGGCAGCCAGGAGCTCATCTGCGCGCCCGTCCTCCCGCCATGAGCCCGATGACCGCCGCGACGGCGACCTCCACCGTCACGATCGCACCGACCAGCCACGGGTTCGGTCCCACATCGTGCAGCCGGCCGGGGCCGAGCGCACCGGAGGACCACCAGGCCAGCAGTCCGAGCTCGATGCCCGTAACGATACCGATCGCGAGGGCGGTCAGGAAGAGCGGGAGCGGCCCCTCCGGGAGCCGCATCCAGGGCCGCGAGCGCAGCAGGGCGGCGGCGAGGAAGCCCGCGATCAGCGGGACCAGCACGCCGACGAGGCCGAAGGCGAAGCCGCCGGGCGGGATCACGCCGAAGAGCGGGAGCGCCGGCAGGGGGCCGAGCTCGGTCCCGATCGGGCTCACCGACGAGCCCGTCCCGATGGCGAAGCCGGGGCCGACGAGCCAGGAGGCCATCCAGATCACC
>Ga0153921_1000133_pt1 | contig 58072 bp, 45 predicted proteins | sample TSNJ005MetaG_FD_104691 | JGI IMG/M metagenome (GOLD analysis project Ga0153921, IMG submission 104691) | Attine ant fungus gardens microbial communities from New Jersey, USA - TSNJ005 MetaG | ecosystem: Host-associated > Fungi > Mycelium > Unclassified | place: USA: New Jersey, Brendon T. Byrne... | reverse complement strand
GTACAGCACGCGGTGGTTGGTCAGGCCCTTGGCCTTGGCGGTGACCACGTACTGCTTGTTGATCTCGTCGAGGAAGCTGTTTTTGGTCAGCAGGGTCATGGTGGCGAAGTTGCCGATCACCAGGGCGGTCACCGGCAGGGCAAGGTGCCAGAAGTAATCGAGGACCTTGCCGCCCCAGCTCAACTCATCAAAGTTGTTGGACGTGAGCCCGCGTAACGGAAACCAGTCGAAGTAACTGCCGCCGGCGAACACCACGATCAGCAGGATCGCAAACAGGAACGCCGGGATCGCGTAGCCGACGATGATCGCCGAGCTGGTCCACACGTCGAAGTGGCTGCCGTGCCGCGTAGCCTTGGCGATCCCCAGGGGGATCGACACCAGGTACATGATCAGGGTGCTCCATAATCCGAGGGAGATGGACACCGGCATCTTTTCCTTGATCAGGTCGATGACCTTCGCATCGCGAAAGAAGCTGTCGCCAAAATCCAGCCGGGCGTAGTTCTTGACCATGATCCACAAGCGTTCCGGCGCCGACTTGTCAAAGCCGTACATCTTCTCGATTTCCTTCACCAGCGCCGGGTCCAGGCCCTGGGCGCCGCGGTAGCTGGAACCGGCCACCGAGACTTCGGCACCGCCCCCGGCAATCCGGCTGGTGGCGCCTTCAAAGCCTTCGAGCTTGGCGATCATCTGCTCCACCGGGCCACCCGGGGCGGCCTGGATGATCACAAAGTTGATCAGCAAAATGCCGAACAGGGTCGGGATGATCAGCAGCAGTCGACGAAAAATATAGGCCAGCATCTCAGTCGCCCCCGCTCGCCGGATCGGCGCTCTGGTTGGTGTCCACGGTTATCGCAGGTTTCACGTCGGGTTTGCTCCACCAGGTGGCGGTGCCGACGTCATACCGTGGCGAGACCTTCGGATGGCCGAGGTGGTCCCAATACGCCACGCGGAAGGTCTTGATGTGCCAGTTAGGGATCACGTAGTAGCCGAACTGCAGCACGCGGTCCAGGGCCTTGGCGTGGGCCACCAGGCTCTTGCGCGAGTCGGAGTCGATGAGTTCTTCCACCAACTGGTCGATGGCCGGGTCTTTCAGGCCGATGTAGTTGCGGCTGCCGGGCTTGTCGGCGCTGGATGACTTCCAGTACTCGCGCTGCTCGTTACCGGGCGATGAGGATTGCGGGAAGCTGCCCACCACCATGTCGAAATCCCGCGAACGGATGCGGTTGATGTACTGCGAGATGTCGACCCGGCGAATCACCAGGTCGATCCCCAGGTCTGCCAGGTTGCGCTTGAACGGCAACAGGATGCGTTCGAACTCGGTCTGTGCCAGCAGGAACTCGATGGTCACTGGCTTGCCGGTGGTGTCGACCATCTTGTCGTCGACGATCTTCCAGCCGGCCTCTTGCAGCAGTTGATAGGCCTCGCGCTGCTGGGTGCGGATCATGCCGCTGGCGTCGGTCTTCGATGGCTCGAAGGCTTCGGTAAACACCTGGGGCGGGATCTTGTCCCGCAGCGGTTCAAGAATCGCCAGCTCATCCGGGCCGGGCAGGCCGGTGGCGGCCATCTCGGAGTTTTCGAAATAACTGCGGCTGCGGGTGTAGGCGCCGTTGAACAGTTGCTTGTTGCTCCATTCAAAGTCCAGCAACAGGCTGATGGCCTTGCGCACTCGCACGTCCTGGAACATCGGCTTGCGGGTGTTGAACACGAAGCCCTGCATGCCGGTGGGGTTGCCGTTGGGAATTTCTTCCTTGATCAGGCGGCCCTGGGTGACGGCGGGGGTGTTGTAGGCATTGGCCCAGTTTTTCGCGCTGATTTCCAGCCAGTAATCGAACTGCCCGGCCTTGAGGGCTTCGAGGGCCACGGTGTTGTCGCGGTAGTAATCGGTGACCCGGTAATCGAAGTTGTAGAAACCCTTGTTGATCGGCAGGTCCTTGGCCCAGTAGTCCTTGACCCGCTCGTAGCGGATCGAACGCCCGGCCTTGACCTCGGCCACCTTGTACGGGCCGCTGCCCAGCGGAATCTCCAGGTTGCCCTTGGAGAAGTCGCGGCCCTCCCAGTAATGCTTGGGCAACACTGTCAGTTGCCCGAGGATCAGCGGCAGTTCGCGGTTGTTGGTGCGCTTGAACTTGAACAGCACCCGCAGCGGGTCCTCGGCGACCACTTCGTCTACGTCGGCGTAGTAGGTCTTGAAGATCGGCGAACCGTCCTTCATCAGCGTCTGGAAGCTGAACACCACGTCTTCGGCACGGATCGGGTGGCCGTCGTGGAAGCGCGCTTCGGGGCGAATGTAGAAGCGTACCCAACTGTTGTCCGGGGCCTTTTCGATCTTGCCGGCTACCAGGCCGTATTCGGTGATGGGTTCGTCCAGGCTTTGCTGGGCCAGGGTGTCGTAGATCAGGCCGATATCATCTGCCGGCACGCCCTTGCTGATGAATGGGTTGAGGCTGTCGAAGCTGCCCATGCTGGATACGCGGAAGGTACCACCCTTGGGGGCATCCGGATTTACGTAGTCGACGTGTTTGAAATCGGCGGGGTACTTGGGCGGTTCGTTGTAGAGGGTCAGGGCATGTTGCGGGGCCGCATTGGCCGCGGCGCAAAACAGCAGGCTGCCAAGGATCGCAGTACGCAAAGGTATCATTGGGCTTTCTCCGAAGCTTTCAGCCACCATGCGCTCAGGCCCAGGCTGTAGGGCGGCGTGGTGACGAAGGCGAACCGGTTGCGGTACGCCAGGCGATGATAGTTGAGGTACCAGTTGGGAATACTGTAGTGCTGCCACAGCAGGACGCGGTCCAGCGCCCGGCCGGCGGCCAACTGTTCTTCACGGGTTTGCGCCGCCAGCAGTTGGTCCAGCAGGTGGTCGACCACCGGGTTGGCGATGCCTGCGTAATTCTTGCTGCCCTTGATCCCCGCCTGGCTGGAGTGGAAATACTGCCACTGCTCAAGGCCGGGGCTGAGGGTCTGGTTGAGCGTCATCAGAATCATGTCGAAGTCGAACTGATCGAGGCGTTGTTTGTACTGTGCGCGGTCTACCGTGCGCAAGCGGGCATCGACGCCGATGCTTGTCAGATTCTCGACATAGGGCTGCAGGATGCGCTCCAGGTTCGGGTTCACCAGCAGAATCTCCAGCCTCAGCGGCTGCCCGTCACTGTTGAGCAAGCGTTGCCCGGACAGCTTCCAGCCGGCGTCCGCCAACAATGCGAGGGCGCGGCGCATCGTGTCGCGAGGAATGCCGCGACCGTCGGTCTGGGGCAGGCTGAAGGGCTGGGTAAACAGGTTGGCCGGCAGTTGGTCGCGATAGGGCGACAGCATCAGCCACTCATGGCCGGTCGGCACGCCGGTGGCGGAGAACTCGCTGTTGGGGTAATAGCTGAGGCTGCGTTTATAGGCGCCGCTGAACAGGGTGCGGTTGGTCCACTCGAAATCGAACATCAGCCCCAAGGCTTCGCGGACCTTGGCCTGGCTGAAGGCCGGGCGCCGGCTGTTCATGAACAGTCCCTGGCTCTGGGTCGGTATCTGGTGGGCGATCTGCGCCTTGATCACATCGCCGCGGTTGACCGCCGGGAAGTTGTAGCCGTTGGCCCAGTTCTTCGCCTGGTGCTCGATATAGATATCGAACTCGCCGGCCTTGAACGCTTCGAAGGCCACGTCGCTGTCTCGGTAGAACTCCACCTCGACCTTGTCGTAGTTATACAAACCCCGGTTGACCGCCAGGTCCTTGCCCCAGTAATCCTTGACCCGCTCGAACACCAGTTGTCGCCCGGGGCTGACCTTGCTGATGCGGTAAGGCCCGCTGCCCAGCGGCGGCTCGAACGTGGTGGCCTTGAAGTCGCGGTTTTTCCAGTAATGCTGGGGCAATACCGGTAGCTCGCCCAGGCGCAGGATCAGCAACGGGTTGCCGGCGCGCTTGAACACAAAACGAATGCGATGCCGGTTAAGAATGTCGACCCGGGCCACTTCCTGCAGGTTGGTGCGGTACTGCGGGTGGCCTTCGGTCAGCAGCGTGCGATAGGAAAACGCCACGTCGTAGGCGGTGATCGGCTTGCCATCGTGAAACCGCGCTTCAGGGCGCAGGTTGAACACCACCCAGCTGCGGTCCTCGCTGTATTCCACCGATTGGGCAATCAGGCCGTAGCTGGAGGTGGGTTCATCGCCGGAAGGGGCATATTGGCCGGTGCCGACCATCAACGGCTCATTGAGCTCGTTGACGCCATATTGCAGGAAATTGGCGGTGGAAACCGGGCTGGAACCCTTGAAGGTATAAGGGTTGAGGGTGTCGAACGTGCCAAACGCCATGACCCGCAAGGTGCCGCCCTTGGGCGCTGCGGGGTTTACCCAGTCGAAGTGGGTGAATTTGGCCGGGTACTTGAGCGTGCCGAACTGCGCATAACCGTGGCTCTCGGTAATGGTCGCGTTCGCGGAAAAGCTCAAGGCCAGACTTATTAGTAGAAGGAGGGGACGCTTCAAGTCAGGGATCCGATCCAGGCGGCTTGGGCTTTATGAACCGTACAGTAACAGCTTGTTCCGATTGGAAAAAGGCTGGCGCCGCAGGAGGGAGACTACAGGCTTGGATGGGGGTTGGCAGGGTGAAGAACAAAGGGGGAACTGTTGCCAGTTCCCCCTCGTGTTTGCTGCTTAGCGCGGCCCGGAAACCACCAGCATCTGCCCAGGTTTCAGGGCCTGGCCAGTGCGTGGGTTCCAGCGCTTGAGATGTTGCATCTCGACGTTGAAGCGCTTGGCGACGATGTACAGCGAATCGCCTTTCTTGACCTTGTACTGCACCGGCTTCTTGCTGTCGGCCTTGGCCACCAGCTTGCGGGTGTCCTGCATCACCAGGGTCTGGCCGACCTTGAGCGCCTGCCCGTTGAGCTTGTTCCAGCGCTGCAGGTCATGTACATCGACCTTGTTGGCCTTGGCAATCAGCGTCAGGTTGTCGCCGCTGCGCACCTTGTAGTTGCGGGTGCGACCGGCAATGGCCTTGTGCTCAACGTCGTCGAACACCGGCTTTTTCGGGCGCATGCTCAGCAATTCTTCGGGCTTCATCGCCGAAAGGCTGCTGGCCAGCAACTGCGCCTTGGACGTCGGCACCAGCAAATGCTGCGGGCCGTCCAGGGTGGTGCGCTGTTTCAAGGCCGGGTTGAGCTGGAACAGTTCGTCTTCGTCAATCTCGGCCAGCGCGGCGACCCGTGACAGGTCCATGCTGGTCTTGATTTCTACCACTTCGAAGTACGGCGTGTTGGCGATCGGGTTCAAGTTGACGCCATACGCCTCGGGGGCCAGCACCACCTGGGACAGCGCCAGGAACTTGGGCACGTAGTCCTTGGTTTCCTGGGGCAGAGGCAGGTTCCAGTAGTCCGTCGGCAAACCGAGCTTCTCGTTACGCTCGATGGCCCGGCTGACCGTGCCCTCACCGGCGTTGTAAGCCGCCAGGGCCAGCAACCAGTCGCCGTTGAACATGTCATGCAGGCGCGTCAGGTAGTCGAGGGCGGCGGTGGTGGAGGCGGTGATGTCGCGGCGGCCGTCGTAGGCGCGGGTCTGGCGCAGGTTGAAATAGCGCCCGGTGGCGGGAACGAACTGCCACAGGCCGACCGCATCGCTGCGGGAATAGGCCATTGGGTTGTAGGCACTTTCAATCACTGGCAGCAGCGCCAGCTCCAGCGGCATGTTGCGTTCTTCAAGGCGTTCGACGATGTAATGAATGTAGAGGCTGCCGCGTTCGCCGGCGTTCTCGAGGAAGGATGGGTTGCTGGCAAACCACAATCGTTGCTGTTCAATGCGCGGGTTGACGCCTAACCCGTCCTGCAATTGAAAGCCCCGGCGCATGCGTTCCCAGACATCCTGGGGCACTTCCGGGCTTGGCTTCTCTGATAGCCAAAGGGGTTTTTGCTTGATCTTGGCGGTAAGGTTTGGCTTGGGTTGCACGGTGGATTGTGCGGCAAAATGGGTCGATTGGCAGCCCGCCAGAGTAGCGGACACAGCCACCGCCACGGCTTGAGCCAGGCGGGTCAATGCGTCTGAATGGTTGGTTTTACGAATAGATGACGACATTGGCTGGAAGTAAGTTCCGGGCAAAAATGTCGGGCGATTCTAGAAAGCGCGTGGGTTGCGGTCAACCATTCAGAAATTACGTACTAAATTCCGCGCGCTTAGAACGTATCTTTCCACGACCTCAAGCTAGCAAACACCTCACTCCCGGCCCGGTTATCGCGGCCATTCCGTTCGTCCGCTTTTTCTTTAACGGATGTTTCAGAGGTCCGCAGAAAAGGGTTAGTGCGTTTTTCCAGGGCCAAAGTCGAAGGCAATGTTATCTGGCCGTTCGCCCGCAGTTGCCGCACGTTCTCCACCCGTTCGGCGATATCCGCGTTATGCGGTTCCACGGCCTGGGCGAATTTCAGGTTACTTTGTGTGTATTCGTGGGTGCAGTACACCAGCGTGTTGGCCGGCAAGGCCGCCAGGCGTTCCAGTGAGGTGTGCATTTGCTGCGGGGTGCCTTCGAACAGGCGGCCACAACCGGCGGCGAAGAGGGTGTCGCCACAGAACAGCACGCCCTCGTGATAAAAGGCGATGTGCCCCAGGGTATGGCCGGGTACGGCAAACACCTCGAAGTCCCAACCCAGCACGTTGATGCGGTCGTTATCCTGGAGTGCCACGTCCCGCGCCGGGATCTTTTCATTTGCCGGGCCGTAGACCGTGGCGCCTGAAACACTTTTAAGTTGCTCGACGCCGCCGACATGATCATGGTGATGGTGAGTCACCAGGATGTCGCTGAGGGTCCACTCGGGATGCTGCTGGAGCCAGGCCAGCACGGGCGCGGCATCACCGGGATCGACCACCGCGCAGCGCTTGTTCGGCTGATCCTGTAACAACCAGATGTAGTTATCGGTGAAGGCGGGCAGGGCACTGATCTGTATCATTCTTTGATTCGCCAAGCTGAACACATTGGTGCATCTTAGAGCTTCTTGGCGCGTTGGAGAATGCAATGACTGATAAAGCGTTCGCCCAGGCCGATCCCGAGTGGCTGGCACTGATCGGTGCCGCCCGTGAATGGCTGTCCGGGCCTGTCGGGCAATTTTTACTGGATGAAGAACGGCGCATGCTCGAAGACGAGCTGGGTCGGTTCTTTGGTGGTTACCTGGTGCATTACGGGCCGTCGGCACAAACCCCGCCGTCGGCACCCCAGGTGCAACGCAATGTGCGCCTGGGGGCGCCGCTGCCGGGGGTTGAAATCGTCTGCGAGGAGCAGGCCTGGCCGTTGAGCGAGCATGCGGCCGATGTGGTGGTGATGCAGCATGGCCTGGATTTCTGCCTGTCGCCCCACGGTTTGCTGCGCGAAGCGGCCAGCAGCGTGCGCCCTGGTGGCCATTTGCTGATCATTGGCATCAACCCCTGGAGCAGTTGGGGCTTGCGCCATGTGTTCGCCCATGACGGGCTGCGCCAGGCGCGCTGCATCTCGCCGTCGCGAGTCGGCGACTGGTTGAACCTGCTGGGCTTTGCGCTGGAGAAACGCCGCTTCGGGTGCTATCGTCCGCCGCTTGCGTCTGCCAAGTGGCAAGGCCGGCTGGCCGGCTGGGAACGCAGGGCCGGTGCCTGGCAATTGTCCGGCGGGGGTTTCTACCTGTTGGTGGCGCGCAAGATCGTCGTTGGCCTGCGCCCGGTGCGCCAGGTGCGTCGCGAGCCGATGGGCAAGCTGGTGCCGATGCCGATGGCCAAGGTCAATCGCAAGCAGAGCGAACAGTAAACATACCTTTTTGATTTCAGGTCGAGCCTCTCGACCTCGGGCACTTGTCGGTCGATTATCGGCAACCCGCTTTGATGGATCCCGCTTTAATGGACAGTGAAATGACCGATACCGTAGAACTCTTCACCGATGGCGCCTGCAAGGGCAACCCCGGCCCCGGCGGATGGGGCGCCTTGCTGGTGTGCAAGGGCGTGGAGAAGGAACTGTGGGGCGGCGAAGCCAACACCACCAACAACCGTATGGAACTGATGGGCGCGATCCGTGGCCTGGAAGAGCTCAAGCGCCGTTGCGACGTATTGCTGGTGACCGACTCCCAGTACGTGATGAAGGGCATCAACGAGTGGATGGTCAACTGGAAGAAGCGCGGCTGGAAGACTGCGGCCAAGGAGCCGGTGAAAAACGCCGACCTGTGGCAATTGCTCGATGAGCAATGCAATCGCCACAACATCACCTGGAAATGGGTGCGCGGGCACATCGGCCATCCCGGCAACGAGCGGGCCGACCAACTGGCCAACCGCGGTGTGGATGAAGTGCGCGGCTACAAACAGAGCTGATGCCGGTTGACGTGTTAAGATCCCGCCCTTTGAAATGTACCAAACCGTTGAGAGCTGAACCCTGATGGCCATCCGATCTGTTGTACTCGATACCGAAACCACCGGCATGCCGGTGACCGACGGCCACCGGATCATTGAAATCGGCTGTGTCGAACTGATGGGCCGCCGCCTCACCGGCCGGCACTTCCACGTCTACCTGCAACCGGATCGGGAAAGTGACGAAGGCGCCATCGGCGTCCACGGCATCACCAACGAATTCCTGGTGGGCAAGCCACGGTTTGCCGAAGTGGCGGATGAGTTCTTTGAGTTCATCAACGGCGCGCAACTGATCATCCATAACGCGGCGTTCGACGTTGGCTTCATCAACAACGAATTCGCGCTGATGGGGCAGACCGACCGGGCTGATATCACCCGGCACTGCTCGATCCTCGACACCTTGATGATGGCGCGTGAGCGTCACCCGGGCCAGCGCAACAGCCTCGACGCATTGTGCAAACGCTATGGCGTCGACAACTCCGGCCGTGAACTCCACGGCGCGTTGCTCGACTCCGAGATTCTCGCCGACGTCTACCTGACCATGACCGGTGGCCAGACCAGTCTGTCCCTGGCCGGTAATGCCTCGGACGGCAATGGTTCGGCGGAAGGCTCGGGCAATCGTCCTTCGGAAATCCGCCGCCTGCCAGCGGATCGCCAGCCCACTACGATCATTCGTGCCAGCGAGCAGGACATGGCCGAGCATGCAGCGCGCCTCGAGGCGATCGCCAAGTCTGCCGGCGCACCCGCGCTATGGACCCAATTGACCCAGCAATAACCGTCACCCCAGCGCCAGCCCCTGGCTGGCCCTGATCAGGTCATATGCCTTGCGCGCAATCGGGTTCGCCGTGTTCGGACGGATCCACAGGTAGTACGTGACCTCCGGCATCCTCGGCAATCCATCGTTTTCCCCCAATACCCGCATATCCGGCCCTAGCATCTCCATGCTCCGTGGGGTCACGCCGAGCCCTGCGCGGGTCGCGGCCTTGATCCCGATCAGGTTCGATGCCAGGTACGCCTGGCGCCACGGGATATTCGCCCGTTCCAGCGCCTCAAGGGCGTAGCGCCGATAAATGCTCGGCTCATCCACCAGAATCAATGGCAGCGGCTCGCTTGGCGAGTGAATGTATTGCGCCGAACAAATCCACCACACCGGCGAGGTGCGCAGTGCAAAGCCCTCCAGGTTGGCATCGGCGCGGGTGGAAATCACCATGTCGACCTTGCCCCGGTGCAGGTCATCCATCAGGAACGGGCTGCGCCCGACGTCGATCTCCAGGCGCAGGCGCGGTGCCGAGCGGGCGATGTGGCTGAGGATCGGCGGCAGGATGGTGTCGGCGATGTCGTGGGGCGAGCCGATGCGCAGTACGCCGCTGAGGCTGCTTTCCCGCAGGGAATTGAGTGCATCGTCATTCAGCGAGAGCATCTGCCGCGCATGCCGCAACAGCTGCATCCCGGGTTCTGTCAGTTGTTTTTGCCGGCCACGTTTTTCAAACAGGCTGACGCCCACTTGTTGTTCCAGACGCTGCATATGCTGGGTGACGGAAGATTGTGTGCGTGCCAGGTGAGTGCCGGCTTCGGCAAAGCTGTGGTGGTCGACCACGGCGATAAAGGTGCGGAGCAGTTCAAGATCGAGGGTCGACATGGCCATTCCAGGGCGTTTTTATATCAAGGGTGCGAAGATAAACATTACAGATGTTTATGTTTTGTCGCGCCGGGTTTTTACGAGGGCTAATGAATTCGAGTATATGGCCAAAAGTCAGCGCGTCCATATACGGGAAGTTATAACGATATTAGATATTTGAATTTCCGTTAGCCCGGCACTCTCCCTAGCATGCCCCCACATCAGGTCGGGGTACGCCGATCGCTAATGAGGGGAGTTCCATGGGGTTTGTGCGCGCGGCGGTAAAACGAAGGTTGCCTGTGGTCCTGGGCGCGTTGATCGCCCTGGGCGGCAGCGCAGTGGCTCAGGCCGATGCGACCCTGGACAAGATCCAGCAGCGCCATGTGCTGGTGGTCGGCGTGCTGCTGTCTGGCGGGCCGTTTGGCGGCATCGACCCCACCACCCAGAAGCCCAGGGGCTTGAACGTCGACCTGGCCAACGAGCTGGGTCGTCAGTTGGGCGCCGAGGTGCAGCTGGTGCCGGTATTGCCGGCCAACCGTGTGCAGTTCCTGCAACAGGGCAAGGTCGACCTGCTGATCGCCAATATGGAATGGACCGCCGAGCGTGGCGAGATCCTCGGGTTCGTGCCGACGCCGTTCTACAAGATCGGCGGCACTGCTGCCGTACTCAAGGACAGCAAGATCACTCGCTGGGAAGATCTCAAGGACCAGCCGGTGTGCACCTCCCAGGGCAGCAGCTACGTCAAGCCGCTGACCGAACTGGGCACGCAGATCAAGGCCTTCAAGAGCTCTTCGGAATCCCTGCTGGCCCTGCGCGGCAACAACTGCGTCGCTGCGGTGCATGACTCCACCCTGGTCAACCCGCTGATCAACGACAGCGCCGAATGGAAGGATTACCGCACCCTCAGTCCCGAGCTGAACCCGGCGCCATCGGTAATCTGGACCCGCCGTGGCGAGAGCGACACCCAGGCCAAACTCGACCCGATCGTCAAGGACCTGCACCGCAGCGGCTGGCTGATCGAAGCCCAGACCCGCAACCACATCACCCCGGCGTCCCCGGCGCTGGTGGAGTTGCAGAAACAGTTCAAGGGTGCCTGACACATGACATTGAGAACCCTGACTGCCTTGGGCCTGGCACTGTGCGCCAGCCTGGTCCACGCCGACGCCACCCTCGACAAGATCCAGCAACGCCACGCCATCAGCGTCGGCGTGATCCTCAGCGGTCCGCCGTTTGGCACCATCGACCCCAAGACCGGCGAACACCTGGGCTACAACGTCGAACTGGCCAAGGGCCTGGGCCAGGCGCTGGGTGTGGAGACCAGGACCGTTTCGGTACTGGCGCCCAACCGCGTGCAGTTCCTGCAACAGGGCAAGGTCGACGTGCTGATCGCCAACATGCAGTACACCGACGAACGCGCCGAGATTCTCGACTACGTGCCCACGCCCTATGAAGAGGTCGGCGGCGCGGCGTTGATCCGCAAAGGCGCCGGCATCACCCAGTGGGCCGACCTCAAGGGCAAGCCGGTGTGCGTGTCCCAGGGCAGCAGCTTCATCAAGCCGTTGCAGGAAACCTACGGCGCGCAGATCAAGGCGTTCCGCAGCCAGTCCGAATCTTTGCTGTCGTTGCGCGGCAATGGCTGCGTGGCGGCGGTGCACGTCAGCCCGACCATGCACGCGCTACTCGGCGATGCCGAATGGTCCGGCTACGAGATCCCGTTGCCGGGGGATTTGATCCCGTCCAAATCCGTGATCTGGATCCGCAAAGGCGAACACGACACCCAGGCCAGGCTCGACGCCATCGTGCGCGACTGGCATCGCAGCGGCTGGTTGATCGCCCTCGGCGAACGTACCGGCATGGCTCCGTCCCAAGCCCTGCGTGATCTGCACGAGCAGTACAGCCATGAGTGAAGCGCTATTCGCCACCCTGCAACAACTGCTCGGCGCCGCCCATGTGCAGCGCAGTGAAGATGCCGCCCAGTACCTGACCGACAAACAGGGCCGCTACACCGGCCAGGTGATCGCCGTGGTGCACCCGGCCAACACCGAGGAAGTGGCCGCCGTGGTGCGTGCGTGTGTCGCCCTGGAAGCGCCCATCGTGGTCCAGGGCGGCAACACCGGCCTGATGGCGGGTGCCACACCGGATGCCAGCGGCCGCGCGGTATTGTTGCTGCTCGACCGCATGAACCGGGTGCGCGTGATCGATACCGACAACGACACCCTGACCGTCGAAGCCGGCTGCATCCTGCAAAACATCCAGGACGTGGCCCGTGAAGCCGATCGCCTGTTTCCATTGAGTCTGGGCGCCGAAGGCAGTTGCACCATCGGCGGCAACCTTGGCACCAATGCAGGCGGCACCGCCGTGCTGCGTTATGGCAACACCCGCGAGTTGACCCTGGGCCTGGAAGTGGTGACCGCCGAAGGCGAAATCTGGAATGGCCTGCGAGGGTTGCGCAAGGACAACACCGGCTACGACCTGCGGGATTTGTACGTGGGCAGCGAAGGTACCCTCGGGATTATCACCGCTGCGACCCTGAAGCTGTTCCCGCTGCCCAAGGCCCAGGCGACAGCGCTGCTGGCGTTTGACGAGTTGGCCCAGGCGGTGGCGTTCCTGTCCCATGCCCGCGCCGGTTTTGGTGCAAACCTCACTGCATTCGAATTGCTCAGCGCCGATTGCCTGGCGTTGTTGCGCGAGCAATTTCCCGAGGGCCCGCAACCGTTTCTCAACGCCAGCCAACCCTGGTTTGCCTTGCTGGAGCTGTCGGATAACCAAGGTGAAACCCACGCCCGCGAAGCCTTCGAAACGGTCCTCGGTGAAGCCTTCGAACAGTCACTGCTGGCCGACGCACTGATCGCCGAAAGCCTGGCGCAAAGCGAAGCGCTATGGCTGCTGCGGAAGAACATGAGCGAAGCGCAGAAGCGTGCCGGACGCAATATGAAGCACGATATCTCGGTGCCCATTTCGCAAATCGTCGCCTTCGTCGCCCATACCGATGCGCTGTTGCAGACGCATTTCCCCGGTGTTCGCAACTTCACGTTCGGGCACCTGGGGGACGGCAACCTGCATTACAACGTGGCTCATCCGCTGGATTCAACGGTTGACGAGCACATGCGCAACTACGCCGAATTGAGCTTGCTGGTACATGACAGCGCCCATGCCCATGGCGGCTCTATCAGCGCCGAACACGGGATTGGCCAGCGCAAGGTCGGCCTGCTGGGCCGCTACAAAAGCCCGGTGGAACTGGACCTGATGCGCCGCATCAAGCGGGCCCTCGACCCGAAAAACCTGCTCAATCCCGGCAAAGTCATTGAGGTGCAGCCATGACCGTTCGCTTGTCCAAGCGGGTGCAGCGCGTGTCGCTGTCGGCCAATGCGGCGGCCAAATCCCGCGCCACGGAACTGCGTGACGCCGGCCGCGACATCCTGGACCTGACCACCGGCGAGCCGGATTTCGATACCCCGGAGCACATCAAGCAAGCCGCCTGCGCAGCCATTGCTGCGGGCGCCACCAAGTACACGCCGACACCCGGGGTAAAAGCCTTGCGCGTGGCCGTGCAACGAAAACTGGCCGAAGAAAACCACCTGGACTATTCGCTGCCGAATATCGTGATCGCCAACGGCGCGAAACAAATCATCTTCAACGCCTTCGCCGCAACCCTCGACGACGGCGATCAAGTGCTGGTGCCGACGCCTTACTGGCCGTCGTTCCCCGACAGCGTGCGCTTCAACGGTGGCGAGCCGGTTTTTATCGAGTGCGGGCTGGAGCAGGGCTGCAAACTGCTGCCCGCCCAGCTGGAGCAACACATCAATCAACGCACCCGCTGGCTGATCCTTAACGGCCCGGGCAACCCGAGCGGTGCCGTGTACAGCGAGGCTGAACTGCATGCGCTGGCCGAGGTGCTGCGTCGCCATCCCCAGGTGCTGGTGCTGCTGGATGAACTCTACGAACACATCCGCTTCGACGGGCGCCCGGCCCAGAGCCTGCTGAACGTTGCGCCGGATTTGCAGGACCGTTGCCTGCTGGTGGGCGGCGTGTCCAAGACCTACGCCATGACCGGCTGGCGCATCGGTTTCGGCGCCGGGCCGCAGGCCTTGACCCATGCAATGGCGGTTGTTCAGTCGCAATCCACCTCCGGTGCTTCCTCCGTGGGCCAGGCCGCTGCATTGGCGGCATTCACCGGCGGGCTGGGCTTTTTGGCCGAGCAGGTAGCGGCCTATCAGCTGCGCCGGGACCTGTTGATGATGGCCCTCAGCACTGTCGACGGCCTGGAAGTACTCGAACCCCAGGGCGGCTTTTTCGTGTTCGTGCGTTGCGCCGGGTTGCTTGGCCGCTATCGCCCGGACGGTCAGCGCCTGGACGATGATGGCGATGTCGTCGCGTACTTGCTGGAGGAGGGCGTCGCCGGAGTAGCGGGCAGTGCCTACGGCCTGTCGCCGTGGTTTCGCCTGTCCATCGCTACGGCGACCGACAGCGTGGCCGAGGCCGGCCGCCGTATCGCTGTCGCCTGCGGCAAGCTGCGGGGCGTCGAATGAGTCATTGGCTGGAGCTTTTTGTGCACAGGGCCGCCGGTATCGGCCTCAACTACAGCTTCCTGCTGGATGCCTATCAGCGCGGCACCCTGGAGCAGGGCGCGCTGACCACGGTGCTGTTGTGCCTGTTCACCATCGTCGGCAGCCTGCTGGCCGGGATCAGCCTGGCGGCGCTGCTGACTTCCGGCAACCCGTGGCTGGCCAAACCGGCGCGGGTGTTTATCGAAGTCACCCGCAACACGCCGACCCTGGTGCAGCTGTACTGCGCATTCCTGGTGTTGAACATGCTGCTGACCCAGGCCGTCGGCGCGGCCAACCCGCTGACGCCGTTTGCCTGGGTGGTGATCGTGATTTCGCTGCACAAGGGCGCGTTCCACGCCGAAGCCCTGCGCGCCGGCATCGAGGCGGTGCCCGCCGTGACCCTGGAAGCCGCCAGCTCCCTGGCGTTCAGCAGCCGGCAATTGCTGTGGAATGTGCAGTTGCCGTTGGCCCTGCGCTTCGCGCTGCCGTCGCTGATCAACAACCTGATCGACCTGGTGAAAATGACCGCCGTGGCCTCGGCCATCGCCGTGGGCGATATCACCTACGCCTCGATCATGATCTGGACCCAGAGCGACAATGTGCTGGAGCTGATGATTCTGATCCTGAGCTTTTTCGGCTTCCTGAGTTTTACCGTCAATTGTGTGGGGCGCTGGCTGGAAGCGCGCCTGAGGATGCCCGGCTATGGCCATTGATTCATTCCCGGTGCTGTCGGCGTTGCTGCAATGGTCGCCGGCGCTGGTGACTGGTTTCGGCCAAAACATCCTGATCAGCCTGGTGGCGATTGGTCTTGGTTCGCTGCTGGGCCTGATGGTGGGCGCGTTGGCCCTGTCACCCCTGCGCCTGCTGCGGTTGCCCGCGCGGATCTGGGTGCAGGTTTTCCGCAATGCACCGTGGCTGGTGCTGATCTATTTCACCACCTACGTGTTCCCGTTCGAGATCCATATCGGCAGCAGCTACGTGTCGTTCCCGGACTGGGTCAAGGTGACGATTGGCCTGGCATTGCCGGCCAGCGCCAACGTGGCGGAGATCTTTCGCGGCGCCATCGGCTCGATCCCCAGCACCCAATGGGAAGCGGCGCGCTCGCTGGCATTTACCCGCGGCCAGATATTCAGCTCGATCATTCTGCCCCAGTGCTTCAAGCGCATGTTGCCGCCGTGGATGAACCTCTACGCGGTGGTCACCATGGGCACCGCCCTGGCGTCGCTGGTGGGCGTGCACGACGTGATCGATACCGCACAGATCGCCAGCAACACCGTGAACATGACCGGCTTTACCGTGGTGATCTACCTCAGCCTGTTGGTCCTGTTCTTCGCCTACTGCTACCCGATTTCCCGTTTGACCCAACGCCTGGAGCGCCGTTATGCCTTCTATTGAACCCCTGGTCAGCCTGCGGGATTTGCAGCTGTCGTTCGGTGACAACCGGGTGCTCAAGGGCATCGACCTCGACGTGCATCGCGGCCAGGCGGTGTCGATCATCGGCCCGTCGGGCTCGGGCAAGTCGACCATCCTGCGCTGTATCACCGGCCTGTTGCAGCCCCAGCGCGGCACCATTCGCGTGGGCGAAACCCGGGTCGATACGCTGACCCAGGAAGCCCAGCGCATCGAGCTGCGCAAGCGTGTCGGTTTTGTGTTCCAGCAATACAACCTGTTCCCGCATTTGTCCGTGCTGGAAAACCTGGTGATCGCCCCGCGCAAAGTGCTCGGCCGCAACCGTGCCGATGCCGAGAAAGATGCCCGGGCGCTGTTGGCCAAGGTGCGCATGGAGCACAAGGCCGATGCCTATCCGGGCCAATTGTCCGGCGGCCAACAGCAGCGGGTGGCGATTGCCCGGGCGTTGGCGATGCGCCCCGAGCTGATCCTGTTCGATGAAGTGACCTCGGCCCTGGACCCGGAAACCGTCGGTGAAGTACTGACGGTGATTCGCGAGCTGACCGAAGAAGGCATGACCTGCGTGCTGGTGACCCACGAAATGCGCTTTGCCGAAGAGATCAGCGACATCGTCTATTTCACCGAAAACGGCGTGATCGTCGAGCACGGCAGCGCCGAGCAGATCTTCCAGCGCCCCACCAGTGAACGGACCCAGGAATTCCTGCGCCATGCCTTGGGCGATCCCGGCCGTCGGCCACCGATCGCCAATGATCCGTACCTGTTGACCAACCTGAGCCGCTACACCCTGTCCGTCTAACAAGAGGAACCTCGTCATGAGTACCGCAAACCGTGCCGCCGTTATCGAAGACTTCCTGCAGCAGATCCGCGTCATCAACCAGCGTGGCGTAGACCGCGCGGCCCTGGTGGAAATCGTCGGGCTGCTGGAAACCCTGGCCGAGCGCCGGGACCTGTTCAACTTCAGCGAGTTCCCCGCGCCGGTGCCGGGGCAGGGCAGCACCGCGTTCCGCTATCGCCTGAATGACGATGGCGACACGCCGACCCTGTACCTGAACTCGTTGCTGCCGGGCAAAAGCACCCTCCCGCACAACCACGAAACCTGGGCGATCATCAGTGCCGTTGAAGGCCAGGAAATCAACTACGTGTATGGCCGCAACGATGAAGGGCGTGAGGAAGGCTTCACCACCCTGACCCTTGAGAAAGAAGTCGTCGTGCAGCCGGGCACCTCTATCTCGTTCCTCGGTGAAGACCTGCACGGGATTCGCGTTGAGGGTGAGCAGGCGACCTTGCATTTCCACCTGTACGGCTTGCCGCTGGAATCCCTCAATGGCCGTTATGGCGTTGAAGCAGACGGCCGGATCCTCAACTACAACGCCTCGCAGATGGCGCCTTCAATCCGGGCCTATTCCTGAGCACAACACACATCAACTGTGGGAGCGGGCTTGCTCGCGAATGCGGTGGGTCAGAAACGCATTCATTGGCTGACACACCCCATTCGCGAGCAAGCCCGCTCCCACAATTGGATCAGCGTTCATCCAGGGTTTTTTATGATTGATCTGTATTACTGGCCTACGGGCAACGGCCTGAAAGTCGGCATCCTGCTGGAAGAGCTGGAGGCGGAGTACCGCCTGATTCCGGTCAACATCCGCGAAGGCGCGCAGAAGCAGGAAAGCTTCCAGCGCATCAGTGCGAATGGGCGGATTCCGGCGATTGTCGACCACCGCCTTGAAGCACCCCTGAGCCTGTTCGAGTCCGGGGCGATCCTGAACTACCTGGCGGACAAGCCGGGCGCTTCCTGCCGCCCGCCGGCACCGCCGAGCGCCAGAAGGTCCAGGAATGGCTGTTCTGGCAGGTAGGGCATATCACCCCGTACCTGAGCCAGTTGCAGCTGTTCAAGGAGAAGGCCCCGGAACCGATTCCCTTTGCCCTGGACCTGCTGAACGCCGAAGCCACGCGCCTGTATCGGGTGCTGGAGCAGCGCCTGGCCGAGGTGCCGTATGTGGCGGGCGAATACTCGGTGGCCGACATGGCGATTTTCCCGTGGATCCAGCCCCTGCGCCAAGGCCAGGACCTTGCGGACTACCCGAACATCCAGGCCTGGCGTCTGCGCATCAAGGCGCGCCCGGCAGTCCAGCGGGCCTATGCCAAGGGCCGTGAAGTGGCCGCCGGCGAGCGTTCGCTGGCCTTGCAGTAACCCATCTATTTTTTGCGGGACTTCCATGAGCCAGACCATCACACCCGGGCAATTGCAACAATGGCTGTTTGACGGCCAGGAAATCGCCCTGTTCGACGTACGCGAGCACGGCCAATACGGCGAGGCCCACCTGTTTCACGGGGTGAACCTGCCCTATAGCCGCCTGGAACTGGAGGTGCAGCGCCTGGCACCGAATCCCCGGGTGCGCCTGGTGATCTACGACCAGGACGGCGGCGATGTGGCTGCGCGCACGGCACTGCGTTTACAAGCGCTGGGCTACCGCCATGTGCATGTACTGGAAGGGGGTGCGAACGCTTGGCAGGCGGCGGGTTTGCAGTTGTTCGCCGGGGTGCATGTGCCGTCGAAAGCCTTTGGCGAATTGGTGGAAGAGGCCAGCCACACACCCCACGTCACCGCGCAGCAACTGGCGGACTGGCAGGCCACGGGCGAGCCGCTGGTGGTGCTGGACGGTCGGCCGTTCGATGAATACCGCAAGATGACCATTCCCGGTTCGATCTGCTGCCCCAATGGTGAGCTGGGCTACCGCGTGCACGACCTGGTGCCGGATGAAACCACGCCGATCGTGGTCAACTGCGCCGGGCGTACCCGCAGCATTATCGGCGCCCAGACGTTGATCAACCTCGGGGTGAAGAACCCGGTTTATGCCCTGGAAAACGGTACTCAGGGTTGGTACCTGGCGGACTTCAAGCTGGAGCATGGCAGCACCCGGCGTTATGCCGACCAGGTCTCGACGGATCTGGGCCGGCAGCGCGAAGCTGCCCGGCAGTTGGCGGAGCGGGCAGGGGTGGTCAGTGTCAAGGCGGAGCAGGTCCGGCAATGGGCGGCGGACCCGGCCCGTAGCCTGTTCCTGTGCGATGTGCGTACCGCTGAAGAATTTGCCGCCGGCAGTTTGCCGGGGGCGCAACACACGCCGGGCGGGCAGTTGATCCAGTCCACTGACCTGTACATCGGCGTGCGTCAGGCGCGGGTGGTGCTGTTGGACAGTGATGGTGTGCGTGCGCCGATTGTCGCCAGTTGGCTGCGGCAGTTGGGGCATGAGGCGTATGTGCTGGAGGGTGGCGTCCACAGTGGATTGGCGCTGGAGGTCAAGGAGGCCGTGCCCTTTGACGCGCTGCCGCTGATCTCGGTGCAGGCGCTGGCCGAGGCGCTGAAGGACGACACCGTGGACCTGGTGGACCTGCGCCCGAGCATGATCCATCGCAAGGGCCGGATTGTCGGTTCGCGCTGGTCGATTCGTTCGCGGTTGACCGCGGGTGGGCGTCCACTGGTGCTGCTGGCTGATGATCCGGCACTGGCCGCTTTTGCTGCGTTGGGCTTGGGCGGCGATGTGCGTTTGCTCGACGGCGGCTATGCCGCGTGGGTTGCGGCCGGTTTGCCGGTGATCGAGGATGCGCAAACGCCTCCGGACAACCAGTGCATCGACTTCCTGTTCTTCACCCACGACCGTCACAGCGGCAACAAGGACGCTGCCCGCCAATATCTCGCCTGGGAAATTGGCCTGTTGGCACAGATGAGCGAAGCGGAAATCGCCAGTCTCAAGCCGTTGTTGCCCGCGTCACGCGTGCGTACCCGGCTGATTCACGCGGCGCGTACCGAAGGCGGCAATGGTGGTCGGGCGGTGAACGTACCGATCACCCGCCTGAGCACCGTGCTGTTCGACAACCTGGCCCAGATGCGTGACGCGCGCTCCCGACGCGACAGTGAGCGGGTCCTGAGTTACGGCGCACGCGGCAATCCCACCGCTTTTGCCCTTGAAGACCTGGTCACCGAACTTGAGGGGGGCTATCGCACACGGCTGTATGGCACCGGGCTCGCCGCCGCGGCGCAGACGTTCCTGGCCTACCTGCGGCCCGGCGACCATGTGTTGATCACCGACGCCGTCTATTCGCCGGTGCGCAAACTGGCCCGGGAGTTCCTCCAGCCATTCGGCATCGAAGTCAGCTATTTCGCCCCGGACGGCAGCGGCCTGGAAGCGCAACTGCAGGCCAACACCAAAATGGTCTACGCCGAAGTGCCGGGTTCGCTGCTGTATGACCTGTGTGACCTGCCCGCGCTAGCCGCACTGTGCAAGCCGCGGGGCATTCTGTTGGCGGTGGACAACACCTGGGGCTCGGCGTACCTGTACCGACCGCTGGCGCTGGGTGCCGACATCTCGATCATGGCCTTGACCAAGTACCTTGGCGGCCACAGTGACGTGATGATGGGCAGCGTCTGCACCACCGAAGCGGCATGGCCGGCCCTGGCGAAAATGAGCGATACCTTTGGCAATGCAGTGAGTGCCGACGATGCCTACCTGATCCTGCGTGGCGCACGCACCCTGGCTGCCCGGCTGGACGTGCACGAGCGCCAGGCGTTGAAGATTGCCCAGTGGTTGCAGGCGCAGCCGCAGGTCAGGCGGGTGTTTCATCCGGCACTGGCGGAGCATCCTGGCCACGCGCTGTGGAAGCGTGACTTCAGCGGGAGCAACGGTTTGCTGTCCTTCGAACTCGACCGCGCGGATGCCGGCTACGTCGAACGGTTTATCGACGGCCTGCAGCTGTTTGGCCTGGGCGCATCCTGGGGCGGCTTTGAAAGCCTGGTGACCCTGGCCGATACACAGGATCGCCAGAACGCCGCCGACCGTGGATTGAACCCGGTGGTGCGCCTGCATGTGGGGCTGGAGGATGTGGAGGCGTTGATCGAGGACCTGCAGCGCGGGTTCGTGGCGGCGGGGCGTTGAGCCTCGCAGCATGACAATTTGCGTCCGCCCATAGGTGCCCATCGAACTTTGTGTTTAACTTCGGCACCTGAAATTCGTTTCACTACCACCACTAGAAGGATTCCGTTCATGGCTCAAGTTACCCATAAAGGCAACCCTATCCAGGTCGACGGCGACTTGCCACAAGTCGGCGCCAAAGCGCCAGCCTTTACCCTGACTGCTGGCGATCTGTCGGACGTGACCCTGGCTACCTTTGCCGGCAAGCGCAAAGTGCTGAACATCTTCCCAAGCGTTGATACCCCGACCTGCGCGACTTCGGTTCGCAAGTTCAACGCCCAGGCCAACAGCGTGGACAACGCCGTGGTGCTGTGCATCTCCACTGACCTGCCATTTGCCCAGGCACGTTTCTGCGGCGCCGAAGGCCTGGAAAACGTTAAGAACCTGTCGGACTTCCGCGATGCCGGCTTTGCCGTTGACTACGGCGTTGCGATCGCCGCAGGCCCGCTCCGCGGCCTGACCGCCCGTGCCGTCGTGGTACTGGACGAGAACGACAACGTGCTGCACAGCGAACTGGTCAGCGAAATTGGCCAAGAGCCGAACTACGAGGCAGCCCTGGCTGTTTTGAAGTAACTGTTACTACGCATTACTGTCGTTTTGCAGTAACACGCGTGATGCAGTATTACGGCCTGGCCTAGTCCAGGCCGTTTTTATTTGTGCTTCAGAGGCTTAGCCAGATAGCGAATGGACTAAGCACAGAAGTTAAAAGTTGTAATCCAAGGTAAATAGCCGGTAAAGGCGCTTTTCTTAACGCGCCCCAGTGCTTATCTTTCAGCCTCCCGAAGAAGAAGCTCTCGCACCCAATGGTTGATCACTCCATGCAATCCACCCCTCGTCACTCCCGCCGCTGGCTGTTCGGCCTGCTCGTGCTGCTGGTCATTGCCGGCCTGTGCTGGAAGTTCTGGCCTGGCACCAGCCACAAGGACAGCGCCGAGAAGAAGCCCGCCGGGCATGCCGGCAAGTCGGGGATGATGCGCCCGGGCTTTGGGGGTTCTACTGGCCCGGTGCCGGTGCGTGTGGCGCCGGCGGTGCTGGGCGAATTCCCGGTGTACTACAAGGCGCTGGGTACGGTGACGGCACTCAACACCATCAATGTGCGCAGCCGGGTTGGCGGAGAGCTGGTCAAGATCGCCTTTGAAGAGGGGCAGATGGTCAAGGCCGGTGACCTGCTGGCGGAAATCGACCCGCGCAGTTACCAGAATGCCTTGCTCCAGGCCCAGGGCACGTTGCTGCAGAACCAGGCCCAGCTGAAAAACGCCCAGGTCGACGTGCAGCGTTATCGCGACCTGTATGCCCAGGACAGTATCGCCAAGCAGACCCTGGATACCGCCGAAGCGCTGGTGTTGCAGTACCAGGGCACGGTCAAGACCAACCAGGGCGCGGTGGATGACGCCAAGCTCAACCTCGAATTCACCAAGATCCGCGCACCGATCACCGGGCGTGTCGGCCTGCGCCAGGTGGACGTGGGCAACCTCGTCGCCGCCAACGACACCACCTTCCTGGCGGTGATCACCCAGACCCAACCCATCAGCGTGGTCTTCACGTTGCCGGAAAACACCCTGGAAACCGTGCTGGCGCGTTATCACGCCGGCAACAAGCTGCCGGTGGAAGCCTGGGACCGTGGCGATGTCGCGGTGAAAGCCACGGGCGTGCTGCAGAGCCTCGATAACCAGATCGACGTCACCACCGGCACCCTGAAATTCAAGGCGCGGTTCGATAACAAGGACCAGGCGCTGTTCCCCAACCAGTTCGTGAACGTGCACTTGCTGGCCGACACCCTGCACAACGTGGTGCTGGCGCCGTCGGCAGCGATTCAGTTCGGCAATACCGGCACCTTCGTCTACGTGCTCGATGGCGACAAGAAGGTCAAGGTGCGTCCGCTGGTGATCGGTGATTCCGACGGCGACAACACCGTGGTCAAGCAAGGCCTGGCCGCCGGCGACCGCGTGGTGCTGGAAGGCACCGACCGCCTGAAGGACGGCAGCGACATTGAAGTGGTCAACGACAGCACTGAAGTGCCGACCACGCCGACCGAACACCTCCAGGGTCAACCGGCAGCCAAGACGCAACAAGGCCCGGCTGATGCCACCAAGGCGCAAAAGGGCGGCGCATGAACCTCTCGCGGCTGTTCATCCTTCGCCCGGTAGCCACTACCCTGAGCATGCTGGCCATTGTCCTGGCCGGCGTGATCGCTTATCGCCTGCTGCCGGTCTCGGCCTTGCCCCAGGTGGATTACCCGACCATCCGGGTGATGACCCTGTACCCCGGCGCCAGTCCGGACGTAATGACCAGCGCGGTCACGGCGCCCCTTGAGCGTCAGTTCGGGCAGATGCCCGGCCTGACCCAGATGGCGTCCACCAGCTCCGGCGGCGCCTCGGTGCTGACCCTGCGTTTCAACCTCGACATCAACATGGATGTCGCTGAGCAACAGGTGCAGGCCGCGATCAACGCCGCCACCAACCTGCTGCCCAAGGATTTGCCGGCGCCGCCGGTGTACAACAAGGTCAACCCGGCGGATACCCCGGTGCTGACGCTCGCGATCACCTCCAAGACCATGCTGCTGCCCAAGCTCAACGACCTGGTCGACACGCGCATGGCGCAGAAAATCGCGCAGATCAGCGGCGTCGGCATGGTCAGCATCGCCGGCGGCCAGCGCGGCCGTGCGCATCAAGGTCAACCCCGAGGCCCTGGCGGCCAACGGCTTGAACCTGTCGGACGTGCGCACCCTGATCGCCGCCTCCAACGTCAACCAGCCCAAGGGCAACTTCGACGGCCCCACGCGAGTGTCGATGCTGGATGCCAACGACCAGTTGGTCTCGCCGCAGCAATATGCCGAACTGATCCTGGCCTACAACAATGGCGCGCCGCTGCGTCTTAAAGACGTGGCTGAAATTGTCGACGGTGCGGAAAACGAGCGTCTCGCCGCCTGGGCCAATGAAAACCAGGCCGTGCTGCTGAATATCCAGCGCCAGCCGGGTGCCAACGTGATCGAGGTGGTCGACCGTATCAAGGCGCTGCTGCCGAGCATCACCGACAACCTGCCGGCCGGCCTCGATGTGACGGTGCTGACCGACCGCACCCAGACCATCCGCGCCTCGGTCACCGATGTGCAACACGAATTGCTCATCGCCATTGCCCTGGTGGTGATGGTGACGTTCCTGTTCCTGCGCCGGGTCAGCGCCACGATCATCCCGTCCATTGCCGTGCCGCTGTCGCTGGTGGGTACCTTCGGCGTGATGTACCTGGCCGGTTTTTCGATTAACAACCTGACGCTGATGGCCCTGACCATCGCCACCGGCTTCGTGGTGGACGATGCGATCGTGATGCTGGAGAACATCTCGCGCTATATCGAGGAGGGCGAGACACCCTTGAATGCTGCGCTCAAGGGCGCCAAGCAGATCGGCTTCACCCTGATTTCCCTGACCCTTTCGCTGATCGCGGTATTGATCCCGCTGCTGTTCATGGCTGATGTGGTGGGGCGGCTGTTCCGCGAATTTGCCATCACCCTGGCCGTGGCGATCCTGATTTCCCTGGTGGTGTCGCTGACCCTCACGCCAATGATGTGCGCACGCCTGCTCAAGCGTGAACCCAAGGAAGAGGAGCAGGGCCGTTTCTACAAGGCCAGCGGCGCCTGGATCGACTGGCTGATCGAAGCCTACGGGCGCAAGTTGCAGTGGGTGCTCAAGCACCAGCCGCTGACCCTGCTGGTGGCCATCGCCACGCTGGGCCTCACCGTAGTTCTCTATCTGGTGGTGCCCAAGGGCTTCTTCCCGGTGCAGGACACCGGCGTGATCCAGGGGATTTCCGAAGCCCCGCAGTCGATTTCCTTTGCGGCCATGAGCCAGCGCCAGCAGGAGCTGGCGAAGATCATTCTCGCCGACCCGGCGGTGGAAAGCCTGTCGTCGTATATCGGCGTGGATGGCGATAACGCCACGCTGAACAGCGGCCGCCTGCTGATCAACCTCAAGCCCCATGGCCAGCGCGACTTGAGCGCGGCCCAGGTGATCACCCGCCTGCAACCGGAAATCGACAAGATGGTCGGCATCCGCCTGTTCATGCAGCCGGTGCAGGACCTGACCATTGAAGACCGCGTCAGCCGCACGCAGTACCAGTTCAGCATGTCCTCGCCGGACGCCGACCTGCTGGCGCTGTGGAGCGACAAGCTGGTGCACGCCCTGAGCCAGATGCCGGAACTTACCGACGTGGCCAGCGACTTGCAGGACAAAGGCCTGCAGGTGTACCTGGTAATCGACCGTGATGCGGCCTCGCGCCTGGGTGTCAGTGTGTCGACCATTACCGACGCGCTGTATGACGCCTTCGGCCAGCGGCAGATTTCGACCATCTATACCCAGGCCAGCCAGTACCGCGTGGTGCTGCAGGCGCAGTCCGGGGAAACCCTCGGCCCTGCGGCGCTGAACCAGATCCACGTGAAAACCACCGATGGTGGCCAGGTGCGCCTGTCGAGCCTGGCCCATGTGGAGCAGCGCCAGGCGCAGTTGGCGATTGCGCATATCGGCCAGTTCCCGGCGGTGATGATGTCGTTCAACCTGGCCCCCGGCGTCGCGCTGGGCAAAGGCGTGGAGCTGATCAACCAGGCGCAGAAGGACATCGGCATGCCGGTGGGCGTGCAGACCCAGTTCCAGGGCGCGGCGCAGGCGTTCGAGGCGTCGTTGTCGAGCACCTTGCTGCTGATCCTGGCGGCGGTGGTCACCATGTACATCGTGCTCGGCGTACTCTACGAGAGCTACATTCACCCGATCACCATCCTGTCCACGTTGCCGTCGGCGGCGGTGGGAGCCTTGCTGGCGTTGCTGCTCAGCGGCAATGACCTGGGCATGATCGCGATCATCGGCATCATTTTGCTGATCGGTATCGTGAAGAAGAACGCGATCATGATGATCGACTTCGCCCTCGACGCCGAACGCAACCAGGGCCTCGACCCGCAGACCGCGATCTACCAGGCGGCGCTGTTGCGTTTCCGGCCGATCCTGATGACCACCCTGGCCGCACTGTTTGGTGCGGTGCCGCTGATGCTGGCCACTGGTTCCGGTGCCGAACTGCGTCAGCCCCTGGGCCTGGTGATGGTCGGCGGTTTGCTGGTGAGCCAGGTATTGACGCTGTTCACCACGCCGGTGATCTACCTGTACTTCGATCGCCTGGGCCGTCGCTGGCGCAAAGAGCCGCAAAGCCTGGAGCCGGTTGAGTCATGAATTTGTCCGGACCGTTCATTCGCCGGCCGGTAGCCACCATGCTGCTGAGCCTGGCGATCATGTTGCTGGGGGGCGTGAGCTTCAACCTGCTGCCGGTGTCGCCGTTGCCGCAGATCGACTTCCCGGTGATCGTGGTGTCGGCCAGCCTGCCGGGGGCCAGCCCCGAGGTGATGGCGTCCACCGTGGCCACGCCGCTGGAGCGCTCCTTCGGCGCGATTGCCGGCATCACCACCATGAGCAGCTCGTCGAGCCAGGGCTCTACCCGTGTGATCCTGGCATTTGACTCCGACCGCGACATCAACGGCGCGGCGCGAGAAGTGCAGGCGGCAATCAATGCTTCACGCAACCTGCTGCCCAGCGGCATGCGCAGCATGCCCACCTACAAGAAGATCAACCCGTCCCAGGCACCGATCATGGTGCTGTCGCTGACCTCGGACGTGTTGCAGAAGGGCCAGCTGTACGACCTGGCGTCCACCATCCTTTCGCAAAGCCTGTCCCAGGTGCCGGGCGTGGGCGAAGTGCAGATCGGCGGCAGTTCCCTGCCGGCGGTGCGCATCGAGCTGGAACCCAAGGCTCTCGACCAATACGGCGTGGCCCTGGACGACGTGCGCAACACCATCGCCAACGCCAACCAGCGGCGGCCCAAGGGCTCCCTGGAAGACAGCGAGCGCAACTGGCAGATCCAGGCCAACGACCAGCTGGAAAAAGCCAAGGACTATGAGCCGCTGCTGATTCGCTACCAGAACGGCGCGGCCCTGCGCCTGGGTGACGTGGCGAAGATCAGCGACGGCGTCGAAGACCGCTACAACAGTGGTTTCTTCAACAATGACTCGGCGGTGCTGCTGGTGATCAACCGCCAGTCCGGCGCCAACATCATCGAGACCGTCAGGCAGATCAAGGCGCAACTGCCGGCGTTGCAGGCGGTGCTGCCGTCCAGCGTCAAGCTCAGCCTGGCCATGGACCGCTCGCCGGTGATCACCGCCACGTTGCATGAAGCCGAGATGACCTTGCTGATTGCGGTGGGGCTGGTGATCCTGGTGGTCTACCTGTTTCTCGGCAACTTCCGTGCGTCGCTGATCCCGACCCTGGCGGTGCCGGTGTCGCTGGTGGGCACGTTCGCGATCATGTACCTGTACGGATTCTCGTTGAACAACTTCTCGCTGATGGCGCTGATCCTTGCCACCGGCCTGGTGGTCGACGATGCCATCGTGGTGCTGGAGAACATTTCCCGGCATATCGACGACGGCGTGCCGCCGATGAAGGCGGCGTACCTGGGCGCCCAGGAAGTGGGCTTCACCTTGCTGTCGATGAACGTGTCGCTGGTGGCGGTGTTCCTGTCCATCCTGTTCATGGGCGGCATTGTCACCAACCTGTTTCGCGAGTTTTCCATCACCTTGTCGGCGGCGATCATTGTGTCGCTGATTGTTTCGCTGACCCTGACGCCGATGCTCTGCGCGCGCTGGCTCAAGCCGCACGTGAAAGGGCAGATGACCGGCCTGCAGCGCTGGAGCCAGAAGATCAACGACCGCATGGTCGCCGGCTACGCCACCAGCCTCGACTGGGTGCTGCGTCACCGCCGCCTGACCCTGCTCAGCCTGTTGCTGACCATCGGCGTGAACGTGGCGCTGTACGTGGTGGTGCCGAAAACCTTTATGCCCCAGCAGGACACCGGTCAGTTGATCGGTTTTGTGCGCGGTGATGACGGGCTGTCGTTCAGCGTGATGCAGCCGAAGATGGAAACCTTCCGCAAGGCCGTGCTCAAGGACCCGGCAGTGCTCAGCGTGGCCGGCTTTATCGGCGGCAACAACGGCACCAACAACGCGGTGATGCTGGTGCGGCTCAAACCGATCAGCGAGCGCAAGATTTCCGCCCAGGCGGTGATCGAGCGCCTGCGCAAGGATGTACCGCTGGTGCCGGGCGGGCGCCTGTTCCTGATGGCTGACCAGGACCTGCAATTTGGCGGCAGCCGCGACCAGACCAGCGCGCAGTACTCCTACATCCTGCAAAGTGGTGACCTGGCAGCGTTGCGCCTGTGGTACCCGAAAGTGGTCGCCGCCTTGCGCGAGCTGCCGGAGCTGACCGCCATCGACGCCCGCGAAGGGCGCGGCGCGGCCCAGGTCACGCTGATTGTCGACCGCGACCAGGCCAAGCGCCTCGGCATCGATATGAACATGGTCACGGCGGTGCTCAACAACGCCTACAGCCAGCGGCAGATCTCGACCATCTATGACAGCCTCAACCAGTACCAGGTGGTGATGGAGGTCAACCCCAAATACGCCCAGGACCCGATCACCCTCAACCAGATGCAGGTGATTACCTCCACGGGCGCACGGGTGCCGTTGTCGACCATTGCCCATTATGAAAACAGCCTGGCGGATGATCGCGTCAGCCACGAAGGCCAGTTCGCCTCGGAAAACATCGCCTTCGACATGTCGCCCGGCGTCACGGTGGAGCAGGGCACGGCCGCCATCGAGCGGGCGATTGCCAAGGTCGGCCTGCCGGAAGACGTGATCGCCAAGATGGCCGGTACTGCCGATGCCTTCGCGGCCACGCAGAAAGGCCAGCCGTTCATGATCCTCGGCGCGCTGGTGGCGGTGTACCTGGTGTTGGGCATCCTGTATGAAAGCTACATCCACCCGCTGACGATCCTCTCGACGCTGCCGTCGGCCGGGGTTGGCGCCATGCTCGCCATCTACCTGACCGGGGGCGAGTTCAGCCTGATCTCCTTGCTGGGGCTGTTCCTGCTGATCGGTGTGGTGAAGAAGAACGCGATCCTGATGATCGACCTCGCCCTGCAACTGGAACGCAACGACGGCATGGGGCCGCTGGAGTCGATTCGCAGTGCCTGCCTGCTGCGTTTGCGCCCGATCCTGATGACCACGTTGGCGGCCATCCTCGGGGCCTTGCCGTTGCTGCTTGGCACCGGCGATGGCGCGGAAATGCGCCACCCGCTGGGCCTGACCATTATTGGCGGCCTGGTGTTCAGCCAGGTCCTGACCCTCTACACCACCCCGGTGGTCTACCTCTATCTCGACCGCGCGCGCCACCGTTTCAACGCCTGGCGCGGCGTGCGCACCGATGCTGCCCTGGACACTGCGCTATGACTGACTCAATCAACGCCAACGCACCGCATCCGGTCGCCGTGGCGGACCTCCACAACGCGCCTTGCTCCGCAGGCGCCGGCTTGCCGGCGAAAAAAACCCGGACACCGCGTGTGCCCCGGCTGGGCGCGTTTTCGTTGACGACCTTCGCGAGCAAACTCGCGCTTACGATGGGGCTTGCGCTGCTGCTCAGCGCCTGCGCCGTCGGCCCGGATTACAAGCGCCCGGAAGTGGTCGAGCCTGCACAGTTCAAGGAAGCCCAGGGTTGGCGCCAGGCCACGCCGAGCGATTCCCTGGCCCGTGGCGCCTGGTGGGAGTTGTACGGCGATCGTCAACTCAATGACCTGGTGTTGCGCCTGAACAACTCGAACCAGACCGTGGCCCAGGCCGAGGCGCGCTTTCGCCAGGCCCAGGCCCTGGTGCGCAGTTCGCGCGGGGCGTTTTACCCCACTGTCGACCTGAGCGCCGGCAAAACCCGCGCGAGCCAAGGCACCGGCAGCAGTAACGCCAGCCTCAGCAGTTCCAGCAGTGGCATCCGCGACACCCTCAATGCGCAGTTGGGCGTGAGTTGGGAGGCGGATATCTGGGGCAAGTTGCGCCGTGGCCTGGAAGCCAACGAAGCCAGTGCCGAGGCCAGTTCGGCCGACCTCGCGGCGATGCGCCTGAGCCAACAGTCGGAACTGGTGCAAAGCTATCTGCAGCTGCGCGTGATGGATGAGCAGACGCGCCTGTTGCAAGCGACCCTGGAGACTTATCAGCGCTCCCTGCAAATGACCGAAAACCAATACCGTGCTGGCGTGTCCGGCAAGGATGCGGTGGCCCAGGCGCAGACCCAGCTCAAGACCACCCAGGCCAGCCTGATCGACCTGATCTGGCAGCGCGCCCAGCTGGAAAACGCGATTGCCGTATTGATCGGCGAGGCTCCGGCCAACTTCAACCTGGCGGTGAGCAAGGACATCCCGGCGCTGCCGCAGATTCCGGTGAGCCTGCCGTCGCAGCTGCTGGAACGCCGCCCGGATATCGCCTCGGCCGAACGTTCGGTGATCGCCGCCAACGCGAATATCGGCGTGGCCAAGGCAGCCTACTACCCGGACCTGAGCCTGAGCCTGGCCGGCGGTTATTCCAGCAGCACCTACGCCGACTGGATCAGCCTGCCGAACCGCTTCTGGTCGGTGGGCCCCAAGCTGGCCATGACCCTGTTCGACGGCGGCCAGCGCTCGGCGGAAGTCGACCGCAGCGTGGCCTCCTATGACGAAACCGTGGCCAAGTACCGCCAGACCGTGCTCGATGGCTTCCGTGAAGTGGAAAACTACATGGTGCAGCTCAAGGTGCTGGAAGACGAAGCAGTGGTCAGCAATGAAGCACTCGACGCCGCGCGCGAGTCACTGCGCCTGACCCAGAACCAGTACAAGGCCGGGCTGATCGCCTACCTGGACGTGGTGACGGTACAGGCCACCGCGCTGAGCAACGAGCGCACCGTGCTGACCTTGCTGCAGACACGCTTGGTGGCCAGCGTGCAACTGATCGCCGCGTTGGGCGGTGGTTGGGATGGGCAAACGCCCATCGCCGAAAAGGACTGACCCCCCAATTCACTGCCGGCGCCGGCTTGCAAAGGCGGCGTCTGCAGTGCCTTGCGCAGCGCCCGCGAGCCAGATCATTGGCGTCAAATTGCCACTAATGGCGCTCTGATAATTAATCAAGTGCTCAAGAATTAATCTCGCTACAATCGCCCGCTTTGCCATTTCGCACGGGTCTCTCGGGCCCGTTGTGTACGAGAAGTCCCATGCTCATCGGTAGTTATTCCCCCTCGCTGGTCGTGATTTCGCTGTTTGTCGCGATTCTCGCTTCCTACACCGCCCTGGACCTGACCGGTCGTCTCGCGACGGCCAAGGGACGCGCCGTTTACCTGTGGATGGCCGGCGGGGCGTTGGCGATGGGGGTGGGTGTGTGGTCCATGCACTTTATCGGCATGCTGGCGCTGCGCCTGCCGTTTGCCCTGGGGTTTGACCTGGGCATTACCGCGCTGTCGTTATTGATCGCGGTGTTGTCCAGTGGTTTTGCCTTGTGGTTGGTCAGCCAGCCACGATTGCCCGCGTGGCAGCTGGCCTTGGGCGCGCTGATCATGGGGGCCGGCATCGCCAGCATGCATTACACCGGCATGGCCGCGATGCGCATGACCCCCGGCATCGACTACGACCCCACCTTATTTGGCGCCTCGTTGCTGATCGCGGTGGTGGCCTCCGGTGCTGCGCTGTGGATTGCGTTCAATCTGCGCCGCAACACCCCCTACGTGCGCCTGGCCCGGGGCGGGGCGGCGGTGGTGATGGGGATCGCCATCGTCGGCATGCACTACACCGGCATGGCGGCGGCGCAATTTGCCGATGAGAGCTACTGCGGCGCCGCGTTGAGCGGCTTGAGCGGCAAGGGCCTGGATAACCTGGTGCTGGTGACCTCACTGGCGGTGTTGATCATCGCGTTGCTGACCTCACTGCTCGACGCGCGCCTGGAAGCCCGCACGGCCGTACTCGCCGACTCGCTGACCCTGGCCAATCAGGAACTCACCCACTTGGCGCTGCACGACATGCTCACCGGCTTGCCCAACCGCACGTTGCTGGCGGATCGCATTCAACAGGCCATGCAAGCGGTCAAAGAGCAGGGCGGTTGCTTCGCGCTGATGTTTATCGATCTCGACGGCTTCAAGCCGGTCAACGATGCCTTTGGTCACCATATGGGCGACCAACTGTTGCGTGAAGTCGGCCTGCGCCTGCGCGAGGACCTGCGCAGCCAGGATACCCTGGCGCGCATCGGCGGGGATGAGTTTGTGTTGCTCGTACAACTGACCCAGCCGGATGATGCCCTGGGCCTTGCTGAGCGCCAGGTGGTACTGATCAACCGCGCGTTCCAGGTGGCCGAGCATGAACTGAAAATCTCCGCCAGCGTCGGCATCGCCATGTTCCCGGGCAATGGCAACAGCCCCCAGGAACTGCTGATGAACGCCGACGCCGCGATGTACCACGCCAAGGGCATGGGCAAGAACGGCTACAGCTTTTTCGATGTATCGATGAATACCAATGCGCGCAAGCAGCTGCAGTTGCTGCAGGACCTGCGCAATGCCGTCGAGCAGCAGCAATTTCGCCTGTACTACCAGCCCAAGTTCGATGCGGTCAGTGGCATCCCGGTCGGTGCCGAGGCGTTGTTGCGCTGGGAACATCCGCAACAGGGCCTGTTGCTGCCGGCGACCTTTATCGAGCTGGCGGAAAAGACTGGTCTGATCATTCCGATTGGTGAGTGGGTGCTCGACGAAGCCTGCCGCCAGATGAGTCTGTGGTATGCGCAGGGCTATGAAGACTGGCGCATCGCCGTGAACCTCTCGGCGCTGCAGTTCTGCCATGCCGGGCTGGTCAAAAGTGTCGCCACGGCACTCGCGCGGCACCAGTTGCCGGCCAACAGCCTGACCCTGGAAATCACCGAGACCACCGCCATGAGCGATGCCGATGCGAGCATGACGGTGTTGCAGCAGTTGTCGGAAATGGGCGTGGATTTGTCCATTGACGATTTCGGCACCGGCTATTCCAGCCTCATGTACCTCAAGCGCTTGCCCGCCAACGAGTTGAAGATCGACCGCGGCTTCGTGCGTGACCTGGAGCACGACAGCGACGATGCCGCCATCGTTTCGGCGATCGTTGCCCTGGGCCAGGCCCTGGGCTTGCGGATTGTCGCCGAGGGGGTGGAGACCGATGTGCAGCAGAATTTCCTCACCCGGCTGGGGTGTAATTCCTTGCAGGGCTACCTGCTCGGCCATCCGCTGCCGGCCGACAGTTTCATGCTCGACATCCAGCGTGCCGAAGAGGCAGTCGCGCCTGACAAAAGCCGTGCGTGACGGTTAGTATTGGATCCAACCATAACCATCAGGTTGGATCAGGAGACCGCACGCATGGACAAAGTTGTCATCATCACCGGGGGTAGCCGCGGGATTGGCGCCGAGACGGCACTGCTGGCAGCTCGCGAGGGCTATCGCATCTGCATCAACTACCAGTCCGATGAAACCGCCGCCCACAGCGTCCTCGAACAGGTGCGTGCCTTGGGCGCCCAGGCGATTGCCGTGCGTGCGGATGTCAGCATTGAAGATGAGGTGATCGCGCTGTTCAACCGAGTGGATGCCGAGTTGGGGCGTGTCACCGCATTGGTCAACAACGCCGGCACCGTCGCGCACAAGGCGCGGGTCGATGAAATGTCTGAATTCCGCATCCTGAAAATCATGAAGACCAACGTGCTCGGCCCGATCCTCTGCGCCAAGCACGCGGTGCTGCGCATGTCGCCCAGGCATGGCGGGCAGGGTGGCAGTATCGTCAACGTGTCATCGGTGGCGGCGCGCCTGGGTTCGCCGGGGGAGTACGTTGACTATGCGGCCTCCAAGGGCGCACTCGACACCTTTACCCTGGGCCTGTCCAAAGAGGTCGCGGGCGAGGGCATTCGCGTCAACGCGGTACGCCCGGGGTATATCTTCACCGACTTCCACGCCTTGAGCGGCGACCCGGACCGCGTCAGCAAACTCGAATCCGGTATCCCCATGGCCCGTGGCGGACGCCCGGATGAAGTCGCGGAAGCGATTATCTGGTTGCTGTCAGACAAGGCCTCGTATGCCACCGGTACGTTCCTGGACCTGGGCGGCGGCCGTTGATGTTGGGGTGAGGGAGCAAGCGCCCTCGCCACAAGGCATCGGGATCAGAAGGAGCGGATGATCCGCCCCAAGGTCTCCATGGCTTTTTCCGACGCTTCAGTCCACGGGCTGCCGTAGTTCAGGCGGATGCAGTTGCGAAAGCGCTGGGTAGCCGAGAAGATCGGGCCCGGCGCAATGCTGATGCCTTGCGCCAGTGCCATCTGGAACAACTTCAATGAGTCGGTTTGCTCCGGCAATTCCAGCCACAGGAAATAGCCACCGGCCGGTTGGCTGACGCGGGTCTGGGCCGGGAAGTAACGCGCAATGGCGGCGAGCATGGCGCTTTGCTGTTCTTCCAGGGCATAGCGCAATTTGCGCAGGTGCCGGTCGTAGCCGCCGTGCTGCAGATAATCGGCAATCGCCGCCTGGGCCGGCATCGATGGGCACAGCGAGGTCATCAGCTTCAGGCGTTCGACTTTCTGCGCATAGCGCCCGGCGGCCACCCAGCCCACGCGATAGCCGGGCGCGAGGCTCTTGGCGAAGGAGCCGCAGTGCATCACCAGGCCCTCGGTATCAAACGCCTTGGCCGGTTTCGGCGCGTGTTGGCCGTAATACAACTCGGCGTACACATCGTCTTCGATCAGTGGCACCTGATGGCTGCGCAGCAGTTCTACCAGCGCCTGCTTCTTGGCCTCTGGCAGCGTCGCGCCCATCGGGTTCTGGAAGCTGGTCATGGTCCAGCAGGCCTTGATCGGGTACCGCTCCAGGGTTTGTGCCAGCGCGTTGAGGTCAATGCCGTCGCGCGGGTGCACGGGGATTTCGACTGCCTTGAGTTTCAGGCGTTCGAGCACTTGCAGGCAGGCGTAGAACGCCGGGGCCTCGATCGCGACCAGGTCGCCGGGTTCGGTCACGGCCTGCAGGCACAGGTTGAGTGCTTCGAGGGCGCCATTGGTGATCAGCAGTTCTTCCATGGGCAGCATCAGCCCGCCGACCATGTAGCGCAGGGCAATCTGCCGACGCAGTTGCGGGTTGCCCGGCGACATGTCGGTGACCACCAGGCGCGGGTCCATCTCGCGGCTGGCGCTGGCCAGGGAGCGGGCCAGGCGCGGCAGCGGGAACAGCATCGGGCTGGGGAAGGCCGAGCCGAACGGCACGGTGTTGGGGTCCTTGATCGAGTCCAGCACCGAGAACACCAGTTCGCTCACGTCCACTTCAGTGGACTCGTGCACGTGCTCGCTCACCACCGGCTCGGAAAACGGGCTCGGTGCGTGGGTATTGACGAAGTAACCCGAGCGCGGCCGGGCGCGGATCAGCCCACGTCGCTCGAGCAGGTAATACGCCTGGAACACCGTGGATGGGCTGACGCCGTAGGTCTGGCTGGCGTAGCGCACCGAAGGCACACGCTGGCCGGGGCCGAGCACGCCGGAGCGGATCAGTTCTGCAATGTCGTCGGCAAATTTTTCGTAGCGTTTCATGGGGGCCTAATCAGCTTTTTGAAAGTGTACGCAAGTCCATGGCAGGCGCCGGCAAGTCAGCGCCCACAGTTGAATCGCCACTGGGTCGGATAGACCTCAGCGGTTCAGCGGGGCGACAAAACGGCTGTCGGCCGCGCTGTAGATCCAGGGTTCATCCACATCCGTGACCTTGAAACGCAAGGTCTGCGAGCTGCTGGCCGGTTTGTCGGCCAGCAGGGCCACGGACACCGGCACATCGCTGATCTCCCCAGGCGCCAGGCTGATCTCGGTCTTGCCCTGCAACTGGAAGCCTTCGCCGTCCACCAGTTCCAGGCGGTAATCCTGGCGTTGCTGGGTCTTGTTGATGACCTTGAGGCTGTAGATATTCTCGATCAGGCCCTGGGCATTTTCGCGGAACATGCCGCGGTCCTTGGTCACATCCAGCGACACCATCGGCCGTCCCACCAGGGCCACTACCAGCGCGGCAATCATCACCAGCAGCACGGCACTGTAGCCGATCAGGCGTGGCCTGAGCAGATGAGTCTTGCCACCTTGCAGTTGATGTTCGGAGGTGTAGCTCACCAGGCCGCGCGCGTAACCCATCTTGTCCATGATCGAGTCGCAGGCGTCGACACAGGCCGCGCAACCGATGCACTCCATTTGCAGGCCGTCGCGGATGTCGATACCGGTGGGGCACACCTGCACGCAGAGCTGGCAGTCGATGCAATCTCCCAGGCCGACGTCGGCCGGCTTGGCCTCACGTTTGCGCGGGCCACGACTTTCGCCACGGGCGGCGTCATAGGAGATGGTCAGCGTGTCCTTGTCGAACATCACACTCTGGAAGCGCGCATACGGGCACATGTGCATGCACACCGCTTCGCGCAGCCACCCGGCGTTGAGGTAGGTGGCGGCGGTGAAGAACAGCACCCAGAACAGGCTGACGCCGCCCATTTGCCAGGTCAGCAGCTCGGCGGCCAGCGGGCGGATGGGCGTGAAGTAGCCGACAAAGGTCAGCCCGGTGAGCACGCTGATGCCCAGCCACAGGGTGTGCTTGGCCGCGCGCCGCGCCAGTTTGTTCACGCTCCACGGCGCCGCTTGCAACTTGATACGTTGATTGCGCTCGCCTTCGGTGACTTTCTCACACCACATGAACAGCCAGGTGAACGAGCTTTGCGGACAGGTGTAGCCGCACCACACGCGGCCGGCGAACACGGTAATCGCAAACAGGCCGAAGGCGCAGATGATCAGCAGCGCTGACAACAAAATGAAATCCTGGGGCCAGAAGGTCGCGCCAAAGATATGGAATTTGCTCTGCGCCAGGTCCCAGAGTACCGCCTGGCGGTCGCCCCAGTTCAGCCACACGGTGCCGAAGAAGGCCAGGAACAGCAAGCCGGCACCGCCGATACGCAAGGTGCGGAACAGGCCGGTGAAGCTGCGGGTATGAATCAGGTTGTCGCTGGATTTGGCCTTCACCTTCTTTGGGTGTATGGGCACAAAGGTTTCCACGGTTGGGATTCTTTCGCTCATGGTCGTTCGCTCATCAGCCTCCATCAGGCGGATGAACTATGCGCGTGGCGCTGTGTGCATAACAGACTCAGCTAGGGCGATAAAAAGCGGATCAGATAAGGGCTTCGAGCGCCGCTGCGACAATGTGCTGCACCCCGTTTCATCAGGGGTGCAGCGCTATCCTGGGCGTGCTGATACAGATCAATTAAATCAACGAACCAGGTTCTTCGGCCTTCACATGTTGGCGCCCGTCGTGGGCGCCGGCGACCGTGAGCGCATCGGCCTCGGCTTCAGTGATATAGATCCGCTCGGCCGCCAATTCCACGTAGGACATGGATTTGTCGATGTCGGTGACGATATTGACCCGTGTCGCCGGTACGCTCTGTTCCTGGCCATTGTCATCGAGCATGAAGTAGCACAGCTGGTTTTCGATACGAATGGGCATGCCGTTCTCCTTTCTCATGGGCTATGAACGTTAGGGCGCAGCGATGTGCGCGGGTTCAAGGCAACTGACTGGCGGTCGCCGCTGTCCATCGTTGACCTATAAAGACAAAAAGGACGGCATCCATGGACGCCTGGTGGCAAGAAGTGTGGCAAACCCTGCAAGCTGAATTTGCCGATATCGGCGATGCGAAACAACTCACCCAAATCACCGTGCGCCTGCTGATCGCTGCGGTCCTGGGCGGCGTTCTCGGCTTTGAGCGCGAGAGCAAGGGCAAGGCCGCGGGCGTGCGCACCCACATGCTGGTGGCCTTGGGCGCGGCGCTGTTCGTGATGGTGCCGCAGATGTCCGGCAATCAGGCCGATGCCATGAGCCGCGTGGTCCAGGGCGTGATAGCCGGGATTGGATTCCTCGGCGCCGGGACCATCATCAAGGGCAAGGATGAGGAAGAAGGGCACGTGAAGGGCCTGACCACCGCCGCCGGCCTATGGATGACCGCTGCGATTGGGGTCTCGGCCGGGTTGGGCCGGGAATCGACAGCGGTGCTGAGTACCTTGCTGGCTCTGCTGGTGTTCAGCGTGATGCCAAAAATCGTCAAGCGCTTTGAGAAGGGCTGACAATCACGGGTGGCATGGTGGTCGGCGGCTCCTCCACGGGTGGCGGGTCTTGGGGTGGGTCTTGTTCCGGAATCGGCTCCGGCTCGGTGGGTGGCAGCGTCGGGTTGTCGATATTCGGGTCCGGGGTTTCTGCCGGGATCGGGATATTCATCGGTGTGGCCTCCTTTGTGCTTTGCTCTATCGGTGGACAGCCGCCGGGGCGATTTGATTCCCGCTCAATGGCCGCACATCCACCTGAACTTTTCCCGGTGAGGCAGGCTCGGACCTTATACGGCCCTGCTCAGGGAGAGCGGCGTCGTCTCAGAATTCAGATCAAGCAAAGAGCGTCCACAGGGCGTAAGGGGAAGATGCTCGATGACTGCTGAAACACAGGTTCCAGAAGAATCCCTCTTGCCGCTGTCCCAGGCATTGTTGCTGCCCAGGATCGCGATCGAAAGCACCACCCCCGTGATCGATGGCGGCGAATTCGCCGTCAAGGCGGTGGTTGGCCAGCGCATTGACGTCACCAGCAAAGTCTTTGCCGACGGCCACGACAAGCTGGCGGTGCTGATCCGCTGGCGCCCGCTGCACCAGGAACACTGGCACAGCGTGGTGATGAACGACGTGGGCAACAATGGCTGGGAGGGCGGGTTCACCGTCAGTGACCAAGGCCCCCACGAATACTGCATTGAAGCCTGGATCGATACCTTCGCCAGCTTCTGCTACGAACTGCGCAAGAAACATGAGGCCGGGGTACCGGTCAGCCTGGAGTTGCAGGAAGGCCGCAGCCTGGTGCTGCAGGCGGCCGAACGCAGCGACAACGAGTTGCGCGACCGCCTGATGCTGCTGCACCACGAACTCTCCGGCCTGCTGGAAACCGAGCAGGTCGCGCAGTTCCTGCGCGAAGACAGTGCACATTTGATGACCCAGGCTGACCACCGTGCCTATTTGAGCATCAGCCGTGTCTACCCGATTGATGTCGAGCGCGAGGCGGCGCAATTTGCCAGCTGGTACGAGCTGTTTCCGCGCTCGATCACTGACGATCCCGCCCGCCACGGCACCTTTAACGATGTGCACTCGCGCCTGTCGATGATCCACGACATGGGATTCGACGTGCTGTATTTCCCGCCGATCCACCCCATCGGTCGCAGCCACCGCAAGGGCAAGAACAATTCCCTGACCGCCGGCCCGGAGGATCCGGGCAGCCCGTATGCCATCGGCAGCGAGGAGGGCGGCCATGAGGCAATCCATCCGCAATTGGGCAGCCGCGATGACTTCCGGCGCCTGGTCAAGGCCGCCGCCGATCACGGCCTGGAAATCGCCCTGGACTTTGCCATCCAATGCTCCCAGGACCATCCGTGGCTCAAGCAACACCCGGGCTGGTTCAACTGGCGCCCGGACGGCACGATCAAATACGCCGAGAACCCGCCGAAGAAATACCAGGACATCGTCAACGTCGACTTCTATGCCGCCGACGCGATCCCGAGCCTGTGGACCGAATTGCGCGACATCGTGGTGGGCTGGGTGGAGGAGGGCGTGAAGACTTTTCGCGTCGACAACCCTCACACCAAGCCGCTGCCGTTCTGGCAATGGCTGATCAGCGACGTGCGATCCAAGCACCCCGACGTGATCTTTCTCGCCGAGGCGTTCACCACGCCGGCGATGATGGCGCGCCTGGGCAAGGTCGGCTATTCCCAGAGCTATACCTATTTCACCTGGCGCAACACCAAGGCCGAACTCGGTGAGTACCTGACGCAGCTGAACCAGTCCCCGTGGCGTGAATGCTACCGGCCGAACTTCTTCGTCAACACGCCGGACATCAACCCCGGCTTCCTGCACGAATCCGGTCGGCCGGGGTTTCTCATCCGCGCCGCACTGGCGACCATGGGCTCGGGCCTGTGGGGCATGTATTCGGGTTTCGAGCTGTGCGAGGCGGCGCCGGTGCCGGGCAAAGAGGAATACCTCGACTCGGAGAAATACGAGATCCGTCCACGGGACTTCACCGCGCCCGGCAACATCATTGCCGAGATCGCCCAACTCAACCGCATTCGCCGACAGAACCCGGCCTTGCACACGCACTTGGGCCTCAAGCTCTACAACGCCTGGAATGACAACATCCTGTATTTCGGCAAACGCAGCGAGGATGGCAGCAACTTCATCCTGGTGGCCGTCAACCTCGACCCGTTCAACGCCCAGGAAGCGCATTTCGAGCTGCCGCTATGGGAGTTGGGCCTGCCCGACGAGGCCCAGACCCAAGGCGAAGACTTGATGAACGGCCATCGCTGGACCTGGTACGGCAAAAACCAGTGGACCCGCCTGGAGCCGCATATGCCGTTCGGGATCTGGCGCATCACTGTTGCCTGAGACCGTCTCCCCTGCAGGCGCCGGCTCGCCGGCGATGGCAGCGGGCCTGACACCTTTTTTTCGCTGAAACACCGCGACCGCCGGCAAGCCGGCTCCGACAAGGGTTCGCGGTGTTTCAAGTGGATGTTCACGCATTTCAGGAGTTTCCAATGGCGAAGAAACCCAAGGCTGCCACCTTTATCAAAGACCCGCTCTGGTACAAGGACGCGGTGATCTATCAGGTTCACGTCAAATCCTATTTCGACTCCAACAACGACGGCATCGGTGACTTTCCCGGGCTGATCGCTAAGCTCGACTACATCGCCGACCTGGGCGTGAACACCATCTGGCTGCTGCCGTTCTACCCCTCGCCACGCCGCGACGATGGCTATGACATTGCCGAGTACCGGGGCGTGCACAGCGACTACGGGACCATGGCCGACGCCAAGCGCTTTATCGCCGAGGCCCACAAGCGCGGATTGCGGGTCATCACCGAGTTGGTGATCAACCACACCTCGGACCAGCACCCATGGTTCCAGCGCGCGCGCAAGGCCAAGCCCGGTTCGGCGGCGCGGGACTTCTACGTGTGGTCGGATGATGACCAGAAGTACGACGGCACACGTATCATTTTCCTCGACACCGAAAAATCCAACTGGACCTGGGACCCGGTCGCCGGCCAGTACTTCTGGCACCGCTTCTATTCCCACCAGCCGGACCTCAATTTCGACAACCCGCAGGTGATGAAAGCCGTGCTGTCGGTGATGCGCTACTGGCTGGACATGGGCATCGACGGCCTGCGCCTGGACGCGATCCCCTACCTGATCGAACGCGATGGCACCAACAACGAAAACCTTCCTGAAACCCACGGCGTGCTCAAGCAGATCCGCGCCGAGATCGACGCGCATTACCCCGACCGCATGCTGCTCGCCGAGGCCAACCAATGGCCTGAAGACACCCAGCTGTACTTCGGTGACCGCAAGGGTGATGACGGCGACGAGTGCCACATGGCCTTCCACTTCCCGCTGATGCCGCGCATGTACATGGCGCTGGCCCAGGAAGATCGCTTCCCGATCACCGACATCCTGCGCCAGACCCCGGAGATCCCCGCCAACTGCCAATGGGCGATTTTCCTGCGCAACCACGATGAGCTGACCCTGGAAATGGTCACCGACAAAGAACGCGATTACCTGTGGAACTACTACGCCGCTGACCGCCGCGCGCGGATCAACCTGGGTATCCGCCGGCGCCTGGCGCCGTTGGTGGAGCGTGACCGTCGACGTGTCGAACTGCTCAACAGCCTGTTGCTGTCGATGCCAGGCACACCGACCCTGTATTACGGCGATGAAATCGGCATGGGCGACAACATCTACCTGGGCGACCGTGACGGGGTGCGCACGCCGATGCAGTGGTCCATCGACCGCAACGGCGGTTTTTCCCGCGCCAACCCGGCGAGCCTGGTGTTGCCGCCGATCATGGACCCGCAATACGGCTACCAGTCGGTCAACGTCGAAACCCAGGCCCAGGACCCACACTCGCTGCTCAACTGGACCCGCCGCATGCTTGCGGTGCGCAAGCAGTCCAAGGCGTTCGGCCGTGGCAGCCTGAAAATGCTCTCGCCAAGCAACCGCCGCATCCTCGCCTACACCCGCGAATTCACCGGCGACGATGGGCGCACCGAAATCATCCTGTGCGTGGCCAACGTGTCGCGCAGTGCCCAGGCGGCCGAACTGGACCTGTCGGCCTTCGCCGGCATGGTGCCGGTGGAGATGCTGGGCGGTAATGCGTTCCCGCCGATTGGCCAGCTGAATTTCCTGTTGACCCTGGCGCCCTACGGCTTCTATTGGTTCGTGCTGGCGGCGGAAAACCAGATGCCGAGCTGGCATGTGGAACCGGCGCAAAGCATGCCGGACTTCACCACGCTGGTGCTGAAAAAACGCATGGAAGAGCTGCTCGAAGAGCCGTGCCGCACGACCCTGGAGCAGACCTCGCTGCCGGCCTGGCTGCCCAAGCGCCGTTGGTTTGCCGGCAAGGACACGGCCATCGACAGTGTGCGCATCGTTTATGGCGCACGCTTTGGCGACCCGCAGCACCCGGTGTTGCTCAGCGAGCTTGAGGTGACCGCCGGTGGCCAGGTCAACCGTTATCAGCTGCCATTCGGCTTTCTCGGCGAAGACCAGTTCACCAGCGCCTTGCCACAGCAACTGGCGCTGGCCCGCGTGCGCCGTGTGCGCCAGGTCGGGTTGGTGACGGACGCCTTCAGCCTTGAGCACTTCATTCGCGCGGTCATCCAGGGCCTGCAAGCCGGTACCGTGCTGAACACCAGCGATGGCGACCTGCGTTTTGAAGCCACGCCGCACCTGGCCAAGTTGCAGCTCAATGACGAGTCGGTGGTGCGCTACCTGTCGGCCGAGCAGTCCAACAGTTCAGTGGTGGTGGGCGAAAGCCTGGTGCTCAAACTGATCCGCAAAGTCAGCGCCGGGGTGCACCCGGAGCTGGAAATGAGCGCCTACCTGACCGCCGCCGACTACCCGAACATCTCGCCATTGCTGGGCTCGATGGTGCGCCGCGATGCGGCGGGCGACGACAACCTGTTGATGATTGCCCAAGGCTACCTGAGCAACCAGGGCGATGCCTGGAGCTGGACCCAGAACAACCTCGAACGCGCGATCCGCGACGAACTCGCCGAAGCCATCTCCGAGCAGGAACAGCACTACAACGCCCTGGGCGAACTGGCCGACTTTGCCGGATTGCTCGGGCAGCGCCTGGGCGAAATGCATGGGGTATTGGGCGCGAAGACCACCAACAAAGACTTCAAGCCCGAGGTCACCACGGTCAAGGACACCCAGGCCTGGGCCAAGGATGTCGGTGCACAGATCGACCGCGCGCTGCAATTGCTCAAGCTGCACCAAAGCCAATTGAACCCTGGCGATCAGGCGCTGGTCAGTGAATTGCTGGCGCAGAAAAAAGCCATCGCCAGCCATGTGCAGGCCTTGGCGAAAGCCACGCTGGGCGGCCTGCGCATTCGTGTCCACGGTGATTTGCACCTGGGCCAGGTGCTGGTGGTGAAGGGCGATGCCTACCTGATCGACTTTGAAGGCGAGCCTGCGCGGCCGCTGCATGAGCGCCGGGGCAAGCACAGCCCGTACAAGGATGTGAGCGGGGTGCTGCGTTCCTTTGATTACGCGGCGGCGATGGCGCTGAATGTGCAGGGCGTGGATCACTCGACGGAGGCGGACGTTGCCCGCAAGCGCGTGACCGATCGTTACCTGAAAGAAGCGCGCCAGGCATTTATCCAGGCTTATCAGGCAGCTACGTCTACACTGGCGCATGACTGGCAGGATGCCAAGGGCCAGGACGCTGCGCTGACGTTGTTCAGCCTCGAGAAGGCCGCGTATGAAGTGGCTTACGAAGCGGAAAATCGCCCGACCTGGCTGCCAGTGCCCCTGCAAGGGTTGCACGGCTTGCTGAGTGGGCTTGTACCTATATCGAAAACTGTACGCGGTGGGGAGACGTCATGAGCTTTACACATAAAGAACCGCTGCAGCCGAAATTGACTGCATTGCCGGCGTCCAACGACGTCGAAGCGCTGGTGCGCGCCGAGCACCATGATCCGTTCTCGATCCTGGGGCCGCACGATGACGAGCAGGGCGGCCAGTTTATCCGCGCCTTCCTGCCGGAAGCCCTCAGTGTGCAGGTGCTGGCACGCGACAGCGGCGAGCAGATCGGCAGCCTCGATGCGACCCAGGTGCCGGGTTTGTTTGTCGGGCACTTCGCGACTCGCCAGGCCTACCTGCTGAAAATCCAGTGGGCGGGCGGTGAGCAGATCACCGAAGACCCGTACAGCTTCCAGCAACTGCTGCTGGGTGAAATGGACCTGTACCTGTTTGCCGAAGGCAATCACCGCGACCTCGGCAGCTGCCTGGGCGCCCAGGTGACCAGCGTCGACGGCGTGGAGGGCGTGCGATTTGCCGTGTGGGCGCCGAATGCCCGGCGTGTGTCGGTGGTCGGCGACTTCAACATCTGGGACGGGCGTCGGCACCCGATGCGCCTGCGTCATCCGTCCGGTGTATGGGAGATCTTTATCCCACGCCTGCAACCGGGCGCAGCCTACAAATACGAAATTCTCGCTGCCAACGGGATCCTGCCGCTCAAGGCCGACCCGATGGCGCTGGCCACCCAACTGCCGCCGGACACCGCCTCCAAGGTCGCGGCGCCGTTGCAGGTGGACTGGCAGGACCATGCGTGGATGCAGTCGCGCGTCGAGCGTCAGAAGACCACCGCGCCGCTGTCGATCTACGAGCTGCACGTGGGTTCCTGGCAGTGCGAGCTGGACGAGGCGGGCGAGGTCTCGCGCCAATACAACTGGCGCGAGCTGGCCGAACGGCTGGTGCCCTATGTGCAGCAACTGGGCTTCACCCACGTTGAACTGATGCCGATCATGGAGCACCCGTTCGGCGGCTCCTGGGGCTATCAGGCGCTGTCGCAATTCGCCCCGACGGCACGCTTTGGCTCGCCGGAAGACTTTGCCTACTTCGTCAATGCACTGCATCAGGCGGATATTGGTGTGATTCTCGACTGGGTGCCGGCGCATTTTCCTACCGATACCCACGGTCTGGCGCAGTTCGATGGCACCGCGCTGTATGAATACGCCAATCCGCTCGAAGGCTTTCACCAGGATTGGGACACGCTGATCTACAACCTGGGCCGCACCGAAGTCCACGGCTTCATGCTGGCTTCGGCGCTGCACTGGCTCAAGCACTTCCACATCGATGGGCTGCGCGTGGATGCCGTGGCGTCGATGCTGTACCGCGATTATTCGCGCAAGGCCGGCGAATGGGTGCCCAATCGCCACGGCGGTCGCGAGAACCTCGAAGCCATCGACTTCCTGCGCCACCTCAACGACGTGGTCGCCCTGGAGGCGCCTGGCGCGCTGGTGATTGCCGAAGAATCCACCGCCTGGCCCGGCGTCAGCCAGCCCACCCAACAGGGCGGCCTGGGTTTCAACTACAAGTGGAACATGGGCTGGATGCACGATTCGCTGCACTACATCCAGCAGGACCCGGTGTACCGCGCCCATCACCACAATGAACTGAGCTTCGGCCTGGTGTATGCCTGGTCCGAGCGTTTCATCCTGCCGATTTCCCACGATGAAGTGGTGCACGGCAAGCACTCGTTGATCGACAAGATGCCCGGCGACCGCTGGCAGAAATTTGCCAACCTGCGTGCTTACCTGGCGTTCATGTGGATGCACCCTGGCAAGAAACTGCTGTTCATGGGCTGCGAATTCGGCCAGTGGCGCGAGTGGAACCACGACCAGCAGCTGGATTGGTACCTGCTGCAATACCCGGAACACCGCGGCGTGCAGAAACTGGTGGGCGACTTGAACCGCCTGTACCGCGAGGAACCGGCCCTGCACGAACAGGACGACGCGCCCCAGGGCTTCCAATGGCTGATCGGCGACGATGCGATCAACAGCGTGTATGCCTGGCTGCGCTGGAGCAAGGATGGCAAGCCGGTGCTGGTGGTTGCCAACTTCACCCCGGTGCCGCGTGAGGCGTACGCCGTTGGGGTGCCGTTTGCCGGGAGCTGGAGCGAAGTGCTCAACAGCGACGCTGACCTGTATGCGGGCTCCAATTACGGTAACGGTGGCACCGTTTCCACGCGTGATGAGCCGCGCCATGGGCAGGCGGTCTCGCTGTCGTTGAATCTGCCGCCGTTGGGTGTGTTGATTCTGCGGCCGCAAGCGCTTTAAAGCGCTCTACACGGCTGGATTCTGTTGTCCGCGCTACTGGCAGGGTGCCACAATGGCACCCTTGTCGTGGCAGTTGAATCAGGCGAATTTCATGAACGGCCTTGGGCGTAGGCAGGACCAGGATTGCTTTATAGAGGAACAGGTGCGGACTGACCGTTTGCATCAGTTGTTTCGGCAGTCCTTTGCCGCGATTTTCGGCAGCTACCTCGCTGCGGTGATGCTCTGCTGGCTGTGTTGGGAGCGCTTTGACCACACGGTCATGCTGGTCTGGCTGCTGGTGCTGGCGGCCACGTCATTGCTGCGGGTCAAGATGTTCATGGAGTGGTTCCGCTGTCCCAACGGCGAGCGCACCCCGCAGCGCTGGGAACGTCGCTACTGGATCACGCTGATGCTCTCTGCCGGCGTCTGGGGCGCCGGCGCACTGGCCGTGATGCCGACCGACGATCGAGTGTCGCAGGTGCTGGTCATGCTGTTTACCGTGGGCATGTCGGTCAGTGCCGTCTCGTGTTATTCCGCGTATCGCTACATGACCCTGGCGTCCCTGGCCCTGGTGCTGCTGCCGTGCACGCTGTGGCTGTTGTTCCAGCCGTCGTCGATGCAAGTCGGGGTGGCTGTCGCGGTGCTGGTGTTCTCCACCTTTGTGGTCAGCGCCACGCGCAAGCTGTCGGATGCGCTGGAAAAAGCCTTTCGCCTGACCCGGCAAATGGAACGGGCCCACAACATCTCTACACGCGCCGCACAGACCGACGAACTCACCGGGCTGATGAACCGTCGCGCGTTTTTCGAACATGCCCAGGTGTTGTACGCGCAATGCCGCCACAACCAGCAGCCGTTGTGCGCGCTGATGCTGGACATGGACCACTTCAAGCAGATCAACGATACCTACGGTCACCAGGCCGGCGACCAAGTGCTGCGCCAGATTGGCGGGGTGATCAGTGCCTCGTTCCGCCAGGCCGATGTGTACGGCCGCCTGGGGGGCGAGGAGTTCGCGGTGCTGCTGCCCAATACCTCGCTGGAAGCGGCGCGAGACATTGCCGAGCAGTTGGTAAAGGCGATTTCCGGCCTGGTCTCCGAGCCGGTGCATGGCTTGACCGCCAGCCTCGGCGTGGCCTCCACCCATTCCCTTGATCAGGATTTGCACGGCCTGATGAACACCGCCGACAAGGCGCTGTATCGCGCCAAGGCGTTGGGTCGCAATCAAGTGGCCGTGGCGGAATAGGCTCAGTCCTTGAGCATGGCCTTGGCCAGCACCCGTGCGACCTGGTCGGCGGAGTAGGGCTTGGCGAGGAACTCGAAGCCTTCATAGCCGCTGTCAGCCAGCTCCTCACTGTAGCCCGACGTGAGGACTATCGGCAGGTCCGGCCGGCGCTCACGCAGCACCTTGGCCATCATCACGCCGGTGATTCCCGGCATGACCACGTCCGAGAACACCCCGTCGAAGGCCATGGCGTCCGCGCCGGCCATCGCCAGTGCCTGTTCGGCATCGGTGGCCCAGGTGGTCTGGTAACCCAGGTCCTGGAGGATCTGGTTGGCGAAGCGGCCCACGTCGAGGTTGTCTTCCACGATGAGGATATGGCGGTGCGACGGGTCATGGTCCGGGCACGCGGCTTGCTGCAGGTGCGCCAACTGGACTGCCTGGGATTCAACGGCCGGCAGGTACAGGGTAAATACTGTGCCCTGGCCCGGCGTGCTGGCCACGTCGACGTTGCCGCCGGACTGCTTGGCGAAACCGAACACCTGGGACAAACCCAGCCCGGTGCCTTTGCCGACGGCCTTGGTGGTAAAGAACGGCTCGAAGATGCGCTCCAGGTTGTCGCTGGCCATGCCGCTGCCGGTGTCCGCCAGGGACACCGTGACGAAGGGCTGGCGCGACTCGGCGTCGCCACGGATACGCGGCAGGGCCGCCACGGTGGCCACGCGCAGGGTCAGCGTGCCTTGGCCGTTCATGGCGTCACGGGCGTTGAGGGCCATATTGATCAGCGCGGTTTCGAACTGGCTGGAGTCGACGCGCACATGGCACGGGCTGTCGGGCAACTCGACGCGCACCTGGATCCGCGCCCCGGTGAGGCTTTCCAGCATCTCGCCGATATTCCTGACCCGCAGGCTCACATCGAACACTTCCGGGTTCAATGGCTGGCGCCGGGCGAAGGCGAGCAGCTGGCTGGTGAGTTTGCTGGCCCGCTCGACGGTGTCCGACACCGCGCCCATGTAACGCTGGCGCCGCTCCTCGGAGAGACCGGGCTGGCGCAGGAAATCCACCGACGAGCGAATGATCGTCAGCAGGTTGTTGAAGTCATGGGCGACGCCGCCGGTCAACTGGCCGATGGCTTCCAGCTTCTGTGACTGGCGCAGCGCGGCTTCGGCCTGGGAGAGGGCGGTGGTGCGTTCCGCCACCCGCTGTTCCAGGGTCGCATTCAGCTCGGTGAATGCCGCCAGGCCTTCACGCACGGCGACGTCGGCGCGCACGCGCTCGATATGTGCCCAGGAGCGTTCGGTGACTTCGCCCACCAGGGCCAGGTCATAGGGCGACCACACGCGCGCCGCTTTGTGATGCACGGCCATCAGCGCGGTGAGCCGGCCATGCTTGATCAGCGGGAAACACACGGTCGCCAACGCGCCCAGGGCCTGGTAGCTGGCGGCGATGTGCGGCGCGAATTCGATTCGATTGTCCTGCACCACCACCGGCTCGCCGGCGTGCAGGCGTTGTACGGCCAACTCACCGAACGAGGCCAGGCTGTAGCGTCCGACGATGCTCGGCGAGCCGGGCGCCGCCCAATTGCCGCGAATGGTGAAGCCGTCTTCATCGGCGTCCATGTCTGCATAGGCGCAGTTGGACACCTGCAGGTGCTCGGCCAGCAGGCGCGTGGTGGTGGACATGATGGTTTCGGCATCGGTGGCATTGGTCACGGCGTTGCCGATCGCATCCAGCACCGCCAGGCGCCGCGCAAGAAATACCGTGGCGGTGGTTTCGGTCACCGTGTCCAGCAAGCCGACGACCTTGCCCTGGGGATCGCGGATGGGGCTGTAGCAAAAGGTGAAGTAGGCCTGCTCGGGGCCCGCGCCACGCTCGATCAGCAGCGGGAAGTTCTCGACGTAGGTGGCATGCCCTTCGAAAGCCGCACCTGCGATGGGACCGACCTGGTCCCACACTTCGTGCCAGGTCTCGCTGAAAGGTCGCCCCAGCGAGTAGGGCTTGTCGCCAAGGATGGGCACAAACGCATCGTTGTAGAGCGTGATCAGGTGGGGGCCCCAGACGATGGCCTGGGGAAAGCTCGAGGCAAAGCACAACGCTACCGTGGTCTTGAGCACATCCGGCCATTGTTCCAGCGGGCCCAGGGGCGTACTTGCCCAATCATGCTGGCGTACCCGCTCAGCCATGTCGCTGCTGCTTTGCAGCCAATTCATCATTGGGAGAACACCTTGTTTGCCACAATCGGTCGAGCGCCTGAAGAGGTCAGGCTAACAAGCAACAGACCGGAATGACCGTTGCCAGTTCAGCGGAATTATCCACGAGATGGCAATTTGATGCTTCATCCATTTGAATAGATAAATATTCCGCGATCCGGGCGCTGTTTTTTACTGCGATGTGCCGAACAAACCGGTCCAGTAGATCCCTGCGTCACTTTTCGGGTCCATGGCATAGGCCGCGCCCAATTCGCGAAACTGCGGGTTCATCAGGTTGGCGCAATGCCCGGGGCTGGCGAGCCAGCCGTCGACGACCTTGCGCGGCGTGTCCAGGCCGGCGGCGATGTTTTCGCCGATGTTTTTCGCCGGGTAGCCGGCCAGTTCAGCGCGGTCACCGGGGGTGCGGCCGTCGTGGTCGAGGTGGTCGAAGAAATTGCCGTTGGCCATGTTGCGCGTGTGGCTGTTGGCGGCGCCGGCCAGGTCGTCATTCCAGGACAGCGGGGTGGTCGCGCTGAATGCCTGGGTGCCGCACTGGCGTGGTTGCGCGCGCGCGGTGTTGATCAGGGTGAGCAGTTGCTTGCCTTCGGTCTGCCAGTCGCCGAGGCCGCTGGACAGCAGTGGACGGGCGAGCACGATGCGCCAGTCCTGGCCGCTGTTGCTCACACCGATATCGACAAATTGCGGATCGAGCACCACGCGGCAGAAACTCTCGCGCACCGCCTTCATGGCAGCCTGGGCATCCTTGGGGCCGGACAGGCTGATGGCCTGCACATTCACCATCGGGTATGCCGCCCGGGCCAGGGCCTGTTGCAAGTCGCCGACATTGGTGGCCGGCAGCACCAGGCGGGTGTCGCTGGCCAAAGGTGGCAGTTCCTGGGAACCCTGGTCACCGCAGCGCTGTACCTGGCTGCGGTAGTCGTTGATCTGTTGCACCAGCTGGATTTCTTCATTCGCCATCGCGCTGGCGCAGAACACCGTACTGGCGGCCAGCGTCGTAAGACCCATCATCAATGACAGAACGCGCATGGACGTTACCCTTGAGCTTGAAAGTGCCCATGATGCGCGATGTAGGTGCGTCCATGCACCCGTTGGTCCGAACTTTTTTCCTCAGTTCTTGAATGCCGAGTGCTTGCGGCCCTGGTCACACAACGCAAACACCACCACCAGCAGCGCCGAAATGGCGAGGATTATCACCACGCCATCAGTGGAGTGGGTGGCCGATGCCGCCACCATCGACAGCGCACCCAGTGGCGCCAGGCCGCCAGCGATGGCGGTGCCGATTTCACGGCCGGTACCGAAGCCGGAAGAGCGCGTCTGAGTCGGGAACTGCCGGCTCAGGAACGAGCCCTGCGGGGCAAACATCATCGGTGCGAGGAGGCCGGTGCCGACGCCGATCGCGATGTAGATCATCAGGCTTTCGCCGCTGTTGAGCAGGGCCAGGAACGGGTAGGCGAACAGCAGCGAGCACAGCCCGCCGAGGATCAGCACGTGCTTGCTGCTCCACTTGTCACACAGCCAGCCGAAGCAGGGCACGGCGACGATGGCGATCAGGCTGGCGATGGTTACCGACAGCGACGTGACGTGCACATCCACGCCTTTGAATTGGGTCAGGTACGCCAGGGAGAAGGTCTTGAAGATGTAGCTCAGGGCGTTGTAGCCGATGGCCACGAAGAACACCACCGCCAGGCCTTTGAGGTCGTTCTTGAACAGGGCCTTGAGCGGCGAGGCCTTGGCCTTGGCGGCTTCTTTGCTCAGCTCCTTGAACTGCGGGGTTTCCGGAATGCTCTTGCGTACCCACAGGCCGACGCCCACCAGCACGATGCTGCAGACGAAGGGAATACGCCAGCCGCCGGCCAGCAGGAACTCGTTGCCGTTGATGGTCAGCAGGTACACGGTGAGCGACGACAGCAACAGGCCCAGGTTCAGGCCCAGCGCCGGCCATGCGCCCTGGCTGCCGCGCTTGCCCTGCGCAGCGTGTTCATAGGAGGTGACCGCCGCGCCGGACAGTTCGGCCCCCGCACCCAGGCCCTGGATGATGCGGATGAACACCAGCACGATCGGCGCCCAGATGCCGATGGAGGCGTAGCTGGGGATCAGGCCGATCAGCGTGGTGCACACGCCCATCAGGCAGAAGGTCAGTACCAGCACTTGCTTGCGGCCGAACTTGTCGCCCAGGTAGCCAAACAGGATGCCGCCGAACGGGCGTGCGATAAAGCCGATGGCAAAGGTCGAAAAGGCCATCAGCGTGGCGGTCTTCGGGTCGCTGTTATCGAAGAAGATCTTCGAGAACACAATTGCCGCCATGGTCGCGTACAGGTAAAAGTCGTACCACTCCAGCATTGAGCCAAAGATGGTCGCGGCGGCGACTTTGCGCAGGCGCTTGCGGGTTTGTTCAGGCGTTTCGGTGCTGGGGATGGAGGCAGATGCCGTCATGCTGTACTTCCTTCTGAGTCTTTGTAGTTATTGTCAAATGGAGGCGTATTGCCGGGTGTTACTGGGGCGTGAACAGGCGGTCGGCGATCATCGCGCCGATCGGCATGGCTGACGTCGCGGCCGGTGAGGGCGCGTTGCAGACATGGAGCATTCGCGAGGTCTGGGCGAACAGGAAGTCGTGCACCAGGCTGCCGTCGCGCATCACCGCCTGGGCGCGGATCCCGGCTTCATAGGGCAGCAGGTCGTCGAGGGTCAGTGACGGGCAATACTTGCGGCACTGCTCCAGGTAGCCGGATTTGAACAACGAGTTCTTCATCTCGGTGGTGCCCGAACCGAGGTTCTGCCAGACGGTTTTCCAGAAGCCGGGGAAGCGCGCGTACTCGGCCACGTCGCGCCAGTTGATCGAGAACTTGCGGTAGTTTTCGCGACCCAGGCCCAGCACGGCGTTCGGGCCGACGGTGATGCTGCCGTCGATCATGCGGGTCAGGTGCACACCGAGGAACGGCAAGTCCGGGTCGGGAATCGGGTAGATGAGGTGATTGACGAGACCGTTTTTTTCCGGCGGCAGGCGGAAATATTCGCCGCGGAACGGGATGATCTGGTGGTCGATCTTGATCCCGGCCAGGGTCGCCAGGCGGTCCGACTGCAAGCCAGCGCACACCACCAGGTGACGCGCCTGCCAGGTTTCGCCAAGGGTGTTGATGGTGACAGTGTCGGTATCTTCATGGATGCCGGTGACGGTGCGTTCCAGGCAGATCTCGCCACCGCTGCGGCGAATCACCCGCGCCATGGTCTCGCACACCTGGCGGTAATCGACGATGCCAGTGGCATCCAGGAACAGCCCGCCCAGGCCGACGATGTTCGGTTCGCGCTCGCGCAACTGGTCCGCATCAAGGCGCTCGACCTGCATGCCGTTGAGTTGGGCGCGGGCATGCAGCGCTTCCATTCGCTGCATTTCCAGCGGGCTGGACGCCACCAGCAGCTTGCCGCACACCTCGAACTTTATGCCGTGCTCGGTGCAGAACTGCTTGGTGGCTTCGGCGCCACGCTTGCACAGGTCGGCCTTGAGGCTGCCGGGCGCGTAGTAGATGCCGGCGTGGATCACGCCGCTGTTGTGGCCGGTCTGGTGCTTGGCCAGCACCGATTCCTTTTCGAGGATCACCAGCGAGGCGCCCGGCTGGCGCTTGAGCAGCTCCATGGCGGTGGCGAGGCCGACGATGCCGCCGCCGATGATGCAAAAGTCGTGAATCATTGCGTGAGGTACCTGCGGTTGCACATCAGTCTGCTTATCAGGTTGTCAGACTAATGTTTTGGTTAAAAAAATGGCGTGTCGGGGACACGCTGCAAAAGGGTGGATTCGGTCAATGTTTGGCGGGCAGTTCCAGGCTCAGGCGGCGTGCTGCCGCGCGCAGGTGGGCCTCGGCACTCGCGGCGGCACGCTGGGCGTCGCCGTCGGCAATCGCCTGGAACAGTGCCTGGTGTTCCTGGGTGGCGTCGGCAGAGCCGGTGACAAAACGCGAGGCGGAGTTTTCCCAAGCGGTCTTGCGGGCGCTGGCCAACTGGCTGCGCAGGAAGTCATGGAAGGCCACGAAGTAGTCATTCTTGCTGGCGTCGGCGATGGCGCGGTGGAACTCCACATCGGCGAGGGCGGCCGCTTCGAAGTTGTCGCGGTGCTCGTGCATGTCCTGCAGCGCGCTTTTCATGCGCTGCAGGTCGGCTTCATCGCGGCGTTGCGCGGCAATCGCGGCGGCCTGGGTCTCGATCCACAGGCGCACTTCGAACATCTGCGCGAGGTCGGGGCGTCGTCCATTCGGCTGCGGGAAACGGAACACCGTACCGGCTGGCGTCTGCGAGATAAACGAGCCCAGGCCCCGGCGCGCAGTGATCACGCCATCGGCCTTGAGCTGGGCAATGGCTTCACGCACCACGGAGCGGCTGACGTTGAGTTGTTCGGCCAGTTGCTGTTCCGTGGGCAAGCGCGACTCGGGCGGCAGTTGGCCGGAGTCGATTTCTGCGCGGATGGCACTGACAACCCGGACGACCAGCGAATCGGGGCGTTGAAGCTCAAGCATGGGAAAACCTTGTTGATCAGGTTGTCAGACAATAGTCGTTACGATTTTACCTTGTCAATATCGGCGTGGCTTTTGGGTGCGGCCTGCAGGCCATACACTCGCCGCAACAGGTACAATCGCCGCTGCCTTGACGCGAAACCCCAGGAATTTGCATGTACAGCCTTACCCGCTACACGACACCGTGCCCCGAGCCCATCAATGCGCAGGTCCTGCAGATGGTGGTGGACAACCTCACCGACATCAGCAGCGTCGCGCTGCCGCCGAGCAACCTGCTCTACAACATTTACCAGTACGCCATCGGTTTTGAAGTGCACCTGTACCTGGAAGCCCTGAACGGTTCAAAGGGGATTGCCGTCGAGTTGGTCGTGGCGATGGACGCGGAAAAACTGCTTGGCTTTTGCCTGTACCTGCCCGTCAAGGACGATCCGCAAGCCTGTGGGATTGCGTTCATGGCCGTGCAAGTCGGCCATCGGCGCCAGGGTGTGGCGCGCGCGATGATGCGCGATGTGCTGGGCCGTTATCCCCATGCGGAACTCGCGTGCTCGGTAGAAAAAGTACCGGCTTTTGAACGCATGGGCTTTCAGGTGCGGGGCGCGCGCGGCACCCAGGTGCTGATGAATACCCGCGACTACGGCACTGATGGCCTGATGGGTGTGTTGGACGTGGCGTCGATCTACAGCTCGCTGGAAGTGCGCCAGATCCATACCTACCTGCTGCAAAAGCACGGCAAGCGCGCGATGCTCGACGCCGAGAAACAGCGCGACCGGCATCTGGATCAACTGACGCGCAAGGTACGGTTGTTCGTCCAGAACCTTCCGGCGTAAACCGTCAACCGCGCCCGCGATTGACCATCGCCAGCAGGGTCTCGAGCAACTCCTGCTGCGCCTCTTCACGGCTGACTTCGCCACTGGCTGCCGCCTGGGACAAGGCTTCCGCCGCGCCCAGCACCGCCCGCAGGCCGACCTGGGACACCGTGCCGCCGGGCGCGAAGGGCGACAGCGCATCGCGGCACTTGGCGAGGAAAATCGCCTCGTATTCGCGCTTGAGGGTTTCCAGTTCCGGTGAGCTGCTCAGCGCGGCGATCACCCCCGGAATCTCCCGGCCCTGCAACAGCACGCAATCGACATAACTCGAGGCGATCACCCACGCGCGATCCTCCAGCGTGGCATCGCTGGCCTCGATGGCTTGGGTAAACACCTTGTCCTGGCGCGCGTCGAAGTCGGCATACAGCGCGGCGAGCAACCCCGCGCGCGTGACGAAATGGTCATAGACCACCGGCTTGGTCACTCCCGCGAGTTCCGCCAGGCGCCCGAGCGTCAGGGCTTCGGTGCCTTCATCGCGGACCAGTTGCCAGGCCACATCGAGCAGCTGGCGCAGACGATCTTCACGGCTCAAGCGCCGGCGTGGGGCAGGGGACTGACTGCTTGACATGCTTATATACCAAAAGTAACTTAGTGGTTGTAACTTACTAAACGTAGCTTAAGCCCAAAGGGAGTCAATGTCATGCATGCACTCATCGTTGTCGCGCACCACGACCCGCAATCCCTCACTCACGCCGTCTCGGCGCAGGTGGCCGCCGGCCTGACTGCCAGCGGCCACACCGTGGAAATCGCCGACCTCGCCGCCGAAGGCTTCGACCCGCGCTACACCGCCGCCGACCACCGCGTACACCGCACTCGCGCCACGCCACCGGCCGACGTATTGGCCGAGCAGGCGCGCATCGACCGCGCCGATGCGCTGGTGCTGGCATTCCCGATCTACTGGTGGTCGCTGCCGGGCCTGCTCAAGGGCTGGGTCGATCGCGTGTTCGTCAACGGCTGGGCCATCGACTACGGCCCGGACACGCCGGTGGTGAAAAAGCTGCGGCACTTGCAGGTGCATCTGCTGGCGCTGGGGGCCGCCGATGAAAGCGCGTTTGAACGACATGGTTATGCCCAGGCGATGCGTACGCAGATCGACTACGGGATTTTTGACTACTGTGGGGCGCAGGTGCTGACGTCCGAGCTGTTGCTGGAGTCGGAAAGCGACAGCGCGCAAAGCCATTTGCGCACCGCCGAGAAGCTCGGCCGGCAGTTGTTTGTCCCGCGTCAGGTGCGAGAGAACGCCTGAGCGCCAGCCTGTTCCAGGTTGCTTTGAATCAAGTGTGCCCAGTGCCACGCGCCAGGGAATCCGTCGTGGCGCGGCAATCGGTGGTTCGAGCGCGGTTCAACCGTCGCGAAACAGGTCGTGGGCATCCAGCAGGCGGTAGGCGATCTCGGGGTGTTTTTCCATGCCCCGGCGAATCGCCGCCGGGATCGATTGGCGGGTCTTGCGGCACAGGCCTGGCAGGTCGTCGATGACGATCTGGATGCCGCGCATGCTCTTGACCTCGGCGTGGCCGGGGGCGATGTGCACGCGGATTCCGAGGAGTTCGTACATGCGCTGCTGCATGCGTTCGAGGTCCTGCAGGCTCTGCAGGTTTTCGAGGCGTTCGACCAGGCGTTTTTCTTCCTGGCGCGTCAGGCTGAGGATGCGCAGGTCGGCGCCGGGACGTTCCAGCAGTTGTTCTCGTTCGCAGACGCAGGCGCCGGGTGGGCAGGGTTGGCGAATTGTCATGTGCATTGCCTCCCCATTCCGGCGCCGATGCCTCAGTAGGTCAGTTGGACCCCGAGACTGCCCAAGGCCTTCCAGTACTCAGGATAGGTCTTGGCCACGCAGTCCGGATCCTGGATGCGGATGCCCGCGACCTTCAGCCCGGCCAGCGCAAAGCACATGGCGATGCGGTGGTCGGCGTGGGTGTCGATCAACGCATTGCACGCGGTGCCGGCCAACGCAGGGTCGGCGGCGACCAGCAGGTCATCGCCCTCGATCGTGGCCAGGCCCGCACGGATTTCATTCAGGCCATCATGCAGCGCCTGCACGCGGTCGCATTCCTTGACCCGCAGGTTGGCCAGCTCGGTGAAGCGCACCGGGGTGTTGTTGAATGCGGCGAGCACCGCCAGGGTCGGGATGGCGTCCTGCATCTGCGAACCGACGACCGTGGCCTGCATGTTCGGGAATTGCGCGATCACCGCCTGGGCCTTGGCGTCCGGCTGGGTAAAGTCCTGCGCGGCGACGCCGATGTCGATGCGCCCACCGGTCAGCACTTCAGCGGCCCACAGGTAGGTGGCGGCGGAAGCGTCGGGTTCGATCAGGTAGTCGTGCGCGGTGTAGCCGGTCGGTGCCACACGCCAGGTGGTGTCGTCGACCACCTCGACCTGTGCGTCGAACGCGCGCATGCAGTCCAGGGTCAGGTCGACGTAGCCGCGTGCACCGATGTCCTTGCCGGTCAGCGCCACTTCAATCGGCGCTTCGCCGCAGGCCGCCAGCATCAGCAGGGCCGACACGTACTGGCTGGACAAGCCGCCGTCGATCTCGAAGCGCTTGGCCGCGACTTTACCCGCACCGTGCACGGTGACCGGTGGGCAACCGGTCGGGCTGTCGACCGCGATGCCGTTCTGGCGCAGGGTGGCCAGCAGCGGGCCGATCGGGCGTTTTTGCATATAGTCGTCGCCGTCCAGCACCACGGTGCCTTCAACGGTGGCGACGGCGGCGGTCAGAAAGCGCATGGCGGTGCCGGCATTGCCGAGGAACAGCGGCTGCGTCGGCAACTGCAGTTTGCCTTGGCCGGTGACGACGAAGGTGGTGTCATCCGGCTCGTCGATGGTCACGCCCATCTGGCGCAGGGCGACCGACATGTGGCGGGTGTCATCGCTTTTCAAGGCGCCGCTCAGGCGGCTGGTGCCCTTGGCCAGGGCCGCCAGCAGCAGGGCGCGGTTGGTAATGGATTTGGAGCCGGGGGGCGCGACCTTGCCATTGAGGGGGAAATTGGGCGGTGTCACGGTCACGGTTTTCTGCGAACTCAAGGTACGAGGCTCCTGATTCTAGGCGAGGTGGCACGGAGTGGCCGACGGGGCGGACTTGAATAATCGGGTATAGATGCGGTGCTTGTCGAGCTTGGGGTCGTGGTTGCTGATATTTATTGGGTGGGATTTGGTGTCACTGTGGGGGGAGCAGGTGGGGGGCATATCCGTTTCTGTGGTGACGGCGGGCTATGGTTCCGCCCTTACGGCGGGTCACTTTTGGAAAGGAGCCCCAAAAGTAACCAAAAGGGCTCTTGCCCCAACACTCGGCACCTCGCCTAGGCTCGGTGTGCCCGTAATCCGACATTGATTTGGGGGGCCGCCGCCACGCGCCATCCATGGCGCGGGGC
>Ga0153921_1000131_pt1 | contig 58559 bp, 52 predicted proteins | sample TSNJ005MetaG_FD_104691 | JGI IMG/M metagenome (GOLD analysis project Ga0153921, IMG submission 104691) | Attine ant fungus gardens microbial communities from New Jersey, USA - TSNJ005 MetaG | ecosystem: Host-associated > Fungi > Mycelium > Unclassified | place: USA: New Jersey, Brendon T. Byrne... | reverse complement strand
GGCGCTGACTTCCTTGTTGCGGGTGATCAGGCGGTTGTAGCCAAACAGCGCGGGGATCGCGACAAACAGGCCCATGGCCGTGGCCAGCAAGGCCGCCGCCATACCCGGGGCGATGGCGTTGATGTTCACGTCGCCGGCCATCGCCGTGCCGAGGAACACCACCATGATCCCCAGCACGGTGCCGAGCAGGCCGATATACGGGCCACCGGCAATCGCGTTGGAGAGGGTCGACAGCTTGGCGCCGAGTTGCTGGTTTTCCCGGGTACGCACGCCGTCCATGGAGCAGCGGATGGCTTCGATGGTGGCTGCCGAGACCGACGAGGTGTCGGCGCCCTGGGCGCGGCGAGTGCGGATTTCCTTGACCGCGACCCGGTACAGGCGCCACAGCGAGGAATGGGTCAGGCGCTCAGCCAGCAACGCGTCGTCGTAGTACATCTCCAGGCGCGTACCGATCTGTGCGAATTGCTCGCGGAAGATATCGTTGGCAGCACTCACGCGACTGACCTGGCGGTTCTTGCGGAGCATGATGAACCACGACTGGAACATCATCCCCACCAGCACCAGGATGATCACCCAGGCATCCACCGGCACCGCCTTGAGCAGGAACCCCAGGCTGCCGAAGCCGAAGCCCGACTGTTCTTCATCCACGCCATAGGCCACCAGTTTCGACTCGGCGCCCTGGGCCGTGGCATCGGCCAGCAACAGGGCTGCCGGGCGCGCGACCTTGGACAAGCGCAGTTCGTCCATGGCCCCGGTAAACGGCAGGTGCCCGCCGGCGGCTTCCGGCAAATCGGCACCGATGGCCAGTTGCGAATTGAACGCCGGCATCGCCACTGCGAGGGTCGCGGTCTCACGGCCATTGACGTACAGCGAGACCTTGTCGCCCTCGGCGGTGAATGCCAAGTGCTGCCATTGGCCGGGGTTCAGCGGCTGGGTCGAGACGCCGCGCTGGCCGTCGATTTCAATAAACGGCATGCCCTGGTTCAAGCCCAGCAACAGGCTGTGGGCGCCCTCGCGACGGGCCACCACCACTTGCTCGCCGCTGGCCTGGTCGACCCGCAACCAGGCGCTGAAAGTGAAGGCGCCGCCCGCTGCGTGTTGCAGCGACGGGCTGGCTGGCAGCAGCAACGGCTGGCCACTGAACTGCAAGGCCCGGCCGATCACGCCGTCGATGCTCGCACCGGTGGCGTTCACGGCAGTGTTGCCGTAGGCCGTGGTGTCCCGGGGCGGCGTGCCGTTGGCGCCGTCGAAGTGGTAGAGCGCGATGTAGTTCGGGTCGAAGGTCAACTGGCCGTTGGCGGTGGCCGGCGCCTTCTGGTTGCCGTAGTACATCCACAGGTCCTGGCGCTGGCCGCCTTCGACCTTGGGCACATCGACCCAGATCAGCGCCATGCCCATCAGCGGGTCGAAGCTTTCGATCTGGTGGTTGAACACAGTCTTGTCATCGGCGCTGACAAAGCGCAGGTCGGCGCCGTCGTCCTTGACCCCGTCAAAGCTGAAGTTGCCGGTGTGCAGGCGCACCAGCAACGCAGTGCGGCCCAGGGCCTGGCTGATGGCTGCGCCCTGGGAGGTGGTGTCCACCGTGATCTGTTTACGGTAGTGCCAATCGTCCTGCCACCAGGCATGGGCGGTGGCCGGGAGCGCGAAGCCCAGGCAGATCAACAGGCTCAGAAATAGGCGTTGCATGTCAGGAGTCTCCGAAAAAAGGGGTCAGAAAGTCGCCTGCACACTGAAGTGCAGTCGCGAGTCCTGTTTCTGGGTATTTGGGCCTTCAAGCAGCGGGTAGCCCCAATCCAGGCTGCCGGACAACCACTTGCTCAAACTGGCGCGGGTGCCGAGGCCGACACTGGCCAGGCTGTATTCGTCTTCCTGCTCGGGCAGCGGGTCATGCAGGCGCAGGCGTGCGCCTTCGGCAAACGCATAGAAGCGCCACTCCTGCACGTAGCTGCCGAGGAACTTGGCCAGGGACGGCGTGCGCAGCTCCTGGGACAACAGGTAGCCTTCGTCGCCGGTGCGCTCGGCGGCGAGATACCCGCGTACCGACGTAGCGCCGCCAGCGGAATATTGCTCGTTGGACACCAGCGGCCCCGAGGCCAGCTGGAAGCCGGCCTTGGACGCCGACTGCCAGTCGTTGCCGAAGGTGTAGGTGTAATTCAGGTCACCCTTGAGCACCGCAAAACTCGGGCTGGCCTTGTCACGCTTGTACTGGAACTCCTCGGCGTCGCTGCCGTAGCCGAAGAACGCGCGGGTACCCACCACCAGGCTCAAGCCCAGCCCCAATTGCGACTGCTCGGTGTAGCGGTAGCCGTTGTAGCCGAAGGTCAGCGGTGCGTACTTCAGCGGGATATCGTCCGTGCTGCCGCCAAACTTCATCTGCTCCTTGAAGTCCTTGAAGTCGACCCCGGCAGAGAACGAATTGGCCCAATTGCCACTGGCCGGCAGGCTGTAGATCGCCGACACGCCGTAGGAATGGCCCTTGCCCAACACGTTGCTGCCGCCGATGGTGGCGATGTTGCTGTCGGACTGATAACCGGAGAACTGCAGGCTCCAGCGATCAGTCAGCGGCGCGGTGTAGGAGCCCGACCAGACCTTGGCGTTGTCGCTGTCCTGGGGCGCGGTGAAGTAGGTCAGGGAAATGCTGTGGCCCAGTTGCCAGAGGTTGTCGTAACCCAGGGTCGCGACGCTGCGCAGCTCCTTGGTGTCGGCGCTGTAGTCGTTGTTCAGGCCGAGGCTGGCGTGCCAGGGGTTCTGGTCTTCCACCTGCAGGTCGACGTCCATGGTGCCGGGGCGTTGGCCTTCGCGGACCAGCGGCGTGACCTGCCGCCCGGCGCTGCGATTGAGGCCGGCGAGTTGGGTTTGCACGCTGGTGAAATCCGGAACCGCGCCCTCCTTCAAGCCGGGTACTTCGTCGCGGATTTCCACCGGCGAATAGTGCTTGGCGCCGACCACGCGGACGCGCCCGACCTTGGTTTCGCTGACCTGCAGGTAGACGATTCCGTCATCGACCTTCTGCTCCGGCAGTTCGACGAACACCGACTGATAGCCGCGTGCCTGATAGATCTTCTGCAAGGCATCCCGGGCGCCTTCGATGTCGGCGAGGGTCTTTTGCGGGCCGAGAAACGGGTACACCGCCTCTTCGATCGCACGAGCGTCGAGCACGGTGTTGCCGCGCACGAAGTACTCGTTGACGTCCACCAGCCGTGCCGGAGGCTCGGGCTGGGTGCCCTGCTCTTCGGCCTGTAGCGGTTGCGCCAGTGCACCCAGCGTCAGCCAGCACAGCGCCAGCGTTGATTTGAACAGATGCTCCACACCGCCCCCTGGTCTACTAAGAATGATTGCCGTCGCCGTTTGCCCGGCGTTTGGCCCGTTCAATTGCTGGATATCGAAGTGTTGCCGTGCCGGGCGAGCCAGGTGTGCAGCAGGGCGAAGTTCAGGGAGAACTCCGGCATGTGCAGCAAGGCGCCACAGAACACTTCACCAATGATTTTCTGGATCAACTGCACCGCCTGCGGGTTGTTCAGGAACGTGGCGATGTCGCGTTGCAGGAGGTTGATGCCCCAGACTTTCTGGTTCAGGTCGAGGCCGACGAACCAGCGGAACAGCAGGTTGTAGTTGAGTTGTTCGTGCAGTTGCTGTTCGTTGGGGACTGAGTACAGGAGTTGCAGCAGCAGGATCTGCAAGACGGTCTGGGGGGCGATCTGGGTGCCGGGTTGGGCCTGGAGCAGGTCGCGGTGGAGGTCGAGGATGTCGTCGATCTGCGGGCGCAACAAGACCAGCGAATGGCCTGCGGGGATGTAGCTGGAGACTTCCTTGAGCGCGCCTTGCCAGTCGTCCTGGGAGACGATCCATACCCACGGTGCGCCATAGCGGTAGACCGAGACCGGTTTTTTGCGTGCGGCTTCGACGATCTTTGACAGGCGCTGGTCGAGCTCCTGCATGCCGACTTTCGAGTAACGTTCCATAGTTCCCATTCGCCCCACTCCTGGCATCCTGCTTGCGGCTCTGACGTCGCCTTTTTTGGCGGTGTTGAGCGCGTTACATAGCCAAGACGGGGGTCGCTGGGGACTACCGAACTTTTGTCATAAAAGCTTCTTTTTTGGGGCGGGGTGAGGTGGGCATATCCGTTGCTGCGGTCAGGGCTGGTATTGGTTCCGCTCTTACAGCGGCTCACTTTTGGAGTGTTGTGAAGCAAAATCAAAAGTCAAAGCGGGCACGGTTCAAATGTGGGAGCTGGCTTGCCTGCGATGGCATCGCCTCGGTGTATCTGAAAAACCGAGTTGTCTGCATCGCAGGCAAGCCAGCTCCCACAGAAAAGCAGAACCACGGAGTGCGGGCATGCCGAGCCTAGGCGAGGCACCGAGTGGTGGAGCAGAGACCTTTTGGTTACTTTTGGCTGGGCCGGCATTCCGGGCGTTTGCCAAAAGTGACCTGCTGTAAGAGCGGAACCATAAGCGGCCGTTACCGAAGAAACGGATATGTACTCAAACCAAAGACCCCGGCAACGGCAACTCATAAGACTTCTTAACAGTCCGCACCACCAAAGTAGACGAATAAGTACGAATCGGAATATCCCGATAAATCTCTAAAAACCGATAGATATAATCAGTGTACTCAGTGGCATCCCGAAACTTCGCCACCATCACAAAATCAAACTCCCCGGTCAGCAGATAACAGTCCTGAATCTCCGGATGACTCGCCAGGATATGCTGCATCTTGCGGTCGATATCATTGCTGTCCCTATCAAGCTTGATCAGGAAGAACGCCGTAACCTGAATCCCAAGCTTGCGCTCATCCAGCACCGCCACCTTGGCCTTGATGATCCCGACACTCTCCAACCGCCTGATACGCCGGTAACAACTGGTTGAAGACAGCCCGACACTGTCACTCAACAACTCCAGACTCTGACTGCAATCCCTTTGCAATTTCCCCAGAATCTTCAAATCCATGGCATCTGTCATTTTTTCCATATCTTCCTTGAAAAAACTGCAATGAATCCACCGTAAACACCCACCAATTTGCACAAATCCTGCGCGGTGGCGCACTAACATCAATCCAGCTTAGCAGCCCAGCCAAATCAGGCACCGGGGCCGCATGAGAGGGATCTTATGATAGTCGCGAAACCGACATGGGCCACCGATATCCACGGCCTATTCAGCGCCCCCTACTGGATCCCCCAAGAGCAACGCGCCGCCGTCGCCGCCTCCTGGGTGGGCTGCATGAACGCCTACTTCGTATTCCTCGAAGACCCCGCCTCCGTCAAGACCTGGTCCGAAACCATCTACCAGCACCTGGCCTCCCGCAGCATGCCGCTGACCCTTGACCAGCAGCAGTTCTGGCCCATCGACGCGCTGGAAACCTTCAGGCTGTGGGTCAACCAGGGCTGGCGCCTCACTCCCGCCTCACCGTTCGACGAGGCAGAACGCATCCCCCCACCCGACCTGCCTCACCCGGTCAAACGCGTGCGCCAGGACATTCGCGCACTGACACAGGAACAACTGAACCTATACCGCTCACGCCTCGATGACGTAATGCAGGTGGCCAACGCCGACAGCGGCTCCCCTTGGCAGCGTTACGCCTATATCCACACCAACTGGTGCCTGCATTACCAGGAAGCGTTTGCCCTGTGGCACCGGGCCTATCTGCTGTACCTGGAAGCGCTGATCGACTGCCCCATCCCCTACTGGGACTGGATGGCCGAAGACGCCAGTGTCGACGGCAGCCCCCAGGCCGGCTTGCCCCAGGCGTTTCTCGATGAAACCTACGTGCACCCGCACACCGGCGAGGTTCGCCCTAATCCGTTGCGCTACGCCGCTGCCAAGGACGGTTGTTCGAAGGTCTGTGAAAAGGCCAGGGTACCCGGTGTGGACTGCCGCTTCGTGCAACGCAACCCGCTGTTCTACACCCAGGGCGAGACGCAGCGCGTCGAACGCACCCAGTTGTACGGCATGAGCCGGATTTTCCAGCAACAGGTGGTCGATGCCCTGAAGTTCAACACCTTCAGCCAGCCCCAAGGCGTGCCAGGTTATCCCTGGGCGAACATCCCGGTGTTTGATCCCCCCCAGGAAGATGACCTGTACCCCAACCGCGCGCTAAATTTCGACGGGCTCTACGAGCAGCCCCACGACAACTATCACGGCTGGATCGGCGGCGACATGGCCGACAACGCCTACACCGCGTTCGACCCGGTGTTCAGCTCCTACCACGCCAATATCGACCGGATGCTGGAGGTCTGGATCCGCGCCCACCCGGCAGCGCAGTACACCACCCAGTGCCTGCTCCAGCCGTTTGCCGGCAGCGAGGCCGACGATGTCACCTTCACCAGTGCCGACGCCTGGCGCTACACCACCCTGGGGGACATGGCCCAGGACAGTCGGCATATCGGCTATGACTACGGTGTGCCCGTCGCCCCGCCCTTTGGCACCCGCCGCCCGGCCGCAAAAGCCTGCTGCCAGCAAAGTTCGACGCCGATGCAAGCGCAGGAACAAACCGCAAGCCTGGGCCCGTGGGTGGTGTTCGACCATGTGCGCTGCACCCACGACACCTACCTGATCGACGTATTCCTCAACCAGCCCGACGCCACGCCGCAGCAGGTGAGCGCCGACAATCCGCACTATGTCGGGCGCTTCAGTCGCATCGGCATGGGCCTGGTGGATGACAAGGGCCGCTGCATCACCCATGGCGTGTCACGCGCGCTGAATGCCGCGCGCACTGCTGCCGCATTGAACCTTCGCCCCACTGACACCACGCAGTTATCCGTGGTGGTGACCCATCTCGATAGTGCCCGGGTGTTGACGCCGCAAGAGTACGCGCCGCTGCCTGGCTTTATCGCCCAACTGGTGTGGGACGACCCGCGCCAAACCGTCGCCGGCCCTGCTCCCAGTGCCGGTTGCTGCTCCGTTTCCACCACAACAACACCTGGAGAATCGACATGAGCACACCCTTCAAACAATTCACCTCTCCCGCCGGGCAAGCTCCCAAGGACTACAACAAGCTGGGCCTGGAAAACCAGTTGCCGCAGTTTGAAACCGACTGGAACAACGACCTCACCGGCTGGACCCAGTCCGCGATCATCGGCAACCCGTGGTCGGGCCTCAATGACGCGCCGCGCTCGGGCTATTACAACCCACTGGTGGAAGGCTACGGCCCCACCACGCCGCCGGCGATTACCTGGGCGCCCTTCCCCAATCGGCTGTGGACGTTTTTCTACAACAACGGCACGGCGGTGATTCCACAGTTGGGCGGCAAGGCCATGTCCATGCAACAGGTGATGGAGCTGACCGACAACGGCCAGATTACGATCAACAACACCCTGTACATGCTCTACGACCCGAACAAGCAAGGCACCCTGCTGCAACTGCCCGTCACTCGCTGCCCGAGCATCGACTGGCAAGGCAAGTACAAGGATTTCTCGCCCTCTGGCCCCCGTGGCTGGCTTGACGAATATTGCGAGTGGTCCATCGTGCGTGATGCCGACGGCAACATGCGCAAGATCACCTTCACTTGCGAAAACCCGGCGTATTTCCTGGCCATGTGGCGCATCGATCCGACTGCTGTACTGGGGCTGTATCGCGACTACATCGACCCACAGGTGCAACTCGAAGACCTGTACCTGCGCTACACCGCCGACTGCCCGACCGGTAAGGCCGGCGACCCGGTCATCGACCCCACCACCGGTCAACCGGCCTACGACACCGTCAACAAATGGAACGCCGGCACCGCCTGTGTGCCAGGCCAATACGGCGGTGCGATGCACCTGACCTCCGGCCCCAACACCCTGAGCGCCGAGGTGTACCTGGCTGCCGCGGCGACCATCCTGCGGCCATTGAGCAGCAGCCAGAATTCCCAGGCGTTGATCTGCTGCGCGCAATACGGGCAGAACTACCGCAACTCCGATCCGCATATCGGTTTCTCGGCCAACAGCGTGGCAGTGAACAACCGGCTGTCGCTGACCAACCCCATCGGCCTGTACCTGCAACAACCCACCGACTTCTCGGCGTGGAAAGGCCCCCAGGGCCAGGACGTCAGCCAGTACTGGAAAATCACCCGTGGCACCGCCAAGTCCGCCGCCAACGGCTCCGACCAGATTCTGCAAGCGGTGTTTGAAGTGCCGGTCAGCGCCGGGTTCTCGATCAACGACATCACCATCAGCGGCCAGCCGATCGACTACGTGTGGGTGATTGCCCAGCAGTTGCTGGTGGGCCTGAGTGTGACAACCACGCCCATCAGCCCGACGCCGGATTCCTGCCCGTGCGTGACGGACCGGGTCAACGGCGTGCAACCCTGGCCGGTACAGCTGCTGCCGCTGGACCTGTTCTACGGGCAGTCACCCACCGACCTGCCGGCCTGGCTGGCACCCGGCACCAGCGGGCAGTTTGCCCTGGTGGTGCAAGGCGCCGACCTCAAGACCACCGCCGAGACGGCGCGGGTGCAATTCTCCAATCCTGGGGTGACGGCGCAGGTCACAAAGTTCCTGCCGGATGCCTCGGCCATCCCCGGGCAAACCAACTCCGGTGGCACCCAGGGCTACCTGCTGACCATCACCGTAAGCCCCACTGCCGCACCGGGGCTGGTGACAGTGCGCGCCCTCAACCCGGGCGAAGCCGATAACCCCAGCGCGGCGGAACACCCATGGGAATCCGGATTGGCGCTGGTGCCTGGCGCCTGACTGATACAGCCCATCAGCCGCACCCACCCAGGGTGCGGCTTTACCTGCTTGCAAGGAGCGCGATGATGTCCAGGTTACGCTTGAGTGTTTTATCGCTGCTGACCAGTGTGGTGCTGAGCCTGTTCGCCATGCAGGCCGCCTACGCATCCCCCACTTCCGACGCCGACGCTTGCGTGCAGCAACAGTTGGTGTTCAACCCGAAAAGCGGCGGCTTCCTGCCGATCAACAACTTCAACGCCACCGGCCAGAGCTTCATGAATTGCTTTGGCTGGCAGTTGTTCATTGCCCTGAACTGGCCGGTGAATCCCGGTTGGCCAGCCACACCTGCCCTCGCGGGGGAGCCGGACATGAACAGTACCCTGGCGCAATTCGGCGTACCGACTGCCTCCGGGCAGCCGATGAGCGTGGCGCCGGTATGGGCCAGCTACAAGGACGCCAACGATATCTTCCTGCCCGGCGCGCCCGCGCCCACCGGCTGGGGCGTGCAAACCCTGGTGCCGTCCAATTGCAGCACCCAGGGCAGCCTCAGGGCGATGTCGGTGGGGGCGCGCAAGTTCATGACCGCCACCTCCGAAAGCGCGATCAACGCGCGGCATGGGTTTCACCTGTCCAGCGGCACCCTGGCCTCGATTCCGGACCCGATCATGGAGGCCTCCGGCGGCTGGCTGACGGACCAGTCGCAGAACCTGGTGTTTTTTGAACGCAAGGTCGGCAAGGCCGAGTTCGACTACATCGTCAGCAAAGGGCTGTACGACGCGGCCAACCAGCTGAAAGTCGCGCAGAACCTCGACAACCAGAACCCCGGCGGGCTGTCCTTGCCCATCGGTGAACCCATGCGCTCGCTGCCGCCCAACCCGGTGCCGCAGGAGCAACTGGGAGCTCTGGAGGTCAAGGCAGCATGGCGAATCCTCACCGGCAAACCCGAGCTCTACGGACGTTACCTGACCACCGTCGCCTGGCTCAAAAATCCGGCCACCTTGCAGTGCACCCAGCAGGTGGTGGGCCTGGTGGGCCTGCATATCATCAACAAGACCCAGGCCTCGCCCAACTTCATCTGGACCACCTTCGAGCAGGTGGACAACGTGCCGGAACCCAACCAGGTGCCGCCACAACAAACGCCGCCCGACAGCTTTGCCTTCAACAACCCGAACTGCGGCACCGGCCCCGAATGCACGCCGAACGTGGCGCGTATCCAGTGCAAGCAGCAGCATCCGGACCGCGACTGCACCGAGCCGTTTCCACGGGACCAACCCGTGCAGACCACCCGGGAACATCCGCTGCCCACTGAACTGCAGGCGCTTAACGGCGCGGTGCAGGCCAATTTTGCCCAGCAGAGCCAGGGCAAGTCGGTGTTCCAGTACTACAAACTGATCAACGTACTCTGGACCCTCACCCCCAACCCGCCCACCCAACCGGAACCGGGTGTCAGTGCGCAAGTGCCGCTGTCCTACGGGCCATTTATCAGCCAGGGCAACGTACCGGTGGCCAACACCACCCTGGAGACCTACGTCCAGGGCGATAACTGCAATGCCTGTCACCAGTACGCGACCATCGCCGGCAGCTCGACCCTGGCCTCGGACTTTTCGTTCCTGTTCAACAGTGCCGATTCGGCCAGCAAGAAAAGCCTGGTCAAGCGCGTAAAAGCCTTCCAGACCCTCAAGGACGGTTCACCCTGAACTCGACTGTTCAGACCGCTGCTCAAGGTTTCTCGGTGCTGTAAGGCCTTGAGCATTTGGTCCTTGCGCTAGCTCCTGCTGGTTAAAAGAGGCGCCCCTTATCAAGCGACGCCCGAAATGTCCGACAGCCCCCCGCATCTACCCGGTAAGACCGCTCTCGAGGGATATCGTGTGGCCACCCACCGGCCACTCATGACTTTTGGTAAAGAGTCCTTTTCGGATTCAGCGGTTTTTCCGAAGGAACGAGAGGCCGATACTCGACTCCATTGTTCACATCACTTCAGGAGTCACTCATGTCCATTCCCGCATTCGGCCTCGGCACGTTCCGCCTGCAAGGCCAGGTCGTCATCGACTCCGTCAGCACCGGCCTGGAGCTGGGCTATCGCGTCATCGACACCGCACAAATCTACGAAAACGAAGCCGACGTCGGCCAGGCCATCGCCGACAGCGGCATCCCACGGGACGAGCTGTTCATCACCAGCAAGATCTGGATCGCCAACTTCGCCGAAGGCCAGCTGATTCCCAGCCTCAAGGAAAGCCTGCGCAAACTCCAGACCGACTACCTGGACCTGACCCTGATCCACTGGCCATCGCCGGAAGACCAGGTACCGGTCGCCGAGTTCATGGGCCAGTTGCTGGAAGCCAAGCGCCAGGGCCTGACCCGTCAGATCGGTATTTCCAACTTCACCGTCGACCTGATGAAGCAGGCAATTGCCGCCGTCGGTGCCGAGCACATCGCGACCAACCAGGTGGAACTGCACCCGTACCTGCAAAACCGCACCGTGGCGGAGTTTGCCAAGGCCCATGGCATCCAGATCACTTCCTACATGACCCTGGCCTACGGCGAAGTGCTGAAGGACCCGGTGATCCAGCAGATCGCCGAACGTCATCAGGCAACCCCGGCGCAAGTGACCCTGGCGTGGGCCATGCAACTGGGCTACGCGGTGATCCCGTCCTCGACCAAGCGCGCCAACCTGGCCAGCAACCTCAAGGCTCTGGACCTGACCCTGAGTGACGCTGACATGGCGCAGATCGCCGCCCTGGAGCGTGGCCATCGGCTGACCAGCCCCAAAGGCATCGCGCCGAACTGGGACTAAGCCGCAGGGCTGCCGGACAACTCCCGCAGCCACGGCAACACCCGCAACCCGTCGGTGGCTGACGGCGGGTCGATGATGTCCATGAAGTGTTCAAGGTTGATGCTGTCCGGGGTACCCGGCAGGCGCACCAGCAGGGTTGGTGCGGCGGCCGGCGTGCCCAGTTCGCGGATATCGTAGACCAGCACATGGCGAATCTGCGGGTGCTGTTCCTGGAAGGCCAGCACCCCGCCGTCGCTGTCTGCCAGCCCGGCGTTGATGATCAGCACATCGAACGGCCTGGCCGGAATCGCCGTGAGGATCCGCACTTCTTCGAACGTCTGCACCGGAACGATGCGGTAGTAGCCCAATTGGTTGAGCATTTTTTCGATGTACAGTCGTTGCAGATGCTGTTCATCGGCGATCAGGAGGGTCAGTGCTTTGTTTGGCATGGCGAACACCTGAGCAAGAAGCGCTCTTGAAGGACTGGACGCACTATTTTCCAGACATATTCCGAAGACTAAATAAGGCTTGTTCCACCTTCACGTAGGAGTTGTCCCAAACAGCTCAATACCCCTCCGCACCGGTCAAGTCTGATTGCAATACCCCGACAGCGCGTGGTGCAGGTGCGCGAGCGCTTCATCCATGCCATCGACGGCACTGGCCAATTCGTCGCGGGCCTGACGTTCACAAACGCTTTCCAATACCTCGCAGCAAACCATCAGTGCATGGGCCTTGACCATCTTTGCCCCGCCCTTGGTGCGATGGGCCAGGTCATGCAGGCCGGCAAAGTCTGCCTTGCGTTGCAGATTCACCAGTTGCCCATGGTCTGCCTCAAGGCTGTCGAGCAAGGGCGCCAGCAGCTCCTTCACCGCGTCGATATCCCCGCCGGTCAGTTTCTCAAGGTGGCTCAAGTCAAAGTCTGCCGCCAGCTCATCCGTGGTCCCGGGCGCCACCGAAGGTGTGGCCGTGCGCCGCGCCAGGGCCGCATGCAAATCCTCAAGCCCGGTGGGTTTGAACAGGCAGCCATCCATGCCCGCCTGCCGGCAGCGCTCGGCTTCCTCGGGCTGGGCGTTGGCGGTAAACCCCAGCAACAGGCACGGCGCCAGGCCGCGCTCGCTCTCCAGGGTACGGATATCCCGCGCCAGCTCATAACCGTCCTTGAACGGCATATTGCAGTCGGTAATCACCCCGTCAAAATGCCCCGACAGCCACAACTCAAGCCCCTCGACGCCATCTTCGGCGGTAGTGATCCGGTGCCCCAGGAAGCTCAATTGCCGGGCCAGCAGCAGCCGGTTGGCCGGGTAGTCATCCACCACCAGAATGTTCAGCGCGTGGGCCGGCGGAGTTTCCAGGGCAATCGGTACGGGCGGCATCAGCGTGGTGTCGGCGACTGCCAGTTCCAGGGTGACATCCACCCGAGTGCCCTGCCCCAGCAGGCTGCTCAATTGCAATTGTCCCCCCATCATCTCGCACAGGTTGCGGCTGATGACCAGGCCCAGGCCCGAACCGCTGCGCGCCGATTGCGCAGTGTTGCTGCCCTGGATAAACGGGTTGAACAGGCGCTTCTGGTCTTCGACACTGATGCCGATGCCGGTGTCTTCCACCCACAGCCTGAGGTTCAAGTAGCCGCTGGCAATCGCCGACGAGCCGGACGCGCCAAGCCGCACCCGGCCGTGAGGGGTGAACTTGATCGCGTTGCTCAAAAGGTTCGACACCACTTGCTTGAAGCGCATCGGGTCCACCAGCACGTACCGATCAATCAGCGGGTCGAGCTCCACCTGCAGTACCAGGCCCCTGGCCCGCGCCAGCCCCTCGAAAACCCGCGCCACCGACGCCAGCAACTCGTGCAGGTTCGAAGGCTCGAGGGTCAGGGACAGGTGGCCCGATTCTATACGCGCGATATCGAGGATATCGCCGATCAATTCCAGCATGCCCCGCGACGCATCGGCGGCCACCTCCAGCGCATCGCGGTCGGCCCGGTTCTGCTCGGCGGCTTTCAGGGCCAGTTCGATCATGCCGATCACGGCGTTCATGGGCGTGCGGATTTCATGGCTCATGGTCGCGAGAAACGTGGTCTTGGCGCGGTTGGCCGCGTCGGCATCCTCCTTGGCCTCCTGCAACTGGCCGAGCAGTTGCTGCCTTTCGCTGACATCCACCCAGCCGGCGATCATGCCCACCACCTGCTCATTACCGTCGCGGTACGGCAGCATCCAGTGGTAGATGGTCAGGACCGCACCGCCCGGCACCTTGAGCACGCGGTCCTGGATCTGTGGCTCGCCCCGCTCCATCAAGCGCAGGTAATCCTGATGAAAAGACTCGGCCTGGGGGCGATTGCCGGTGTCGGTCTCGACCACGGTTTTACCGGTCACGTCCTCCAGCTTGAAACCGAACACATCAAGGTAAGCGCTATTGCACGCCATCAGCCGGCCCAGGCGATCACGCACATAAATCGGATGGGGTGTGCCGTCGATCAGCACGCCCATAAAGCGCATCTGATCACTCAGCGCTCGTTCGGCCTCGACGCGCTTGCGTATCAGCTGACGCAGATAAATCGCCCAGCCGAGGGTGATCAGCAACAGCAGCGCCGCCAGGCTGAAACCTTGAATAATCGCATTGCGGTGCCGCGCCCAGTAGCTGTCTTCAACCAATACCTCGCTACGCCAGTGGCCAGCCAATTCGTCCATTTCCTGGGGCGTAATACTCAGCAGCGCCTTGTCGAGGATCGAATACAACTCCAGTTGGCTGCGGTTGACGCCAAAGGCTATGCGGGCCGGCTCGGACCCGACCGTGCTGGTGATCCGCAACCGGTCACGGTACTCGCGGGCAATCATGTAGCGGGCGCTGATCAAGGTATTGACGGCGGCATCGGCACCGCCATCGGCCACCAGCTCCATGCCGTGCTCGGGGTTCTCGACGTCCACGAACTTGATGCTCGGATAGTCCTGGGCGATGCCCTCCTGCAGGCTATTGCTGCCAATCAGCGCCAGGCGCTTGCCGGCCATGTCTTCCAGGGTAAGGGGGCTGCCGTCATCAATGCGACTGACCAACACAAACGGATTGGTCAGGTAAGGCCGGGTAATGCGTACCTTGTCCGTGCGCTCGACGCTGGGGGTGACCACCGCGATCATGTCTGCACCACCGGTGTTGACCCTGTCGATTTGCCGGAGCATCGAGGTGCCGGGAATGAAGTCAAACTTCAATCCCGTGCGCAAGCTGATGCGGGCCAGCACCTCGGCGCTCAACCCTTCGAACGCGCCCTGCTTGTCGATAAATGAAACCGGCAGGAACTTGTCGAGTACAGCGACCTTGATCCTCGGGTTCTTGTCCAGCCAACGCTGTTCACTGGCACTCAAGCGCAGCCGGTCCGCCCCCAGGAACCCCAGGTTGCCGGCACTCCAGCGCCGCAGGATTTCCATCTGCTCGCTGACCGGGATCACCGCCAGTGCCGCATTGATGATCGACAGCAAGCGCGCGTTGTCCCGGGAAAATGCAAACGCGAAGGGATTGACCTCAAGTGACGAGAAGTCGGCCATGCGGACGTTGTTCAGGTGGTTCCTGTTGATCAGGTAGTTGGTGCTGATTGCATCGCCGAGGTAAACATCTGCATGGCCGAACGCAACCGCGCCGATGGCCTCGAAGGTTGAAGGGAACAGCTGGATCCGGGCATTGGGGTAAAACGCCTGCACCGCGTCAGGCTGCATGTAGTGATAAAACATCGCCACACGTTTATCGGCCAGGTCGCTGCTCAGGCCCTGGCTGTCACCCGTGCGGGTGACCAGGGTCGGTTGATCCATGGCATAGGAGCGCGAGAGTACCAGCTGCGGGTCTGCCGCCTCGTAGCCGTTGGCAGATCCCACAAAATCCACCTCGCCACGCTTGAGCGCGGTGATGACTTCATCGCGATTGTCGTAGCGGCGCACTTCTATCGTGATGTTCAGCGCATCGGCGATCAGCGACGCGTAATCCGCCGTAATCCCCTCGAGTTCATCGCTGGTGCTCAACTCGAATGGTGCGTAGTCGGGCCCAGAGATGCCCATCAACAACCGGCGCCGTTCGCGCAGCCAGCTCCACTGCGTTTCATGCAGCCGTACGGCGGGCGTTTCAATGACGGAATGCCCCAACAGATACAGGGTGCGCGGCTCGCCAAGCGCCAGGCCTTGTGTGCAGAGCGCGCCCAGCAGCACACTTGCGCTGAGCCACAAGACCCGAAAGTTGATCATTTCAGATCAGATGATTGCGCTGGGCGAACTTGGACAAATGCACCACCGACGACATCCGCAGCTTCTCCTTCAGTCGGGTTTTATAAGTGCTGATGGTCTTGTGGCTGAGCAACATGTCCTCGGCAATTTCCTTGTTACCCAACCCCAGCGCCAGCTTCTGCAGTACGGTCAGCTCGCGGTCGGAAAGCTCTGCCACCAGGTCCTGCTCGGTGGATTGCAAATCGTCGCGGCGCACCGAGCTGGTGGGCAGGCTCGGAAAGCAGCTGTAGTTGGACATCACGGCCTTGATCGCTTTTTGCAACTCATCCAGCTCGCCGGTCTTGGCGACAAACCCCATCGCGCCGGCACGCATGCAGCGGGTGGAAAAAAACACCGCCAGGTAGGACGTCAGCACCAGGATCTTGCACGGCAGGCCCAGCGCCTTGATCCGGCTGATCACCTCCAGGCCACCCAGCTTCGGCATCGCCAGGTCGAGGATGATCAGTTCGGGGCGTTCCTCCCGGGCAATCTGCATGGCATCGGCGCCGTTGCCGGCCTCGAAGATCGTGTCGAAGCCTTCCTGCTTCAGCAGATAGCGGACGGTTGCGCGGATAAATGGATGGTCATCCACGATTAAAGCTTTGCTCATAAGGCTCCCCTGGGAGGATTCAGTACCGTTACACATCACACGGGACCTATCTACCTGTGAGAAATGACAGTTCCGACGAACGGAACTGAACAGTCCTACAAGCAGCAGTCGGGTCCCTCCATTTGAACAGCGCATAACCCTAGGTAGGCGGCACCTGCGTGCCTGGCTAGTCGCAAGCGCGCAACCTTACCAATGGAACGGCGTAACAACTGAAGGGATAGTCCCAACTGTATGTAGGACTTTTCCTCACCATAAGCATAGTAAAGAGCCGGTCCCGGGGGCGCCAAGGCGGCCTAGTCGGTGGTACTCGGACTCCAGAACGCTTGCACCACGAGGGCTGAAGTGGAAATACGGGCCACCAGCGCATCCAGTTCGTCACCGTCTACCGAGGTCACGGCCAGCGTCGCCTCGATTTCCACCTCTTCAGGACCAAAGGGACGTACGTCCACATCACTGGCCGGGTAGTTGCAGCGAGCAAGTTCGGCTTCGAGCAAGGCCAATACCGCCTTCTGCTGGGTACGCCGGGCCACCACATACAGAATGTTGGTCACCTCGGCCGACACCACGTCCAGTGGCTGGCGGTTGATGTTATTGACGATCGGGCGCAGCAGCGTGTTGGCCGCCAGCACAAACAGCGTACCGAGCAGCGCTTCGAGGATCAGGTCGGCACCGGCACAGGCACCCACCGCCGCCGACGCCCAGAGCGTGGCCGCAGTATTCAGGCCGCGCACGTTGCCTTCTTCACGCATGATCACACCGGCACCGAGAAAACCGATGCCCGAGACCACATAGGCCACGACCCGCACCGCCCCTTCGGCGCCGCCCAGGCGGTTGGCCATGTCGACGAAAATCGCCGCTCCCACCGCCACCAGCACGTTGGTGCGCAGCCCCGCCGTGCGCTGGCGGTACTGACGCTCAAACCCGATCAGGCCACCGAGAATGAAGGCCGCGGTGAGGCTGACCAGCGTGTCGATCAGCGAGTTGAGGTTGATGTTGTTGATTGCTTGCATAGGCGTCTTCCCTATTCATGACCAGCCAAACTTACGCGAGGAAACCTTCGGCCAGGTACGACCATCCTGGGCCGTGATTGAGTCACGGGCACGACAGGACAGGCCCGCCCGTCGCAAACGACAGGCGCGTCCGCAGTACCGCGATGCAAGGCATCCCGTACTGTTAAGCGTCGATGAGAGGGAATTCGGAATCGGGCCAGGACTGGCCGCCATCGAAATGCCGCTTCTCGCTTCTGGGCGAGACAACGGCATCGGAAAAATGCGCGTTATCTTGCCAAGTATGTGCCGGTTATCGAGACCGGCCGACGACTGTCACTCGAACAAGTACCCACTGAGGGTCTCCGCTATTGATGAAAACGCGCGAAGCTTACGCTCCGAATTAATGAGAGTAAACCGTAGGAAAATTTACCCGATGAGTTTGGGCAGGTTCTTCAGGGAGGGTTCAGGTACGCACCACTGCGCAGCTCTCCCCCCCCGTAGCAGCTGTCGAGCCCAAGCGAGGCTGCGTCGGCCGCACTGCGATCATCAAGCCAGACACTCCACCGAGTCGCCGAACGCAGCCTCTCCCAGGCTCGACAGCTGCTACGCAGAAGACGGTCGATCACGCTCCACCAGCGCCAAATACTCATTGATCACCCCACCCGCCAACGCCTTCACCTGAATGGAAACCCGATTCACCTGCCGCCCCATCTCGATGCCATCCCGAGTCCGCACCTGAACATACCCAAGCCGGGGCCAGAACCGCTCAGCCTTGACGTTCCCCACCACCAGCGTCAGCCGCAACCAGCGTGCGCCCAGGCTCACTACCCAATCCTGGAAATCGGCATGCAACTGCCGCGCAAAACCGCTGCCATGCAACGGCGTGGCCACCAACAGCAACCCGATATGCCAAACCCCGACCGCCAACAGATCCGACGCCACATTCACCACCGCAACCAACTGCCCTTCGGCATTGCGGTAGCCAATCCAATACATCCGCGTGTAGCTCCAGGTGTCGGGCAGTTCAAGAGTCAACTCATCCCGAGCCTCCGTGGGTGTGGCTGGCTCACCGTTGACCGCGAGAAAATATTCCGGGGCTGCTTCGAAAAAGCGCTGCAGCTCGGCTTCATCCTCAAGGGTCAGCTCAACCACCCGAATGCCCGCTATCGAACTGCGCGGCAACTCCCCTGCTTCAACAACATCCATGTTCACCGCCCCTCAATCATCCCGCGTCAGTACTTCCAGCAACTCAATCTCAAACCGCAAATTACTGTTGGGCGTGATATGCGCCCCCATCGAGCGCTCGCCGTAGGCTAGGTGCGCCGGCACGAACAACGTGCGAATGCCGCCAACTTTCATGCCCATCAGACCCTGGTCCCAGCCCTTGATCACGCGACCGGTGCCGATCACGCATTGAAACGGCTTGCCGCGTTCCCATGAGGAGTCGAACACCGTGCCGTCTTCCAGAGTGCCGGTGTATTGCGTGGTGATCAGGGCGCCTTTGACCACGGTTTTGCCGTCGCCGAGGCGGATGTCGGTGATTTCCAGTTCGGTGCTCATCGTGCTCTCCCGCTATCCAAAGTCACAGCCAATGCCAGAACCGGCTCCAGAACCCACGCCCCAGATCATTCTTGCAGCCCGCATATTGCGCCGCATACATCTGCGAACGCGCCTGAACCTTGCCTGCCACCGGCATCAGCCAGGCTTTGCTCGCGTAGGTACGCTGCCGGTAACCGCCCCAGCCTTCGTGGTAATTCAGGTACTGGCCGTAGGCATCGTATTTGTATACGCCGTTGATGGTGTAGGTCTTGTCCATGTACCAGCCGACAAAGTCGATGGCGTCGTCAAAGTCCTGCCGGCTGGCGCCGTAGCGTCCGGTGCTTTTCTGGTAGTCGCTCCACACTTCGTCCTTGGCCTGGGCGTAGCCGGAGGCCGTAGACACACGACCCCAGGGGATGATCCACAGCAGGTACTTGCGTGGTGTCTTGGCGTCCTGCCGGAAGCCCGATTCCTGATACATGATCGCGAACGGCACCTGGATCGGCACGCCCCAGCGCGCCTGGGTCACCTTGGCGGCGTCGTACCAATCGTCTTTTTCGCGGAAGATGCCGCAGATGTCGTTGGGGGTGCGGGGTGGCGAGGTGCCGCATCCCGCCAATAAGGCGGTGAGCAGCAACAGCCCTGCGGTTTTTCCTGCGTTCAAAAGCTCACCGTCTCGTCGTGAGAATAAAAGGCGGGCAGTTTACTCGTTCGCCGGGGTTCCTGCAGAGGTGAAAGCAACACGAATCCTGTGGCGAGGGAGCTTGCTCCCGCTGGAGCGCGAAGCGCTCCCGGACCGGTTGACGCGGTATGCCCGAGGCACTGTGATCATCGGTTTTGGGGCGGCTGCGCAGCCCAGCGGGAGCAAGCTCCCTCGCCACATTTTGGTGGGTGGTTCAGGCAGTGACGACCGCCGTCAGTTCCAGTTCCAGCAGGCCGTTGCTGGGTAATCCCGCCACGCCCACCGCCGAACGCGCATGCCGGCCGTGCTCGCCAAACAGCTCAATCAACAGTTGCGAGGCGCCGTCGACAACCTTGGAGAAGCCCTGGAAACCTTCCCCGCCAAACACAAACCCGCGAACGAACAGGATGCGCTCGACGTTCTCCAGCCCTACCGCCTGGTCCAGCACGCTCAAGGCCCGCAGCACACAGGTCTGCCCTGCTTCGTTGACCAACTCCGTAGAGGTCTGGTCCGTCACCGGCCCGGTAATCACGCTGTCACCCTGCCGACAAACCTGCCCGCTGACATACGCCACGCCTCCATGAATCGTCACCGGCACGTAGTCCCCCTTGGGGCTCGGCGCTTCGGGTAATTCCAGCCCGAGGGCTTGCAGTTTTTCGCGCACGCTCATGCCGGTTCCTCGACAAATTCCACATGCCCACCCAGCCAGCAACCTTGCACCTGCCCCGCTTCATCCCGGCGAAACCGCAGGGAGATTTGCGAAGGTCGGCCCATGGCCCGGCCCTGGCGGATGTGCACCGGGCGATCATCTGCCGTCACCAGGCCATTCTCCAACAAGCCAAACGCCAACGCGGCAGCCGCGATGCCGGTGGCGGCGTCTTCCGGGTAACCCGAGGACTTGGGAAACTGCCGCGCATCAAATTGTCGCCCGTCCAGATCCGATGGCGCATAGGGGTACAAACCGGTGGAGCCGATGCGCTCGCACAGTTGCTGCATCCGCCGGTAATCCGGTTTCAGGCTATCCAGTACCGCCACGCTTTTCAGCGCGATCAGGGTTTTCACCCGGCTGGTGCAAGCGTTCTGGATCGGCAGCGGTGCCAGTTCGTTGGAAGTGATGCCGAGCACCGACAGAATCTCGGCCTCGACTTCGGCATCGTTCAACGCCTCGACCTGGCCCTTGGGCTGGCTGATTTCCACCTGGATATCCGGGGTGCCCGCAGCGGTGATCCGCGCATCCACCGGACCGCTCAGGGTCGATAACGTCAGGCGGTCCTTGTGCAGCATGCCCAACCGATCCAGCAGCCACACCGCTCCCACGGTGGCGTGGCCGCACATTTCCATCTCGTGGTTGGGCACCCAGAAGCGCAAGGCAAAATCGAACTCGCTGCCAACCGGTGCGGCGAACACGAAGCCGCACTCATGGCCATAGTCGCGGGCGACTTGCTGCATGTCGGCATCGCTCATGCCATCGGCGACGGCCACGGTTGGCGCGGGGTTGCCGCCACGGGCGGTGGCGGGAAAAACATTGACCAGGTGAACCTCGGGCGTCATTTCGCCTCTCCCTGAAGGGTGGAAACAGTCGGCGCCACGGCGTCGACGATGGAGTTGGTGTAGACCTGCTGCGGGTCGAGTTCGACCGGGTCGCTCTCCACAGCGTTCATGAAGCGGATGTTTTTCTCAACGCCGTCTTTCTCGATGCGCGGCGTGGCCGGGTAGGACGGCAACGAAGCGGTCCAGGCAGCATTGAAAATGGCGGCGTCGGTGTGGGCGAAATACGGGCGCACCGACTCGCGGGCCTTGTCCGGGTCGCTTGCAATCAGGTGTTCGGCACGCCACAGGGCGCGGACCATTTTTTCGGCCGTGACCTTGTTGCTGGCCAGCCAGTCTTCACGGGCAATCATCGCAGTGAAGAGGAAGCCGTCCAGGGGTTTGTATTCGCCCTTGGCCAGGTTCATCAACACAAAGCCGCCTTGCTTCTCGGCGGTGGTGATGGTGGGTGGCGACAGCGAGAAGCCGTTGATGCTGCCCTGGGAAAACGCCGCGAGCATGTTTGGCGCGCCGCCGATGGGCATGATGGTGAAGTCTTTGTCCGGGTTGAGCCCCGCATCCTTGGCCAGGTAGCGCACCAGCATGTCGGTGGTGCTGCCAGGGCCGGTGACGCCGATCTTCAAGCCCTTGAGGGCCTGGGCACGGGCGGCCAGGGATGAGGTGGCCGACACGCCGGCCTTTTGCGCCGAGGCACCGTCGATCACCACGGTGCTGCCGAACTGGGTCTGCACGGCGGCGAATGCCTGGACATTCTGGCCTTTGGTGCGGGCGCGCACCGCGACGGCGGGCAGGCCGACGTATGCATCCGCATCACGCCCCAGCACGGCGGTGAGTGCTGCCGAGCCACCTTTCTGGAATACGATGACGTCCACATTCAGGCCTTCATCGGCGAAGTAGCCTTGCTTCTGCGCGACGTAGATCGGCACATAGAGGAAGCCTTCGCTGGGGAACGCCAGGGTGACTTTGGTCAGGTCCCGGGCCTGCGCGGCGGGCAGGCATGAAGCGAGTAAAACGCTGGCGATGAACAGTGGTTTGAACATGATCAAGCTCCACAAAAATAAGGGGTTAAACCGCAACTTCACGTTCCGCTTCGTTGGCCTTCCACGGCATCAACTTGCGTTCGGCCAGCTTCACCGCCGTGTTCAGGATCAGCGCGAGGGCGATGATGCCCACCAGTGCGGCAAATACACCGGCGGTATCGAACTGCGAGGCTGCATCCGAGAGCAGGTAGCCCAGGCCCCGGTTGGCGGCGATGATCTCGCCCACCAGCGCGCCGATCAGCGCATAGGGCACCGACAGGCGCAGGCCGGTGAATACCCAGGTGAAAGCGGACGGGATGACCACCATGGTCAGCAGGTCGCGCTCCTTGGCGCCCATCAGGCGCAGGATGGTCAGTTGCTCGCGGGACACGTTGCGCACGCCGCTGTAGGTGTTGAGGAACACCAGGAAGAACACCACGGCCGCGGTCAGGATGACTTTCATCGGCAAGCCGATGCCGAACCAGAGGATGAACAGTGGCGCCAGCGCGACTTTCGGCAAGCTGTAGAAGGCGGTCAGGAACGGGTCGAGAATATCCGCCAGCAGCTTGGCGCGGCCCAGCACCAAACCGGCGATCAAGCCTGCGAGGGAGCCGAAGAAGAAGCCCAGTACGGCTTCCAGGGTGGTGATGCCGGCGTGGTAGAAGAACACCCCGTTCATGAGGATTTTCCACAGGCTTTGCGCCACCGCCGAAGGCCGGCTGATGAAAAATTCCACGCCGAACCAGCGGGACACACACTCCCAGAACACCAGCAGGAAAATCAGGAACAGCAAGCGATAGACCTGGATCATACGACCTCCAGCGAGTGAGCCAATGAGGCGGGATCGGCAGCACCGGCGACGTCGGGCGCCAGGCGTTTCCAGAGGGCGGCGCAGAGTTCCACGTAGCGTGGGTCGGAGCGCAATTGCACCAGGTTGCGTTCACCGCCCAGGGGAATATCGAGCACATGGTCGATGGTGCCCGGGCGACCGGCGAACACCACGCAGCGGTCCGCCAGCGCGATGGCTTCATCGACATCGTGGGTGACGAACAGCACGGTCTTGTTGAGCTTGCGGCACAGGCGCAAGAGTTCGGTCTGCAGGGTCAGGCGCATCTGCGCATCAAGGGCGCCGAAGGGTTCGTCCATCAGCAGGGTTTCCGGGTCGCTGGCCATCAAGCGCGCCATGGCCGCGCGTTTGCGCATGCCGCCGGAAAGCTGGTTGGGGTAGCTTTCGCCAAAACCGGTGAGGCCCACCAGCGCCATCAGCTCCTCGACGCGACTGTCGATCCGGGCCTTGGGCATGCGGCGGATTTGCAGCGGCACGGCGATGTTGCCGGCCACGGTGCGCCACGGCAGCAAGTGGTCGGCCTGGGTCATGTAGCCGACACGGGTGTTGACGCCCTTGACCTCGGCGCCGTCGTAATGCACCTGGCCCTCCGTGGGGCCGAAGAGCCCGGCGGTCATGTTGAGCAAGGTGGACTTGCCGCACCCCGAAGGGCCGACCAGGGTGATGATTTCGCCCCGCTGAACTTCAAGCGATACGTTGCGTACGGCCACAAACTGGCGGCCCTCGACTTTGAAGCTTTTTTGCACCCCTGCGAAGCTGATAAAGGGTTTTGCACTCACCGCCCCTCCTCGTCCGGTAGGCCGGACTTGTTTGTTGTTGACGGGGTGAGGATGAACGGATGACAGATTTGCGGCGCACGGGATCGGGCCGGATCATGCGCGGGATCGGGACATCAAAAAAGTTGAGGCGGTATCAGCCGCGGCGCCACTCATCCGGCGACACGCCCAGCACCCGGCGAAACACATGGGCCAGGTGTGACGGTGACTCATAGCCGACGTTATTGGCGATCTCCAGCACCGACATGCGGGTGTGCCGCAACAACGTCTGCGCGCGCTCCAGGCGCAGGCGCTGGACGTACGCCAGCACCGTCTCGCCGGTGTGCAGCGCGAACAGCCGGGTCAGATGGCGGCGCGACATGTGAAACGTCTCGGCGATTTCATCCAGCCCCGGCGCATGTTCGAGGTTGCCTTCCACGTACGCCTTGACGTCACGCACCAGCATGGCGCCGTGGCGCTCGGTAGATGAGCGTTGCAGGCTCGGCTGGCTGAGGGAAATCGCCAGGCATTCGAGCAGCAGCAAGTGATCGGCCTGGGCCACCTGGCGGCGGCGGTCGATGTACAGGTCGGGTTGGCTGAAGGCTTTTTTTGCCAGGAGCAGATGGTGCAACGGCGCGGAGGTTTGCCAGATGCCCAGGGTGGGCACGCGCAGCAAGCGGTTGGCGTCACCGGACAGGTCACGCAAGGCGTAGTGCATGTAGTCGGGGTCGACGTAGAACGCCACGTGGCCCTGGCTGGCGGTGAGTGACGAGGAGGAATGGCTGGATTGCGGCGGCACCAGTACGAACTGGCGGTCGATCACCGAGGTGGTGCGCCCGCTTTCCTCATCCTTGAAACGCAACAGGCCGTGCTCGGGCACCATCAGCATGAATTCGTCGTGGGCATGGGCCCCGGTTTCATAGGCGCCGTTGGAGTTGAAGACGCTGTAGATGTCGCGCATCGCCAGGCACTGCCAGTGGATGTTGGAGTGCTGACACTAGCATGTTTGGTGCCAGCGAAGCATCGTGGCGAGGGAGCTTGCTCCCTCGCCACATAGATCACCTCAGGTCATGATCAGGCCAACGGTACACGACGGGTGGAAATCGCCAGGCGACCCACACCGAAGCTCAACGCTGCGCCCAGCAGCAACATCAACAAGGTGCTCCACGCAGCACGGGACAGTTGCTTGGCCGCGACTTCACCGGCTTCACGGGCTTTCTGTTCAGCCTGTTGCTTCAGTTCGTCGACCTTCTGCACGGCCTGCTGGTAGGCCTGGGCGTAGTTGTCGACAATCTGGGTGGCCTCAGCCTGGCTCTTGCCGGTACGGGCCGCAACAATATTGACCAGTGCCTGCTTGTCCGCCGCGTTCAACGCCGGCTCACCGGAAGCCTTGACCCGCTCGAACCACTGCTTCAATTCATCACCAGCCTGGGCTGGGTTGGTCGCGGCATCGTTGGCCGACTGCTTGCCGTCCGCAGCCGCCTGATCGGCTTTTTGCTCAACGTTGGCCGGGTCCAGTTCAGGTTTGCCGCTCTGCTTGAGCAGTGTGTCGAGCTGACCTTGCAGGCTGTTCCAGTCCAGCTTGATGCCCTGCTCATTCAGTTGCTGCTTGACGCTGTCGCTGATACCCGGCGCCACGGCGGCGATCCCGCTACCGGCAGCCGACAGCCCTTTGCCGACGACATTGCCCGCCGCCCCCACAACGCTGGTGGCCAGCGCGGCCAACAGCCAGGTGGTGAGCAAGGTGGTGATGGTCCAGCTCAGCACGCCGTGCAGGCCGCCGCGATCCGGCGCGGTGCGCCCGGCCACGAATGCACCGGCACCGATTGCCAGCAGCGTCGAGACAAACAGCCAGATCCCGGCACCGGTGCCGAAACCGCTCAGCGGGTTACCCGCGGCCATCGGGTCTACCGCGCTGGCGCCAATCGCGGTGCCAAGTACGCTCAATACCAGATAGGTCACCAGGGCAATTGCACTACCGGCCAATACCGAGCCCCAGGACACACGAAACAGCGAACGGTTGGTTTCATAGACAGTGGTCATGTTAAATCCTTTGAACAGTGGGTAGGTGGCCAGTTTGGCGAGGCACCTGCCCTGCGGTCTCGACACAATTGCACTAGGCGCACTGGTGCATTCGCACCCCGCGCCGGGCACTTTCTCTGCACTATCCTGAGCCTCAGGTGTCGTACTTCCCATGCGACTTACCCCAGGAGAAACCATGAGCCAGGCCGTCCTCGCCAAAGAAACCAACCGCCGCCAACTGCAGCAGATCATCTCCGGCTTGTCCGATGGGGTGATCCTCGCCGAGGCCGACCAGACCATACTCTGGGCCAATGAAGCCGCGCTGCTGATGCATGGCGTGGATAAAGTCGAAGACCTGGGTGCCAACACCAAGGAATACGCCGCGCGCTTTGCCTTGCGGTATCGCAACAACCACCCGTTGGTGCTGGAGAATTATCCTCTGAGCCGGGTGGCAGACGGTGAAGAGTTCAGCGATGTGGTGGTGGAAGTCACCCCCACCGGCGACGAGGAAAAAGTCTGGGTGCATCGCCTGCGCAGCCTGGTGCTCGACGACGCGTCGGGCGAGCCGGAATTGCTGGTGTTGATCCTGAGCGACGCCACCGAATGGGCCAGCGCCGAACAGCGCTTCGAAAAGACCTTCAATGCCAACCCGGCGCCGGCGGTGATTTGCCGCCTGAGCGACCTGCGCTACATCAAGGTCAACCAGGGCTTCCTGGAGATGACCGGCTACAACCGCGACCAGGTGATCGGCCACTCGGTGTATGAACTGGACGTGCTGGAACAGGCCGAAAACAAGGACCTGGCCGTCAAGCGCCTGGGCGAAGGCGCGACCATTCCACAGATGCAAGCCGAACTGAAACTGCCCGAAGGCGGCAGCAAACTGGTGATCGTGGCCGGCCAGCCGCTGGACATGAATGAGGAAGACTGCATGCTGTTTTCCTTCACCGACCTGGAGCCTCGCCGCAAGGCCGAAACCGCCCTGCGTCAGAGCGAGGAACGCTTCGCCAAGTCGTTCCGCCTGACGCCGGTGCCGACCCTGGTGTGCAACGCCGCCAACCGCCAGGTGGTGGATATCAACGAAGCCTTCATGACCATCACCGGCTATACCAGTGAAGAACTGATCGGCAAATCCATCGAAGACATCGACTTTATCGACAGCCCCCAGGCCTGCACGCAACTGTTCACCACCCTGGAAAAAGCCGGCAACCTCGACGGCCTCGACCTGAAGATTCGCAAGAAAGGCAATGAGCTGATCGACTGTGTGCTGTCTGCCGACACCGTCAGTATCCAGGATGTGCCCTGCTACCTGCTGGTGCTGATGAACATCACCGAACGCAAGCGCTCCGAGCTGGAACTGGTGGCCGCGATCGAGGAAGTGATGCAGGACGCCTCATGGTTCAGCCAGACGCTGATTGAAAAACTGGCCAATGCCAAGAGCGTCAACAGCCCCAATGTACCGAACATTTCCTTCACCGACCTGACCGCCCGCGAGCGCGATGTACTGGGGCTGATTTGCGAAGGCCTGGCCGACAAGGAAATCGCCTCGCGCCTGAAACTGGCGCCCAACACCGTGCGTAACCATGTGGCCACGGTGTACTCCAAACTGGGGGTGCATAGCCGTAGTGCAGCCATCGTGTGGGCCCGTGAGCGCGGGCTGTTTGCCGGTGAATTGCGGGTTAAAAAGCCCAAATAGAGTGCAAATGCACTAGTGCGACCGGTGCAAATTCGCCTTATTGCGCGGGGGTGCACTGCTTAACCTTGAAGGGTGGGCATAGGGCTTAGGGTCCTGTGCCGTTGAGATGTCATGCCCTTTAAGGAATCCATCATGAAAAGCGAACAAGTCAAAGGCGCCGTCGAAAAAGTGGCCGGCAAGGCTCAAGGTTTTCTGGGTGATCTGACCGGTGACGAACGTCTCCAGGCCGAGGGTGTAGCTCGCCAGGCCGCTGGCCAGTTGCAGCAAACCTACGGTGACGCGCTGGACACCGTTGGCGATTTTGCCAAGCAAAAACCCCTGGCAACGGTTGCGATCGTCGCCGGTGTCGGCCTGCTGCTGGGCCTGTTGCTGCGTCGTCGCTGAGGAGAACCCTGATGTTTACGCTCTCCCAACTGCGCAACTGCATCGAAGAGGCCCTGTCGCCCCTGACCTGCGAATTCACCCTGTGCCGTGACGCGTCGTTGACGCTCAAGGTCTTCGACGCCGAAAGCGGCCGGGTGGATTTGGTGGTCACCGGGATCAGCGTCAACAAGCTGCAGACCCCGCAGGAAGTGGAAAAGATGGTCGACGAGTTGCGGTACGAATTGCAGAGCAACACCGTCGGTAAACTCAGGCTGGATGACCTGCCGCTGCGCCCTTTGTAGGAGCGGGCTTGCTCGCGAAAAACGCCCAGGCACCGCGTTCATTCAGGCGTGGCGCGTTATCGTTGACGACCTTCACGAGCAAGCGTGCTCCTACAGTATGTCGCGGGTTTTCAACGACGCCCCGATAAAATAGAACACCCCTCCCCCGACAATGAACGCTGCCAACATGTAGAACATGTAGTGGGCCGGCAGGTTGGCCAGCACCAGCCCGCACAGCACCGGCCCCAACGCAGCGCCGAGGTTGGAGAGGTTTTGCGCCCCGTAGTACATGCCCCGCAGGTTGTCCGGGGCGATGCGGTCGATGAACATGTACTCGGCCGGAAACACCACGATTTCGCCCACGGTGAAAATCGCCATCGCCAGGATCCACCACCACACGTTGCTCGCCAGGGCAAAGCCAATCACCCCCAGCATGAACATGCCCAGGCCGAAGATCAGCCACTGGCTCAGGTAGCGGTGGGAAATGCGCCGGCCAATCGCGTATTGCAGGGCAATCACCAACACCGCGTTGGTGGTGAGTACCGCGCTGATGATGGTGTAGGTGTATTCGGCGGTAGTGGTGGTCACCAGGTACTGCGACAGGTACGCGGTGAACTGGCCGAACACCACGGCACTGAGCAGGCCGCCGACGGTGAAGCACACCAGTCGGTGATCCCGCAGCAATACACGCCCCACCGCGAGGAACGACACCGGCTTTTGCGTGGTGTCTACCGTGGCCAGCGTGCGGTCGCCCCAACGCCAGTACAGCAGGAAAAAACCGAAGCCCAGGACCGCCGACAGGATAAACGGCAAGCTGATATCGAGCTTGGCCACCATCGCGCCAAAAAACGGCCCTACGGCATAGCCGATATTGGTCAGGGTGTACTTGATGGAAAACGCTTCGCTGCGCTCATCTTCCGGCAACAGACTGGCAAACCCGGACTTGATCGCGATGTCGATCACCGCGTACGCCAGGTTGATCAGGATCAGGCAGCTGTAGAATGACCAGATTTCCCGGGCCAACACCGTGCCGATAAACCCCAGGGCAAACACCACACTCAAGCTGAGCAATAGCCTGTAGCTGTTGATGCGGTCTACCAGGAAACCGCCGTAGACACTCAGCAGCGAGCCGACGATCAACGAGCTGCCGATCACCAGGCCGACCTGGCTGATGTCGAGGGCAAAGTGGTTGGTGAGGTAGATCACCAGGTACGGAAAGGTGATGGCTTTGGCCAGGGTGAGGATCAGCGTGGCCGACAACAACAGGTTCACGGTACGCGGGTAATTTCTTATTGTGGCAAGCATCCTGCTCTCATTCCGGTCAAGGTAAAGGGACCATTGCGGCCCGCAGCGGACGTACCTTAACGCAAAACAAGAAGAAAAAAATGCTGGTTTATGCATTTATGCAAAAATCAAATCCAGCGGGATGAAGCGCGATCACCCATCCCGCCGAACGCTTTATTTTTTAACGGGGGTGATGTCGAGAATCGTGCCGTTGGTGGTTTTGAGCAATACGTACTTGTCGTTCACTCGAGCCCACTGGCTGTCTTCTTCCGGCTGCTTCAGGCCACGTTTCTTCCAGTCGGCAATGGCCGACTCCTTACGCATCAGAATGTCTGGCGCACGGTCTCCCGTCTTGAGGTCGCGGGTATTGATATTCGAAGGCTGCACGGTTTTTTGCGGGGTATCTGCGGCCTGGACGGTGAGACTCGCGGCAGAGAGGCTCGCGGCAACCAGCAGGCAGGCAACAAGGGATTTGGACTTCATGGGCACTTCCTTCAATGAATGACGCGTAAAGATTCCGACCGCAGCGGCGTGGAATCATTCAGCGCCGTGATGGAAGCGGCAGATGGATGGGCGGCCAGCGACCGGGCCGGCGATTAATCAGATAAGATTGGTTCCTTTTTCCAGCCGCTCAGGAATTCCAATGACTGGTACCCACGTCATCATCATTTTCGTGACCGTTGTCACCTTGCTCGCGCTCTACGTGTTCGGCACCTACAGGGAACTGGTGGCCCTGCTTGATCGCTGCAAAAAAGCCTTCGGCCAATTCAAGGAGGCCGAACAACAATTGGCGGCGGCGCAAAATGCCTCGTCACCCAGCGCAGAAATCGCCAGCCTGGAAAGCCGTGTCGCGTTCACCCGCCAGCTCTTCCACGACTCGGTCAACAACTACAACACCTACAAGCACAAGTCGCCGACCTCGGTGGTGGCCGAGCTGCTCGGGCATCGTGATGATGTCAGCCTGTCGGGGTTCGAGGCCAAGCGTACGGTCTGACCTGCCGGCGCTTACACAGGTGCACGCTGACGTGTCGGCGTGCCCTGATGAAACACCATCTGCCACTGCCCGCCGCTTTCGCGCCACACCGAACTGCGCAATGACTCCCCCGCCGCATTTGCATCCGTCGCCGCGCGCTGGCAGCGATACGTCACCAACGCCACGCCTTCGGCCAGCACCTTCATTGCAAAGTCACTGATGCTACGGACTGAAAACACCTCATCCTGCAGCCCTTCGATCACCTCGGCCTTGCTGCCCCACACATTGCCACTGGCACCAAATTCGACGAAATCATCCGCCAGCAGCACCGACAACCGCGCCGCATCTGCACGGGTGGTGCATTGATGCAGCTCCTGTTCCAGGCGGCGTAAATGCTCTGCCAACTCCATACCCATTGCCCTCGTGAAATTAATCCTGTAATTTTTCATGAAATTTCCTGATAAGAATTTCACGAAGCGCCCATGGACAAGCAAGAAGAACTCGACGCCCTGGCGATCCTGATCCACGACCTGCGCAAGCACAAGAAGCTCACCCTGGCGCAACTGGCGCAAAAGATCGAGCGTTCCGTGGGTTTCCTGTCCCAGGTTGAACGCGGCCTGTCGCGCCCGACCGTGGCCGACCTCACGGCCATCAGCCACGCCCTCGGTGTGCCCACCACCTATTTCTACAGCCTGTCCAAACCCAAGGCGGTGGACTGGGTCACCCGCCCCAACGAACGGCGCACGGTGTATTACGCCAATGGCATCACCGACATCCTGGTGTCGCCGAGCATGCACGGCGCGTTCTCGATCCTCGACAGCCTGCTGGCCCCCGGTGCCAACAGCGGCGAACAAACCATGAGCGACCGTGCCGAACAGGCCGGTTACGTGCTGGAGGGCGAGTTGACGCTGTGGGTCGAGGGCGAGCCGGACTCGGTCACCCTGGGCCCCGGCGACAGCTTCCACCTGGCCAGTTTTGCCCACTGCCGCTACGGCAACCTGACCGACCTGCCAGCCCGCGTGCTGTGGGTCTACAACTAGGAGCAACACCCGTGAAAAGCCATGCTTCCACGCTTTTGGCCGAAGTCCGGACCTTTCGCCAGAACCATCCCGATGTGCGCTACGTCGACCTGATTGCCCTGGACATTCCCGGGCATTTCTACGGCAAGCGCTACCCGGTGGAGATGCTGGAAAAGGTCGCCGCCGGCAGCCCGTTGAAACTGCCGCAGAACGCGGTGCTGCTGGGTGCCCAGGGCGGCCTGTTCAAGATCGGCGACTACTGCTTCCACGACGGCGACCCGGACGCCAACCGCCGCCTGGTGCCCGGCACCCTCAAGCCGGTGAGCTGGGAGGCGCAGCCGCTGGGGCAGATGTTGATCACCTCCGACGGCACCGAAGCCCCCATCGAATTCGAACCCCGGGAAGTACTGGCCAAGGTGCTGGAACGCCTGCAGCGCAAAGGCATTCACCCGGTGGTCGCGTTCGAGCTGGAGTTCTACCTGTTCGACAAAAAGCTCAGCGACGGCCTGCCGCAATTTGCCCGCGACCCGCTGAGTGATGACGCGGACGACCAGCCCAACTTGCACATCGAGCGCCTGTCACGCTTTGCGCCGGTGTTGGACGATATGGTCGAGACGGCCAAGGCCCAGGGCATCGACATCACGGTGATCACCGCCGAACTCGGCCCCGGCCAGTTCGAAATCAATTTCGGCCACCTGGAAGACGGCCTGCGCGCCGCCGACTGGGCCGCCCTGTTCTGCCGCAGCACCCGTGGCGTGGCCCTCAAGCACGGCTATCGCGCCAGCTTCATGGCCAAGCCTTACCTGCAACACCCCGGCAGCGGCATGCATGTGCACGTCAGCCTGTACGATGCGGCGGGCAATAACCTGCTGGCGGCTCACCAGCAGCAACCGTTGCGCCACGCGGTGGCAGGTTGCCTGGAACTGCTGCCGCACTGCATGCCGATCTTCTCGCCCAACCACAACGCCTTCCGCCGCCTTGGTGGCACGGTCAACGCGGCAACCCGCGCGTGCTGGGGCTTTGAAGACCGTGACGCGTGCGTGCGAATTCCTGAATCCGACCCGCGCAACCTGCGCATCGAACATCGCCTGGCGAGTGCCGATGCCAACCCGTATCTGGTATTGGCGGCGATTCTGGTGGGGCTTGAGCATGGTCTTGAAGCAGCGAAGGAGCCCATCGCCCCGCTGAACGAAGACCGCAACAGCGGCGCGGACTTCCCCCTGGAAATGCTGGAGGCGGTGCGCGCCATGCAGCATCAGCCGACGTTGCGCGAAGGCCTGGGCGCGGAGTTTGTCGACGTGTATTGCGAAAACAAACGCCAGGACCACCTGGCATTCCAGCAGGAAATTCATGCGCGGGAATATCGCTGGTATCTCTAGGCACTGATGGTTAGCCTCGTGGGCATCTCTGGCTAACCGCGGACTTGCCCATGACCGACCAAAGCGCCCCGGCCCTGAAGGAAATCTTCAACGCCGAACGCCTGCAACACATCGCCAGCGAAATGACCGCGGTGTACCCGGCGTTCGACGCCAAGGGTTTTCTCAAACACGCCAAGGCCGGGTTGGCAGACCTGTCGGTGATGCAACGCATGGCGCGGGTCAGTGAAAGCCTGAACGCTGTGATCCCGCTGGATTACCCCCAAACGCTGAAGTTGCTGTATGCCCTGGCGCCCCGGCTGAACAGCGCCTTTGTCAGCCTGTTCCTGCCCCACTACGTTGCCAGCTACGGCGGCGATGATTTCAAGCGCTCCATGGCTGCCCTCAAGTACTTCACCACCTTCGGCTCCGCCGAGTTTGCCGTGCGGCATTTTCTGCTGAAGGATTTCAAGCGCACCCTGGCGGTGATGCAACAGTGGTCGCTGGACGACAGCGAACACGTACGACGCCTCGCCAGCGAAGGTTCACGGCCACGGCTGCCATGGTCGTTTCGCCTGGCCGAGGTGCAGGCCGACCCGAACCTGTGCGCTTCGATCCTCGACAGTCTCAAGGCCGACAGCAGCCTCTACGTGCGCAAGTCGGTGGCCAACCACCTCAACGACATCACCAAGGACCATCCGGATTGGGTGCTGGGCCTGATCGAAGGCTGGTCCCTGGATAACCCCCACACCGCGTGGATCGCCCGCCACGCGCTGCGCAGCCTGATCAAGCAAGGCAACACCCGGGCGCTGACGATCATGGGCGCCGGGGCCAGGGCCGAAGTGAAGATCCATCAACTCAAGGTCGAGCCGGCGGCGATCAAGTTGGGGGAGCGGATCAACCTGTCCTTCAGCCTGGAGTCCACTGCCGATTCGTCGCAAAAGCTGGTGGTCGACTACGCCATCGACTATGTGAAAAGCGCCGGTCACAGCGCTTCCAAGGTGTTCAAGCTCAAGGCATTTACCCTGGGTGCCGGAGAACTTCACGCCATCAGCCGTGGCCAACATATCCGTGAATTGACCACGCGCAAGCACTATCCCGGCAAGCATGCGGTTCACGTGCTGGTGAACGGTGAGCGGCTGGGAAGCGTCGAGTTTGAACTCGCAAAATAATCCTTAAAACATTAACGAAGGCTCTAGATCGGGCCTTACAGCGTAATTAATTGTCGGACAATGCTAGGCATTCGTGTTGCGATCCATTATCATCCGGCGCCTTCTCGGTACCCCTAGGGTACTTGTGTCAATGTTCCACCTGAGGCGCCCATGCTCCGTTTTTCGTTTTACCGTCCCCTGATCTGCATCAGCTGGGGGCTTGCCAGTCACAGCGCGCTTGCCGCCCTGCAACCAATGGCCGAAGCCCCACTGGCCAGCGACACCGAGCTGCATTGCCACTTCAACCGCGACGCCAGCGTCGACTGCACTACCCGCTTTCACTACACCATCCTCAAGCCAAGCGGCCGCGAAATGCTCTCGCGGATCGACTTCAGCTACCAGGAAGAAGACGGCTTCGAACTGATCAAGGCCGAGTCCACCCAGCCCGGCGGCAAACCTGTGCCCCTGGACCCGACGCAAATCGACACCCGCACCGCCCCCAACCCGGACCAGGGTTTCTCCCGGGAAAAACAGACCTCGCTGGCGTTTCCCAACCTGCGGGTCGGCACGCAAATCCGCTACACGGTGCGCGAACATCACCCGGCCAAACCGCTGATGACCGAGTTCTACTACGCCTTGCAGTTCGGCCCCAACGCCGCACGGCGCGACCACTTCAAGGCACGCTTCACCGCCGAGCGGCCGATCGAGTGGCGCAGCGAATTGATGGAGGGTTTCAACATTACGCCATCGGCCAATCGCAAGACCCTGGACGTGGTGCAAAAGGCCCCGACCTACCTCAGCTACATCAACGAATCCGCCAACGCCTACATACGCCACGCCCCGCGTATCGAAGTCGGCAGCTCCCTGGATCGCCAGCAGTACTTCGGCGGCTTTGCCGAACGCTACAACCAGATCCTCGGCGCCAAGCTGCCGCCCCAGGGCGCCGCCGCCGTGGCCGCCGTTCGCGGCTTGCCACCGGCACAACAGGTGGCCGGCCTGATGCAGCACATCAACGACCACTACCGTTACCTGGGCGACTGGCGCGCCTCGGATCGCGGCTATGTACCCTTCAGCCTGGCGGAGATCGAACAGCACGGCTACGGCGACTGCAAAGACCTTTCGACGCTGCTGGCGGCCATGCTCAAGGCCAGCGGAATCAAGGCCGAGCCCGCCTGGGTCAGCCGTGGCGATGTGGTTAACCCGCTGCTGATTCCCGGCACCGGCGCACCGAACCACGCCATCGTCCGCGCCGAAGTCGATGGCCAGGTGTGGTGGCTGGACCCGACCAACCCGATCTTCGCCCCCGGCCAGACCCTGCCCGACATCCAGGACCGCTGGGTGCTGGTGACCAACGCCGAGGGCCAGGTACGTGAAGAACACATCCCGCTGCAACCCGCCGCCCCCACGTTGATCCTCGACAAACAGGAGCGCTTCGACGCCCAGGGCACCGCCCGGGTCTCGGCCACCGTTGATTTTCGCGGCATGCCGCTGATGCAACTGAGCGTCGCCGACCGCCAGCAAGGCGCCACCGCCAGCGACCAGAACATCTGCGACAACTTCGGCAAACAGATCACCGACTGCCAGGTCGAGCGCCCCGCCACCGCCTTCTTGATCCCGGCCAGCTACAAGGTCAGCGCCACCCTGACGGACATGCGGCCCCTGGAACCGCTGGGCAACGACCACATCTACAACGATGCCTTGCTGCAAGAGAAATGGGACGGTCTGCTCAACTACCGCCGCAATGGGCAACTGGCCGACTTGTACATAGGCAACCCCGAGACGCTGGATTACACCATCACACTGTCGGGTGGGCAGATCGACAAGGACATCAAGGCTTGCCAGGTACGCTCGCCGTGGTACGACCTGGACCTGACGGGTGAGCGCGTCAAGGGCGACTGGCGTTATCACTACGTCCTGACGCAGAAAATACGCTGGCTGGCCCACGATGAAATTGTCAGCGCACCGTTTGAAAAGATGATCAAGGAGATCCGTGCCTGTGGTGAGCAGGTGCATCAGGTGGTGAAGCTCTAACCCTCCCCCAGCAAAACCCCTTGCTCCCGCGCGCAGAGTTCCACCAGGTAATCCCACAACACCCGCAACCTTACCGACTTGTGCAACTCGCGCCGGGAGCTGATCCAGTAGCTGCGCTGGATGCTCTCCGCCGGCAGCAGCGGCACCAGGTCCGGGTCGCTCGCCGCCATGAAGCACGGCAATACGGCAATTCCCAACCCCGAGCGCGCCGCCTGGTGCTGGGCGATCACGCTGGTGCTGTGGAACACCACTTTGGGATTGCGGCAGAAACTGCTGAGGAATTTCAGTTCCTGGCTGAACAGTAAATCATCGACGTAATCGATCCAGGCGTGCACCGCCAGGTCCTCGCGTTTCTCAATCGGCGGTGTGCGGTCCAGGTAGCTGCGGCTGGCGTAGAGCGCCAGGCGGTAGTCGGTGAGTTTGCGAGTCACCAGTTGGTCGACGCTGGGGCGTTCGAGGTGGATGCTGATTTCCGCTTCGCGGTTGAGGATGCTGACAAACCGTGGCACTGCCAGCAGTTCCACTTCCAGGCCCGGGTAGCGTTCGAACAGGCCGCCCATGCGACTGGCCAGGAACATCACGCCCAAACCCTCGGCCACCCCCAGGCGGATCTTGCCCAGGGGCGCGGCGGAATGAGTCAGTTCTTCTTCGGCCAGCAGCGCCACGTTTTCCATGGCTTCGGCATGTTTGAGCAGGGCTTCGCCGGAGGGCGTGAGTTCGTAACCCTGGGCGTGCTGCACGAACAGCGCAGTGCCCAGGCTTTTCTCGATGGCCTCGATGTGCCGGGCCACGGTGGCGTGGGTGGTTTTCAGGCGTTGCGCCGCCGTGAGCAAGCGTCCGCTACGCTGTAACTCAAGAAAGAACCGCAGATCATTCCAGTCGAACATGCCTTCCCCTTCTTCCCTTGAACAGCAGCGTTGTCTAAAAACGCACAGCAGCTGGGTAAAAACTAACATTTTTAAGACGAAAACTAACAACTAGGATGGGACCAATAAGAAAAACAAGCGAGGTCACAGATGCATTCTGCAGCTGCTGAATACGATTACGTGGTGGTAGGCGCCGGCCCGGCGGGCTGCCTGCTGGCCAATCGACTGTCTGCCAACCCTGCCCATCGCGTGTTGCTGCTTGAAGCAGGCGGTCGCGATAACTACCCCTGGATCCATATTCCCGTCGGCTACCTGTTCTGCATCGGCAACCCACGCACCGACTGGTGCTTCAAGACCGAAGCCCAGGAAGGCCTGCAAGGCCGAGCGCTGAGCTACCCGCGCGGCAAGGTGCTGGGCGGGTGCTCGTCCATCAACGGCATGATCTACATGCGCGGCCAGGCCCGGGATTACGACGGCTGGGCCGAGGACAATCCCGGCTGGGCCTGGAAGGATGTGCTGCCGCTGTTCAAGCAGAGCGAAAACCATTTTGCCGGTGCCTCGCAATTTCACAGTGACGGCGGTGAATGGCGGGTTGAGCAACAGCGCCTGCACTGGCCGATCCTCGATGCGTTTCGTGACGCGGCGCAGCAAAGCGGTATCGACAGCATCAGCGACTTCAACCAGGGCGACAACGAAGGCTGTGGCTATTTCCAGGTCAATCAGAAATCCGGCGTGCGCTGGAATGCGGCCAAGGCGTTTCTCAAACCGATCCGCCAGCGGCCCAACCTGACGGTGATGACCGAGGTTGAAGTCGACCGCGTACTCCTGGAGAACGGCCGTGCGGCGGCGGTGGTTGCTCGCCAGAATGGCCAGCCAGTCACGTGGCGGGCGCGCAAGGAAATCATCCTGTGCGCCGGCTCCGTCGGTTCGCCCGGCATCCTGCAACGCTCCGGTATCGGCCCCTCCAGCGTGCTCAAGCCTTTGGGCATCGATGTGCTGCACGAGTTACCCGGCGTGGGCGGCAACCTGCAGGATCACCTGCAACTGCGCCTGATCTACAAGCTGGAAAACGCCCGCACCCTGAACCAGATCGCCGGCACCGTGTGGGGCAAGATGGGCATGGGCCTACGCTATCTGTATGACCGCAGCGGCCCGTTGTCCATGGCCCCCAGCCAGCTTGGCGCGTTTGCCCGCTCCGGGCCGGAGCAGACGTCGGCCAACCTCGAATACCACGTGCAACCGCTGTCCCTGGAGCGCTTTGGCGAACCACTGCACGGGTTCCCGGCCTTCACCGCTTCGGTGTGCGACTTGCGCCCGCAAAGCCGTGGCCGCATCGACATTCGCTCGGCCAACCCGGCAGACGCACCGCTGATCCGCCCCAACTACCTCAGCCATCCGGAAGACCTGCGGGTGGCCGCCGACGCCATTCGCCTGACCCGACGCATCGTCTCGGCGCCGGCCCTGAAGCAATTCAACCCGGTGGAGTACCTGCCCGGCACAGAACTGCAGACGGACGAACAGCTGCAGGAAGCCGCCGCCCGCATTGGCACCACGATTTTCCATCCAGTGGGCACCTGCCGCATGGGCAGCGACAAGGACGCGGTGGTCGACGCCCAACTGCGAGTGCACGGGGTTCCCGGCCTGCGCATCGCCGACGCGTCGGTCATGCCCCGCATCACTTCAGGCAACACCTGCTCACCGACGCTGATGATCGCGGAAAAAGCCGCGCAGCTTATCCTTTCGCCGAACACAAGGAGCCTCGCCCCGGAGAAAGAACTGACCTTACCGGCTTGACCTGCAGGAGCCCGGCTTGCCGGCGGTGGCGTTTTCAAGTGTTGTGCACAGCTTGAGAGCGCCATCGCCGGCAAGCCGGGCTCCTACAGGGGAATAGCGGCGCCGATGTGGCGCCGACAGTGGAACAACAATAAATAATCACTGTGAGGGCTACCCAAATGTCAGAACACGCTCAACCCCTGGGCTCCGCCACCAAGGCGCGAGACAGCAACGACACACAGAAAGTCATCTTCGCCTCCTCCCTCGGGACGGTGTTCGAGTGGTATGACTTCTTCCTCTACGGCGCACTCGCGGCGGTAATCAGCAAGCAGTTCTTTGCCGGGGTCAACGACACCACGGCGTTTATCTTTGCCCTGATGGCCTTCGCCGCCGGCTTTGTGGTGCGCCCGTTCGGCGCGCTGGTGTTCGGTCGGCTGGGTGACATGATCGGGCGCAAGTACACCTTCCTCGCCACCATCATCCTGATGGGCCTGGCGACTTTCTGCGTCGGCCTGCTGCCGACCTATTCGAGCATCGGCATTGCCGCACCGATCATCCTCGTCGCGCTGCGCATGCTCCAGGGCCTGGCGCTGGGCGGCGAGTACGGCGGCGCAGCCACCTATGTGGCCGAGCACGCCCCGGCGGGCAAACGCGGCTTCCACACCAGCTGGATTCAATCCACCGCGACCCTCGGCCTGTTGCTGTCGCTGCTGGTGGTGCTGGCGTGCCGTTACTTCACCGGCGACCAATTCGAAGTGTGGGGCTGGCGCCTGCCGTTCCTGCTGTCGATCGTGCTGTTGGGCATCTCCACCTGGATCCGCCTGAGCCTGCACGAGTCGCCGGCGTTCCTGAAAATGAAAGAGGAAGGCAAGGCCAGCAAGTCGCCGATCCGCGAATCCTTCGGCAAATGGGAAAACCTCAAGATCGTGCTGATTGCGCTGTTCAGCATCAACGCCGGCCAGGCAGTGACGTTCTATGCCGCGCAGTTTTATGTGCTGTTCTTCCTCACACAGTTTTTGAAGATGGATCCGGCACTGGCCAACATGCTGCTGATCATCAGCGTGGTGATTGGTGCGCCGTTCTTCATCTTCTTCGGCTGGCTTTCGGACAAGCTGGGGCGCAAGCCGGTGTTGATGGTCGGCCTGCTGCTGGCCACCGCACTGTACTTCCCGATCTTCAAGGGCCTGGCGCACTACACCAACCCGGCGATGGACCACGCCAGCCGCCAGTCGCCGATCACCGTATTGGCAGACCCGGCCACCTGCACCTTCCAGTTCGACCCGGTGGGCAAGGCGCGTTTTGACAGCCCCTGCGACAAGGTCAAGACCTTCCTGGTGAAACAGGGCCTGCCGTACGAAAGCGCGGCTGCCCCGGCGGGCAGCGCAGTGCAGGTGAGCGTGGGTGATGTGCGTATCGACGGTTACGACGAAGCCGCCCTGAAAGGCGCGGTGGCCCTGGCGGGTTATCCGCAATCGGCTGATGTGGCCCAGGTCAACAAAACCATGGTGGTGGTGCTGATTGTCGCGCTGATCCTGATCGCCGCCATGTGCTACGGCCCGCTGGCAGCGCTGATGGTGGAGCTATTCCCGACACGCATCCGCTACACCTCGCTGTCGCTGCCATACCACATCGGGAATGGCTGGTTTGGTGGGTTCCTGCCGACGGTGTCGTTTGCGCTGGTGGTGTACACCGGGGATATTTTCTATGGGCTGTGGTACCCGGTGGTCATTACCGGGGTGAGCCTGATCGTGGGGCTGATTTGCCTGAAAGAAACCAAGAACGTCGATATCGACAATAACTAAACGTCGATCCGGCCGACGCTGGAGTTTCAGTGTGGGAGCGGGCTTGCTCGCGAAAGCGGGGTGTCAGTCGCCGGATAGGTTGACTGATACACCGCGTTCGCGAGCAAGCCCGCTCCCACATTGGGTTTAGCACCAGACACACAAATTGCTGTATATCCATCCAGATAAAAGTTGCCCAATTCTGATTTATTGCTCATCCTGCTCCCCATTCAATTGCGTAGCGAATGTGGTGACCATGCGGCTGTTCCTCTGTGAAAAACCGTCCCAGGCCAAGGATATCGCCGCCGTGCTCGGCGCGACCCGGCGTGGCGACGGTTGTTGGCTGGGTTCAGGCGTGACGGTGACCTGGTGCATCGGCCACCTGCTGGAAACCGCCCCGCCCGACAGCTACGACGCCAAGTACAAGCGCTGGGTGCTGGCCGACCTGCCGATCATCCCCGAAAAGTGGAAGATGCTGGTCAAGCCCAAGACTGCCAGCCAGTTCAAGGCGGTCAAGCGTCTGCTGGGGGAAGCCCAGGAATTGGTGATCGCCACCGATGCCGACCGTGAGGGCGAGATGATCGCCCGTGAGCTGGTGGAGCATTGCCGTTATCGCGGCCCCATCCAGCGGCTATGGCTCTCGGCGCTCGACGACGCGTCGATCCGCAAGGCCCTGGCCTCGTTGAAGCCCGGTGCTGAAACCTTCAGCCTCTACCATTCGGCCCTTGGCCGCTCCCGTGCCGACTGGCTGATCGGGATGAACATGAGCCGCCTGTTTACCCTGCTGGGCCGACAGTCCGGCTACCAGGGCGTGTTGCCGGTCGGCCGTGTGCAAACCCCGACCTTGCGCCTGGTAGTGGACCGGGACCGCAGCATTGCCGACTTTGTACCCGTCGCTTATTGGGCCATCGATGTGGATCTGCTCCACGACGACATCACCTTTACGGCGCAGTGGCGCGCGACCGAAGACGCCTGTGATGATCAGGGCCGTTGCCTAAATCCGCAGCTTGCCCGGGACGCCGCCAATGCCATGAGCAACGCCGCCAGTACGCGACTGGTCAAACTGCGTACCGAGCGGATGCGCGACGTGGCGCCCCTGCCCTTCGACCTCGGCACCTTGCAGGAAGTCTGCTCGAAAAAACTCGGCCTCGGCGCTCAGGAAACCCTGGATGTTGCGCAGTCGCTCTACGAAACCCACAAAGTGATTACTTACCCGCGCAGCGATTGCGGCTACCTGCCCCTTAGCCAGCACGGCGACGCTCCGAAAATCCTCGCGGCGCTGGGGCGGGCCGATCCGGCGGTGAATGAATTGATGCCACACATCGACCCGAAGCGGCGCTCCCGGGCCTGGAACGACGCCAAGGTCAGCGCTCACCACGGCATCATTCCCACCGGCGCCGGCAAGGATGTCGGGCAATTGACGGGCAAGCATCGCGCCGTCTACACCTTGATTCGCGCCCGCTATCTCGCGCAGTTCCTGCCCAACCACGAGTACGACCGTACCCAGGCAGATTTCGATTGTGCCGGTGAAGCCTTGCGGGCTGTCGGTAAAGTCATCGTCGAGCCGGGCTGGAAACGCGCATTGCCGGAAGCATTGGCACCGGCCAAGGGCCGTGAAGCACCTGCGCCGCAGTCCTTGCCAACACTGGTTCAGGGGCAGGACTACGCCGTGGCCAAGGTCAACCTCAAGGACCTGTGGACCCAGCCACCCAAACCCTTCACCGAAGGCGACCTGATCAAGGCGATGAAAAACGTCGCCAAGCTGGTGGAAGACCCGCTGCTCAAGCAAAAGCTCAAGGACACCACCGGGATCGGCACCGAAGCCACCCGCGCCGGGATCATCCAGGGCCTGCTGGACCGCGGCTACCTGGTGAAAAACGGCAAGGCGCTGTCGGCAACACCCGCCGCTTTCAGCCTGATTGATGCAGTGCCACGGGCAATTGCCGACCCCGGTACCACCGCTATCTGGGAGCAGGCACTGGACATGGTACAAAGCGGCGAGATGAGCCTGGAAGAGTTCGTCGCCAAACAGGCCGCATGGATGAGCAAACAGGTGACCCGCTGCACTGGCATGCGCCTGACCATCAGCGGCCCGGCCAGCCCGGCCGGACGTGGCGCCACACCGTGGAAAAACAAACGCAAACCGGCCAAGCGCAAGACGGCCACCAGCCCGAAGCGTGCGGCAAAACCGGCAAACAAGGGCTGAGAAGCACTAAGAAATCGCGACAATGACGTTTTTCGACGGGATGTATGCCGCTTTGGACCTTGCCCTGCTGCAGGCCATCCAGGATTCTGTAGGGCCTGCTAACCTCCCAACAATAACAACACCGGAGTGGCCTCCATGAAAACCGTTGCCCAAGTGCTGAAGTCCAAAGACCAGCATAACCATCAAGTCCACACCATCCCCCACGACCATACGGTATTTGAGGCCTTGATCGTGATGGCTTCGAAAAACGTCGGGGCCTTGCCAGTGCTCCAGGACGGCAAGGTGGTGGGCATCATCAGTGAACGAGACTATGCCCGTAAGGTCATCCTCCATGGATTGTCTTCGGTGACGACCAAAGCCCACGAGATCATGAATTCACCGGTGATCACCGTCGACACTCACCAGACTGTCGAGACGTGCATGACGATCATGACCGACCGACATCTGCGGCACCTGCCTGTGGTGGAGAATGGCGAACTGCTTGGCTTGCTGTCCATCGGCGACCTGGTCAAGGAAGCGATTGCCGAACAGGCCGACCTGATCAAACAGCTGGAGCAGTACATTCGCGGCGAATAATCATTGGGGAACCCATGCTCGATACCCTGCAACATCAAGTCGATAACCAGCTCGACAACCTGCACCGGGCCATGGCCGAACGGCGCTTCCTGGTGCTGACCGGTGCGGGTATCAGCACCTCTTCGGGGATTCCCGATTATCGCGACAGCGAAGGCGTGCGCCGGGGCAAGGCGCCGATGATGTACCAGGAGTTCCTGGCAACCCCGCAGGCGCGCCGCCGCTACTGGGCGCGGGCGATGCTCGGCTGGCCGAGGGTGCGTGTCGCGCAGCCGAACGCGGCGCATATCGCCCTGGCCACTCTGCAGCAACGCCAGCGCATTACCGGGCTGATCACCCAGAACGTCGACACCCTGCACGACCAGGCCGGCAGCCATGATGTGATCGAACTCCACGGCAGCCTGCACCGGGTGCTATGTCTGGATTGCCAGCAGACCAGCGAACGGGACCTGATCCAGCGCCAAATGGAAGCGGAGAATCCGTACCTGGCGGGTGTGGATGCCGTCCAAGCCCCCGACGGTGACACCTTGCTGGACCCGGCCTTTGAAGGACGCTTCCAGGTGCCCCGCTGCCCCCATTGCGGTGGGCAACGGTTGAAGCCGGATGTGGTGTTTTTCGGTGAGAACGTCGCCCAGGGCACGGCAGCCAAGGCGATGGCGGCGGTGGATGACGCAGAAGGATTGCTGGTGGTGGGTTCGTCGCTGATGGCGTATTCAGCGTTTCGGTTGTGCAAGGCGATGGTCGAGCAAGGCAAGCCCGTGATTGCCATCAATCTGGGCAAGACACGGGGCGATGAGTTGCTGCAACTCAAGATCGAAGCCTCCTGCGAACGTTTGTTGCCGTTGCTGGCAGAACGCCTGGGATAGCCCAATCCTGCTTTTCTGTGGCGAGGGAGCTTGCTCCCGCTGGGCTGCGCAGCAGCCCCAAAACCGACAACCGAATGATTCCTGCAGAACCGCAGTCAGCCTGGTGGGGGCGCTTCGCACCCCAGCGGGAGCAAGCTCCCTCGCCACAAAAAGCCCCCGGATCCCGCGACCTGCCCGCACGAAAAGTGACGCCCAAGTCATGTTTTCCGCTCACACCCCCGCCCTGCAAGGATTTATGTAGTGCTCAAAAATAATCACTACATAATCGTTGACGTAACCGTTTTGTAATTGCATGATTCAAGCGTCTCCCGGATCGGGAGCGTTGGTAACACGCGTTTTGAACAAGCTCGTCTGACCGCCGAGCTGTTTTTTCCGGATGTGCACTGCCCACAAGGCAGATTGATGAAGCTGACCGGCCCGAAAGGATCGGTACAAGGAGCTCAAACGCTGCTTGTCTTCGTTATGAAACCATTGCGTAGCAGGTCATCAGCAAGACTACATGCATCGGTTCAAGACCCTGCCCGTATTCGGCAGACAGTCGCTGACGCCCGGTTTTCTGAGCCGGAGACAACTTAGTAGTTTTAACGGATCAACTAGAGATCGCCAACTGGTCAAGGGGCTTACACATGAATCTGAACAACCAACCAACTATCGATGAATTGGCTGAGATGTTCGCAGCGCAGAAAGACACGCTCGACGACCATATCCTCTGGATTGGTAAATCGGGTCAGGTCCATATTGACTGCCTGGCGCCCCACACCGTGGAAGAAGAGTTCGACAGGAATAACCGTGAACTGGCAGCGCGCCTGAAGATGTACCGCCGCGGCCAGGGTTATGTCGGCAAGAAAGCCGCCGCCGATCGCAACTTTATCGAGCAGGTCTTCCATACACTTAATACCGAGTGGCAGAACCTTAAAGGCCATTCGCAAGTTAAGGTGATCGACAGATACTGCTGATAACTACGCACTTAACACTTAAGCCTGCTCGCTTAAAACGAGCAGGCTTTTTTATGGCCGACGGTTATCGCAACAACGCCGGAAAACGCCCCTTCCCCGCTTCATCGCAAAAAATATCAAACATGGCCTGGGCCGCCGCTGAAAGTTCGTGGCCGGGCTTGGTCAGTACACCAATCGGCCGTTCGATCACCGGATCGCTCAAGGTGATGCAATGGGCGCCTGCTTCCTGCATTTGGCGTGCACACAACGCCGGCACTGCACTCACGCCCAAGCCACTGGCAACCATCTTGCCCACCGTCGCCAGTTGATGGCTCTCCAGGGCTACGGGCAGCTTCAGGTCCAGCGCCTTCAGGTGTTCTTCAAGCATCACTCGTACCGTGGACGGGCGCTGCAAGGTGATGAAGGGTTGTTCCAGCAAGGTGTGCCAGGCGATATCGGAGCGGCGTGCCAATGGCGAGTCACCGGGCACCACCGCCACAAAGCGGTCCACATACAGCGGGGTGAACACCAGCGATGAGCTTTCCGACGGTTCAAACGCCACGCCCAACTCCACTTGGCGATCGCGGACCATTTCCAGCACCTGCTCGTTGATCACGTCATTCACCGTTACGTTGACCTGGGGATAGCGCGCGCGAAAAATCTTCAGGATCGGTGGCAGCAGGTTTCCGGCAAACGACGGCATCGCCGCCACCGTTACCCGCCCGCGCTGCAGGGTGAAACGCTGGCGCAACTCATCCTCGGCATTGTCCCAGTCGGCGATCAAGCGCCGGGCCAGGGGCAGCAGGGATTCGCCTTCAGGGGTCAGCGCGACATTGCGCGTATTGCGGCTGAACAGGCGCCCGCCCAGGCCTTCTTCCAGGCCTTTGATGGTCAGGCTCAAGGCCGACTGGGAAAGATGCAAACGCTCACAGGCGGCCGCAAAGCTCAAGGTCTGGGCCACGGCAAGAAAGGCGCGCATCTGTTTAACTGTCATCAAGCTTCTCCCGATGGCTGAGGACTATGCTGTTTTTTAAATCAATCAACCTTAAAAAACAACTTAACAAATCAATCCGTCGGCGCAACACTCGGTTCATATGGCTGGCCCACAAACAATAAAAGAGGTGCATATGGCAGGTTTTGATAAACGCGTAGCGTCCTATGAAGAGGCGCTGGCAGGCCTGGAAGATGGCATGACGGTACTTGCCGGTGGTTTTGGCCTGTGCGGCATCCCGGAAAACCTCATTGCCGAAATCAAGCGCAAGGGCACCCGCAACCTGACCGTGGTCTCCAACAACTGCGGCGTCGACGGCTTCGGCCTGGGCCTGCTGCTGGAAGGCAAGCAGATCAGCAAGGTCTTCGCGTCCTACGTCGGTGAAAACGCCCTGTTCGAGAAGCAACTGCTCAGCGGCGAAATCGAAGTGGTCCTGACGCCCCAAGGCACCCTCGCCGAAAAACTGCGCGCAGGCGGTGCCGGCATCCCGGCCTTCTTCACCGCCACCGGCGTCGGCACACCCGTCGCTGAAGGCAAGGAAACCCGCGAGTTCAACGGTCGCCCGTACCTGATGGAAGAATCCATCACCGGCGACTTCGCCATCGTCAAAGGCTGGAAAGCCGACCACTTCGGTAATGTGATCTATCGCCATACCGCCCAGAACTTCAACCCGCTGGCCGCCACCGCCGGCAGGGTCACCGTGGTCGAAGTCGAAGAAATCGTCGAACCGGGCGAGCTGGACCCGGCGCATATCCACACCCCAGGGATCTACGTCGACCGGATCATTTGCGGCACCTTCGAGAAGCGCATCGAACAGCGCACCCTCCGCAAATAATCCACCAGCCCAGATAATAAGGAGACAAAAAATGGCTCTTACCCGCGAACAAATGGCTCAACGCGTCGCCCGCGAAATGCAGGACGGTTTCTACGTCAACCTCGGCATCGGCATTCCGACCCTGGTGGCCAACTACATCCCAGAAGGCATGGAGGTCATGCTGCAGTCGGAAAACGGCCTGCTGGGCATGGGTCCGTTTCCTACTGAAGAAACCATCGATGCCGACATGATCAACGCCGGCAAACAGACCGTCACCGCGCGCATTGGCGCGTCGATCTTCTCCTCGGCCGAATCCTTCGCGATGATTCGCGGCGGCCATGTCGACCTGACCGTGCTCGGCGCGTTTGAGGTCGATGTACAAGGCAACATCGCCTCGTGGATGATCCCCGGCAAGCTGGTCAAGGGCATGGGCGGCGCGATGGACCTGGTGGCCGGTGCCGAGAACATCATCGTGATCATGACCCACGCGTCCAAGGACGGTGAATCCAAGTTGCTCAGCCGCTGCAGCCTGCCGCTGACGGGCGCCAACTGCATCAAGCGCGTGCTGACGGACCTGGCCTACCTGGAAATCGAAAATGGCGCTTTTGTCCTCAAGGAACGCGCACCTGGCGTCAGTGTTGAAGAGATCGTCAGCAAGACAGCCGGTAACTGATCGTCCCGGACCACGTTCCAGAAATGCACTTCCAGTGAGGACAGATTCCATGCAAGACGTCGTGATTGTTGCTGCCACCCGCACCGCCGTGGGCAGCTTCCAAGGTTCGCTGGCAAGCATCCCGGCCCCGGAGCTGGGGGCTGCGGTGATTCGTCGCCTGCTGGAGCAGACCGGCATCGACCCGGCACTCGTGGATGAAGTGATCCTTGGCCAGGTGCTCACCGCCGGCAGCGGCCAGAACCCGGCCCGCCAGGCCTCGATCCTCGCCGGCCTGCCCCACGCCGTGCCGGCGCTGACCCTGAACAAGGTCTGCGGCTCGGGGCTCAAGGCCCTGCACCTGGGCGCACAAGCGATCCGTTGCGGCGATGCCGAGGTGATCATCGCCGGCGGCATGGAGAACATGAGCCTGGCCCCGTACGTATTGCCGGCCGCCCGCACCGGCCTGCGCATGGGCCATGCGAAGATGATCGACAGCATGATCACCGACGGTCTGTGGGATGCGTTCAACGACTACCACATGGGCATCACCGCCGAGAACCTGGTGGACAAGTACGGCATCAGCCGTGAAGCCCAGGACGCCTTCGCCGCCGCCTCTCAGCAAAAAGCCACGGCGGCCATTGAAGCCGGGCGTTTCAGCGATGAGATCACACCGATCCTGATTCCCCAGCGCAAGGGCGACCCGGTGGCCTTCGCCGTGGACGAACAGCCACGCGCGGGCACCACCGCCGAATCCCTGGCCAAGCTCAAGCCGGCCTTCAAGAAAGACGGCACCGTCACCGCCGGCAACGCATCCAGCCTCAATGACGGCGCGGCTGCCGTGCTGCTGATGAGCGCGGACAAAGCCAAGGCCCTGGGCCTGCCGGTACTGGCACGCATCGCCAGCTACGCCAACGCCGGCGTCGATCCCGCGATCATGGGCATTGGCCCGGTATCGGCCACCCGCCGCTGCCTGGACAAGGCCGGCTGGAGCCTGGGCGACCTGGACCTGATCGAAGCCAACGAAGCCTTTGCCGCGCAGTCACTGGCGGTGGGCAAAGAGCTGGAATGGGACGCGGCCAAGGTCAACGTCAACGGCGGCGCGATTGCCATCGGCCACCCGATTGGCGCGTCAGGCTGCCGTGTGCTGGTGACCCTGCTGCATGAAATGATCAAGCGTGACGCCAAGAAAGGCCTGGCCACCCTGTGCATCGGTGGCGGGCAAGGTGTAGCCCTGGCCCTTGAACGCAGCTGATTTCAAAGAGCAACATGGAAAAGGCCCGGTTCCACGAAAACCGGGCCTTTTCTTTATCGGTCAGTCCCGCGCCTGGGGCACCGCAAACACCGCATTTGCCCGCACCACCACCTTCTCCCCGACCTGCACGCTGACCGTGGCAAACGCCATCTGCCGCCCGCGCTTGTGATGCTCCAGACGCACCTCGACCCACTCCCCTACCTGCACCGCGCCGAGATAGTCCAGGGTCATGCTCGCCGTGATCAACGGCAGCGGCGGCTCGCTGGAAAACGCCATGGCGTAGCCCATGCCCACATCCGCCAGGGTGGCCAGCACGCCACCGTGCACGGTGCCGCGTCCGTTGGCGTGGCGGTTGTCGGCGCGCAGGCCAATTTCCAGCTGCAAGCCTTCACCTCGGCTATACACCGGGCCAAGCAGGTCCAGGAGTGGGCTGCTGCGACGCAGCGGAGCAAAGCCTTCGGGGATGGCATGGGCAGTCATGTCAGGTTCTTCCTTGGGGACAAGGCTGGAGGTGTATCCCACCGCAGCCATCCGGACCATCAACATCAGCCCGGTAAATCCCCGGTGATAAGCCTAACGCTTCATGCAACGCTGATAACGCTCATCCACGCGCTTGGCAAACCAGGCCGTGGTGAGGTTGCGGGTGATCTTCGGGCTTTTCAGCACGATGCCCGGCAGGATCGCCCGCGGCACCGGTTTGCCGGCGGCCTTGTCGGCCAGGGCGAACACACGCTGGTACAGGGTGGTGTCTTCAAAATCCAGGCGCTCGCCCTGCTCCAGCTGGCTGCGGATGCTCGGGTTGCGCATGTCCAGCGCCTTGCCCAGGGAACGCACTGCCAGCTCGGTGGTGCCTGGCAGGAACGAGCCGTAGTTGATCAGGTCGCCATCCAACGCCAGATTGGCGCCCGAGACTCGGCTGACCGCTGCCTGGAATGCGGCGTTGCGGCTGGCGTACCAACCGGCATTGAAATCGGCGAAGCGGTACAGCATCTGGTCGTAATTCACCGGGTAGCCCAGCAGATGGAGGATGCCAAAGTACATGCCGCCTCGGCGGGTAAACACTTCCCGGCGGATGCTGCCATCCACGGTGTAGGGATAATCCCGGGCCTGCTTCTGTGCGAAGTCGATGCTGACCTGCATCGGGCCTGCGGTATGCACCGGGTTGAAGCCGCCAAACAGCGTATTGCCCAAGGGCACGACACTGATGAAGTCTTCAAAGATTCCACTCAAATCCCGCTCGGTGCGCGCAGCGTTCAAGCGCTCGGCGTAGGACTTGCCGGTGGGCGAGCGCAGTTGCAGTGCCGTGCGCACCAATACCGCCGGCACATGGACTTTAGCGGCGCGCCGCAGGATCTCGTCCTGGGCGATCTTGCCCATGTTCGGGACCGGCGGGTCGACCTGATAGGTGGACTCCTGCTCGGTCACGGCCAATACCGCGCAGATGTTCTCCGTACCGGGGTAGATTTTCTGCGTGTTGAAGGCGGTGTAGATGTCCTGGGCCCAGCCGCCACGATCCGGCACGCTGGCCGGCATCAGTCGCACGATCTGCGCTTTCACCTCGGCTTCGCTGCGTTCCGGCAGTTGCTGGGTGCGCTGGCTGGAGCAGCCGGCCAATACCAATAAGGTGGTAAGGCACAGGATGAGGCGAGATGAACGCATGGGGCTTCCTTGGGCGACAATGGGCCAGTCTTGGCAGATATCGACCGGTAAGTCTAACCGGGGTTCGCCGACCTGCCGCACTCGCCAAAAAAACCGCAACGTGAAAGGATCAGGCTCCCGTCGTTCCTACAAGGAGTTTGAATGCCATGCTTAGCCTGAACTTCCTGATCACCTGCCTGATCGTCGTGCTCATTCCCGGCACCGGCGTGATCTTCACCGTGTCCACCGGACTGACCGCCGGCAAGCGCGCCAGTGTGTTCGCGGCGCTGGGCTGCACCGCCGGGATCGTTCCGCACTTGTTGGCCTCCGTGCTTGGGCTGTCCGCCCTGCTGCATACCAGCGCCCTGGCGTTCGAAGCCCTCAAGTATGCCGGGGCCGCCTACTTGCTGTACCTCGCCTACGCCACCTGGCGGGACCGAACGGCCTTTGCCATGAACGACACACCGACGATTTCCAGCGCCCACAGCCTGATGGTGCGAGGCCTGTTGCTGAATATTCTGAACCCCAAGCTGACGATTTTCTTCCTGGCGTTCCTGCCGCAATTCGTCACCCCGGGCGCGAGCGCACCGGCCCTGCAAATGCTGTTGCTGAGCAGTGTATTCATGGCGATGACGTTTGCGGTGTTTGTGATTTATGGCCTGCTGGCCAATGTGTTCCGCCGCGCGGTGATCGAATCGCCACGTGTACAGAACTGGCTGCGCCGCAGTTTTGCAGCGGCGTTTGCGGGGTTGGGGCTGAACCTGGCGTTTGCCCAGCGCTAAGTTGCAAGCAGCCGCGAACAGCCTTCTTGTGGCGAGGGAGCTTGCTCCCGCTGGACTGCGCAGCAGGCCCATTTTCAGGACCGCTGCGCGCCCCAGCGGGAGCAAGCTCCCTCGCCACAGGTTACTTAGATCCCGGCAAGTGCCAGGTCCATCGCGAAGTAGGTGAAGATCAAGTCCGCACCGGCGCGCTTGATCGAGCCCAGGGTTTCCCGCACTACGCGGGCTTCGTCGATCGCGCCCGCCTGGGCGCCGAACTTGATCATCGCGTACTCGCCGCTGACCTGATACGCCGCCACCGGCAAACGCGAGGCTTCGCGGATGTCGCGGATGATGTCCAGGTACGCGCCGGCCGGCTTGACCATCAGCGCGTCCGCACCTTCCTGCTCATCCAGCAACGATTCGCGCACCGCTTCGCGGCGGTTCATCGGGTTCATCTGGTAGCTCTTGCGATCGCCCTTCAGCGCGCTGCCGCCGGCTTCGCGGAACGGGCCGTAGAGGGCCGAGGCGAACTTGGTGGAATAGGCCATGATCGGGATATGGCTGAAGCCTGCTTCATCCAGGGCCCGGCGAATGGCCTGGACCTGCCCGTCCATCGCGGCAGACGGCGCGATCACATCGGCACCGGCACGAGCGGCAGCCACAGCTTGCTTGCCAAGGTTGACCAGGGTGCGGTCGTTGTCGACTTCGGCGCCGTGCATCACGCCGCAATGGCCGTGGTCGGTGTATTCGCAGAAACAGGTATCGGACATCACGATCATTTCCGGCACCGCATCCTTGATGATCGAGGACATGCGCGACACCAGGCCACGCTCTTGCCAGGTGTCACTGCCCGAGGCGTCCAGGTGGTGGGACACGCCGAAGGTCATCACCGACTTGATCCCGGCTTTCGCATAGCGTTCGATCTCGCCGGCCAGCTTCGACTCGGGAATGCGCTGCACCCCGGGCATGCTGGTGATCGGCACGAAGTCGTCGATTTCTTCTTCAACGAAGATCGGCAGCACCAGGTCATTGAGGGTGAATTCGCTTTCCTGGAACAGGCCACGCAACTCCGGGGAGCGGCGCAGGCGGCGTGGACGGGCTTCGGGGAACTGGCTGGACATTGATGCTCCTGAAAAAAGGCAGGCCAAAAATCTTTGGGGCGAAAGCTTATGCCTCGTGCACCGCAGAGCACAAACGCCAAGTGCGGAACAGTTTATTGCAGGCTTGGTAACAATTGCATTGATCTAGAGCTGTAGACGGCCTTCAATGCAAACGGCAACCGCGCCGCCGACCCAGATTTCCTCGCCGCTGTGTTCAATGCGGATTCGCCCGGCGCGGCCCATGGCGGTGCCCTGGCTGACCACATAGCGGCTGGGCGCCAAACCCTCGCCCAGCAACCACTGGGCGACACCGGCGTTCAGGCTGCCGGTGGCCGGATCTTCCGGAGCGCCGTCGCCGGCAATAAAGGCCCGCACCTCAAACTGCGCCTCATCGCCATCCCGCTCGGGGTTCCACGGGGCGATCACGCCCACGGCCAAGCCCTGCAACTGCGAATAGTCAGGCCGCAGTGCCAGTACCTGCTCGCGATCCGCCAGCATCACCGCCAGCCAGCCCGCGCCGTTATCCACCCACTGGCTGCGCAAAATCGCACCGGGCTCAAGGTCCAGGGCCCGACGCACGCGCTCGACCAATTCAGCTTCCAGCGGGCCGGAACGCAGCAACGGTGGCGCGATAAACGCCAGTTCATCGCCCTGGCGGCGGATGCGCACCAGGCCGATCTCACACTCCTGGATGATCTCCTCCCCAGCGGGTTGGCCACCGGCCAGCAACCAGGCATGGCAACTGCCCAGGGTCGGATGGCCGGCAAACGGCAACTCCTTGAGGGTCGTGAAGATCCTTACGCGGTAGTCCGCTCGTGGATCACGGGGCTTGAGCAGGAAGGTGGTTTCGCTGAGGTTGGTCCAGTTGGCGAAATCCGCCATCTGCTGGTCGCTCAGGCTGTCGGCGCCCAGCACCACGGCCAACGGGTTGCCCTTGACGGCCACACTGCTGAAAACGTCCAGTTGTTTGAAGTCGAAAGAAGCCATGCCGGTCCTTATGCTGGGATGTTCAAGCCACGGATCACCGCCGGCCGGGCGACGAACCCGTCCAGGGCCCGCAGTACGTTCGGGAAGTCGGTAATACCCACCAGGTCGCCAGACTCATAGAAGCCGATCAGGTTGCGAACCCACGGGAAGGTGGCGATATCGGCGATGCTGTACTCGTCACCCATGATCCAGGTGCGGCCCAACAGGCGCTTTTCCAGCACCTCCAGCAAGCGGCGCGACTCGGCGACGTAGCGATCGCGCGGGCGCTTGTCTTCATAGGCCGCGCCGGCGAATTTGTTGAAGAACCCCACCTGGCCGAACATCGGTCCGATACCGGCCATCTGGAACATCAGCCACTGGATCGTCTCGTAACGCATCGCCGGGTCTTCGGGAAGCAATTCACCGCTCTTCTCGGCGAGATAGATCAGGATCGCGCCCGACTCGAACAGCCCCAGCGCCTGGCCGCTCGGGCCATTGGGGTCGATGATCGCCGGGATCTTGTTGTTGGGGTTCAGCGACAGGAACTCGCTGGAAAGCTGGTCCTGGGTCTCGAAACTGACCTTGTGCGCCTCGTAGGGCAGGCCGATTTCCTCGAGCATGATCGACACCTTGACCCCGTTGGGCGTGGGCAACGAATACAGCTGCAGACGCTCGGGATGCCGGGCAGGCCATTTGGCGGTGATGGGGAAGTCTGAAAGTGAGTTCATCATGGGACTCCTGATAAAAGTAGGAGAGTAGTGGTTCGGTGCCTATCGTGCATCCGTCTTAATTCAGCAACATCTGCGGGTTAATCTCCTGCACACGGCAAGGATGCCGCCCCATCTCCCCCGCGAAACGAACCAAACTGCCTTGGGGGACTCTTAAAGAGCGCCCGATGGCTGGGCTTGCTTGCCCTGAATCCCTGCACCGAGACTTAGAACCATCATGACCATCAAGCCTCTGTGCCTTGCGAAACGCTTCAAACGCTACTCCTACATCCTGCTGCCGGTATTGCTGGTGAGCGCCGCGGTCGGCCTTAGCCTGGAATCGCGGGTCAGCCGCGCCCAGCCGGTCGACGGCGTGCAAACCCTGGTGTTCCTGCGCCATGGGGAGAAACCTGCCGGGGGCCTCGGCCAACTCAACTGCCAGGGGCTTAACCGTGCAATGAACCTGGCCACCGTGCTGCCGGAAAAATTCGGCAACGCCAACTACGTGTTCGCACCCAACCCGACCCGCAATGTCGAGGAAGGCGAGAAAGACAACTCCTACAGCTACATCCGCCCGTTGATGACCATCAGCCCCAGCGCGATCAAGCTCGGGTTGCCGGTCAACATCAAGTTCTCGGCCAATGACACCAGCGCCCTCGCTGACGAACTGGTGGAAGACAAATACCACAACGCCGTCATCTACACTGCCTGGTCCCATGGGTATCTGCCGGACTTGATCAACAAGGTGGCAAGCGAGGCCGTCGGTGAAAAACATGTGATTACCGACGATTGGTCCGGCAGCGATTTCGATAGCTTGTATGTGTTGACCCTGACCTGGCACAACGGCAAGGCCTCGCTGCTCAGCCGCAACTACAAGCAAGGCCTGGACAATGGCCAGCAGACTTGCCCGGACGCAACGCAAGTCAGCGCCGATATCTGACCGCCCCCGAAGACCCGTGGCGAGGGAGCTTGCTGTGGCGAGGGAGCTTGCTCCCGCTGGAGTGCGAAGCGCTCCCAGAATTTTGGGCCGCTTCGCAGCCCAGCGGGAGCAAGCTCCCTCGCCACAGCAAGCTCCCTCGCCACAGTGCTTCGGAGGCGGCCTTGTACAGCGTATGATGTTGCGCTATTGACTCACCTGCGGATCATCTACATGTCCAACCTCTCCTCCACCCAGCCTGCCCGGGGCTGGTCCTTCTGGTGGAAACCAGCGCTGTTCCTGCTGGTGGCCTGCGTCGGCCTCTACTACGTGAAATGGTCGCCCTACTACGCCAAGGCGTTTATCGCGGCAGACAACCACAGCATCGGCGCCTCGATTCTCAACGACCAGCAAAGCGCGCCACTGGCCGCCGCGCTGGCCTATGCCCAGGTGTATTTCCTGGCGATCTGGAAGGCTGCGGTGCTGGCGGTCATTCTCGGCTCATTGCTGCAAGTGCTGATCCCACGGGACTGGCTGCTGCGCCTGTTTGGCCGTGCCGGGCTGGGATCTACCCTGCGTGGCGGGCTGTTCGCCCTGCCGGGGATGATGTGCAGTTGCTGCGCCGCTCCGGTGGCGGCCGGTATGCGTCGGCAGAAAGTCTCGGTCGGCGCGGCGCTGGCGTTCTGGATTGCCAACCCGGTGCTGAACCCGGCGACACTGGTGTTCATGGGCTTTGTGCTGGGCTGGGGCTTTACCGCGCTGCGGTTGGTGGCCGGGATCGTGCTGGTGGTGGGTGTTTCGCTGGTGGCGCAACGCATCGCGCGGCCGGAGCAGGTACCGGAAGCCGCGCTCGACGCCGTGGCCCAGGCCAGCCATGCCGAAACCGAACCGTTCCTGACCCGCTGGCTGCGCACCCTGTGGCAGCTGTTCTGGAGCACGATTCCGGTGTACATCCTGGCGGTGCTGATCCTTGGCGCGGCGCGGGTCTGGCTGTTTCCCCACGTTGACGGCGCCATGGCCAACAGCCTGGTGTGGCTGGTGCCTCTGGCGATTGTCGGCACGTTGTTCGTGATCCCGACCGCCGCCGAAATCCCCATCGTGCAGACCATGATGACCCTCGGCATGGGCACCGGCCCGGCCGTGGCCTTGCTGATGACACTGCCGAGCGTGAGCCTGCCGTCGCTGCTGATGCTGCGCAAGGATTTCGATGCGCGGGTGCTGGTGACTGTGGCCGGGCTGACGATGCTGATGGGGGTGGTGTGTGGGCTGATCGGGGCGTTTATCCTGTAGTGATTGGGTGAGTTTGAGGGCCTCTTCGCGAGCAAGCCCGCTCCCACATTCGACCGCGTTTATCCTGTAGGAGCGCGGTCGAATGTGGGAGCGGGCTTGCTCGCGAAGGGGCCGGCGAACTCAATCAATCACGTACGCCGAGCGAGCCTGTCCCGGAAATACTCCACCACCGCCGCTTGCTCTCCCGCAAACTCGATGCGTGCGCCTTTGCTTTCCCGCTGGAACGCATACATCGGGTCGTAGTACTCACGCAACAGCCCTTCAATCCAGCCGCGGTGCAAATCCACCGCGCCGCTGCTGGCTTGTTCTGCCAATGCTTCCTGCATGATCGCGTGCAACCGCGCAAACCGCTCGCCGCCCAGGCGCTTGTGGATATTGCCCAGGCTCTGGGTCAGGCGCTCGGCAAACAGTTCCTGGCCAGTGTCGCCAAACACCGCGACAAACTCGGCGCAGAGGTCCACCACATAATCCTTCAGGATGCGCTCCACCCGGCCTTCAACGCTGTCTTCCAGCCAGACCATCGGGAAGCCCTGCATGCCTTTGTGCAGGGGCAACGGCAGCGCGCAACTGCCGATCATGCGGCTCTCATCCTCGACCACAAACTGCTCGATACCGGCGGCGCGCTTTTTCAGCAGGTCCACCGCCAGGCGGTTTTCGAAGTCGATGTTGGAAGGTTGCGCCGTGGCGCGTTTGCCGAAGCTGGAACCGCGATGGTTGGCGTGGCCTTCCAGGTCCAGGGCGTTGTTCAACTGGCCGAGCACTTCGGTCTTGCCGGTACCGGTCATGCCGCCCAACAGTACGAAGTCGCATTGCGCAGTGGCGCTTTCAACCGTGTCGAGCAGGAAAGTCCGCATGGCCTTGTAGCCACCGCCCACTCGCGGATAGTCGATACCCGCCTCGGTTTTCAACCATTGCTGGGCAATCTGCGAACGCATCCCGCCGCGAAAGCAGTACAGCAGACCATCCGGATTGGCCTGGGCAAAACGCGCCCAGTGTTCGATACGTTCGGCCTTGATCGCCCCGGACACCAGTTCGTGCCCGAGAACAATGGCCGCCTGCTGGCCTTGCTGCTTGTAACAGGTGCCCACCCGTTCGCGCTCGTCGTCGGTCATCAACGGCAGGTTGACCACCCCGGGAAACGCGCCCTTGATGAACTCGATCGGCGCGCGGGTATCCATCATCGGCCGGTCGTTGAGAAAGATATCGCGGTAATCGGTGATGTCGATGGGCATCAGAACACCTCTACCGCGTTGGTCTGTCGCTCAACCAGTTCGCCGATCGGCTCAAGGTTCAGGCCCAGCTCCGCCGCCACGGCGAGGAATTCGGCATTGCCTTCGGGGGTCACCGCCACCAGCAGCCCGCCGCTGGTTTGCGGGTCGCACAGCACGCGCTTGTGCAGTTCGTTCAGGCGCCCCAGCTTGCTGGCGTAGCTGTCGAAATTGCGCAAGGTGCCGCCGGGGACGCAGCCCTGTTCCAGGTAGTACTCAACCCCGGGCAGGCGTGGGACTTTTTCGTATTCGACGCGGGCAGTTAATTGGCTGCCGTCAGCCATTTCCACCAGGTGGCCCAACAGGCCGAAACCGGTGACGTCGGTCATGGCCGTGACACCGGCCAGCTTGCCAAAACGGCTGCCGGGTTTGTTGAGGGTGCACATCCAGTCACGGGCCAGGCCCACGTCGGCCTCGCGCAGCTTGCCCTTCTTCTCGGCCGTGGTGAGGATGCCGATGCCCAGGGGTTTGGTCAGGTACAGTTGGCAACCGGCGGTGGCGGTGTCGTTGCGCTTCATGTGGCGCTTTTCCACCAGCCCGGTGACGGCCAGGCCGAAGATCGGCTCGGGGGCGTCGATGGAGTGGCCGCCGGCCAGGGGAATCCCGGCAGCGTCACACACGGAACGGCCGCCGCGAATCACTTCCCGGGCAATCTCCGGAGCCAGCACGTTGACCGGCCAGCCGAGAATCGCGATGGCCATCAACGGATCGCCGCCCATCGCATAGATATCGCTGATGGCATTGGTGGCGGCAATGCGGCCGAAGTCGAAGGGGTCATCGACGATCGGCATGAAAAAGTCGGTGGTGGACACCACGCCGCGCTCCTCGTCGATGGCGTACACCGCCGCGTCATCGCGCGAAGCGTTGCCTACCCAGAGCTTGGGGTCGAGGTTCTGTGCGCCACTGCCGGCGAGGATCACTTCCAGTACCTGAGGTGAGATCTTGCAACCGCAACCAGCACCGTGGCTGTATTGGGTCAGGCGAATCGGCTCGTTCATGGGTATCCCTCAAGGCGTCAAGTGGGCGGATTCTAGCAGACAGCAAAAGGCCGACTGCATGCAGTCGGCCTTTATGTTCAGCCCTTAGTGTTTGGCAGCAAGCCGTTTATGCCGGTTGCGTCGCATCATGTTCAGGCATTCGATAGCCGCCGAGAACGCCATGGCCGCATACACATAGCCTTTTGGCACATGGGCGCCGAAACCTTCGGCGATCAGCGTCATACCGATCATGATGAGGAAGCCCAGGGCCAACATCACGATGGTCGGGTTGTCGTTGATGAACTTGGCCAGCGGCTCGGCCGCCACCAACATCACGATCACCGAGACCACCACGGCAATGATCATGATCGGCAAGTGCTCGGTCATGCCCACGGCGGTGATGATGCTGTC
>Ga0153921_1000130_pt1 | contig 58641 bp, 74 predicted proteins | sample TSNJ005MetaG_FD_104691 | JGI IMG/M metagenome (GOLD analysis project Ga0153921, IMG submission 104691) | Attine ant fungus gardens microbial communities from New Jersey, USA - TSNJ005 MetaG | ecosystem: Host-associated > Fungi > Mycelium > Unclassified | place: USA: New Jersey, Brendon T. Byrne... | reverse complement strand
ATAGCCTATAGTTCCGCAGCAAGACGTTTATATGTAAGAATAAATGGATCAGACGTAGGATATGTAACATTAACTTAAAAGGAGAATGATAAATATGAATTATGAAGTACAACTAAACAGTGGACATGTTTTTATTTTAACAAATGCGGAGTTTGATGCGGCTGCCTTTGCGGCAACGTTAAATGAACAGCAGATTAATTTTGTTAATATTGGTGGTGCAATTATTAATAAACACGTAATAGTAAGCATTTTACCTCAAACAGAAACGCAAGCATAGGCTTAGCGTTATTTTTATTGTCAAAATTAGCAGGAAATCCTTTCCTTTTGTCGAATATCGATAGTGGAAGGAGTGGTTTTATGCCGAGATACATTAAAATGTACAATAAGGCTTTTGATGATTTTTACGAATGTGGAGAGTGTGAAAAGGAATTAAGTATTAGCGATATTGATACCTCGGATTGGACTTGTAAAGAGTGTAAAGAAAAAGTTGTTATTTATTCAACTGAAACTAAAAGACCATTAATCAGATTATTTTCAACTGAAGTCAATAAATCCGATTTTATATTCAACTATCATCAGGGAGAGTTTGTAGAAATAAGAGGTATAACAGAACTCACAAATAAAAAACAACGTATGTTTGGATTAGCTAATTATGGCGGTCAAGAAGTGGGATTGAAAGATTTTGTTGATTGTCTATGGCGATAATATTAAGAAATAAATAACATTAATTCTAAATAAGATAAATATTTATGCCTTCCACAGATAATTGTGGGGGGCTTTTATTATGGAAAAAACAAGGAGCGTGAGCTTATGGGAGGAATGGGTATGCAGTACTTAGAAGTAGCGCATTTATATTTATTTGGCGGAGTTAAATTTCTACACCTATTACTTTTATTAATGGGGTTAGACATCATAACAGGGCTTTTCAAAGCAACAAAGAACGGTAATTTATGGAGTCGAAAAAGCTTTTTTGGATATGCACGAAAATTGTTGGTATTAATCGTAATTATCACAGCGAACATTGTTGACCAAGTATTGGCTTTAAACGGCACATTAACCTTTGCAACAGTGTTGTTTTACATCGCTAATGAAGCTTTATCAATCACTGAAAACATGGCTGAATTAGGTGTCTTAGTGCCAACAAACCTCGCTGAAAAGTTAAAAGTTATTGATGGTGAGAAGGACCATAAAGAAAGCTTCGGCGCTGAAATTTTAGATGAATTAGCTGGTAAAAATGTTGATAGTGAATTGAAAGATGGTGAGAAGCGATGACAAGCGTAACTACTACATGCCGAGACTTAGCAGAGCTTTTACCTACTGCACAAACAGCATGCCGATTACTTTTCCAAGAGTGTTATAAAGCAGGCATTAAGAACATCTTCATCACTGAAACATACCGCTCACAGGAGCGCCAAAAATACCTGTATGCACAAGGAAGAACGCGACCAGGGCAAATTGTAACTTGGACATTAGATAGTAATCATAAGTCACGATTAGCATGGGATATCGCTGTTGGTTCTCCACAGTCTTTATATGATGTCGTTACATTAAATCGAGTGGGGGCTATCGCTCGTAAACTAGGCATGACTTGGGGCGGTGACTGGATAGGGAGTATTGACCGACCACATTTTGAAGTTAAACCAACTTGGTTAATGCCTAAAGGCTACAAATTAGAAGGGCAAGTAATTGTACCAAGCAACAGTAAATATAAGGTTCAATTAATTGTGGAAGATAAGAAGGAGGAAATTAAAGTGACGAATTGGAATCCAGGTTCACCAGCTATGAAAACTGAAACAGAAAACTTTATTGCTCAGGCTGTTAAAGAAGGAATTATCCAAGATTCACACTTAAAAGATTTACAAAATGGTGTGATGACTACGGATCGTTTAGTAGGGTTGTATATTACAATCCAGCAAAGACGAGCATCTAAATAAACATTATTGACCAGGTTATCACTTTAATAGTGAGCCTGGTTTTTTTTATTTCAAAAATTTTACTCTTGCCAAAACACGAACAATTGTTCTAATATAAATACAAACGAACGTTCTTATTGAAGGAGTGTACAGTGATGAAAGAACAACTTTTAAAAGCTATGCAACGCAATCAAATAGTAAACATGATGTATGTGTCAAGAAGGGGTGAAATTACACAAAGACGAATAAAACTTGTTAAAATTATTGGTGATTCATTTCAAGCATACTGCTTTACTCGACAAGCGAAACGTACTTTTACTTTCGACAATGTTTTAGCGGTTGTTCCAGTCCTTGAAAGAGAGCGTAACGTAATATGATTAATCGGGAGCAAAGGCAGCTACTTCATAAATTTGTAATATACGACATGGCTATTCAATCATTGCAACGTGATTATACTGTGATTGAAAGTTTAAAAATGAGTAATGTATATTTACCAATACTTGATAAGCTTTTAGAAGCCATAGCACAAGAATATTACAATTCTAAAAGACTGTTGGCAAAAGATAAAATAAGAGTCGTGAAGTGGGAAAAAAATGATGAATACTTTAGTGATTTGACCGTTGCAACAGCAGGGGAGGATTTAGTGTTAACTTATGCAAATATGGCTTTGAAAACGCAAGTGGAAAAATTATTATTGGATACTCAAAATAAAAACCACCTTATAAATGGCGGTTTTTAAAAATATATATATAACAAATAAGCATCACTTAAAGTTAGCCTGTTTTATTTTATACGAGTATTTTTTGAGTTATTGCTCTATTTTCTTAAGAGCTTTATCCATTTGTTGCTCATTATATTTAACAGCCTCACTGTCTATAGAATCTACACCTCGATAGGTATATTTTGTATTCTGGTAGAAATCGAAAGCAAAATTATTTATAGGTGTCATTACTTCACCATAAAATCGATTAATTGAGTTAGCTCTAAAGACATTACTTAACATATACTCTGCATTATTAATATCAGCTACATATTTCTTACTTGTGTATTCATTAATAATATATTTTTCAAACTCTTTGATTTCGGCTTCTGTAGCAGAATATTCCTTAGCATAAAGCATTATAGCATTGTATTTATCAGTAGGAGTACCTTCCATTGCTGCAATTTCCTTCACCTTATCCTGCCAAGTTATTTTACTAGGTACTTCTTCTTTGGGTTTAGTCGCCGTTTCAACTTTTTCTTGTTTAGTTGCATCTTGTTTCGGAGTAGATTCATCTTCTCCACCAAAGCAAGCGTTAATTAAGCCACCGAGGATAGCAAAAAGTATGATTAATGTTAAACAGCCTTTTAGACAGCCTCCTTTTTTGGGTTTATCGGTATTTTCTTTCTTTACTTCATCAATTGTTTTTTCTTCTGACATATTATACCCACCTCTCTTTTTCCATTTTATATGTGAAATTAATAGAAGTACATAATAAAAACAGACAACCAATATTAGTTATCTGTTACTTAAAACTTGCGACCATCCTCAAAAACAAAATGTGCCTCATATTTTACTTCCAACACTTCTGCAATGTGATTTAATTCTTTTTCATTGAAATTGTCCCGTTTTAACTTGTTTGAAAGATTAGGTTGAGAAGTACCCATTTTTTCAGCAAGCTCAGAAAGCGTCATGTCTTTTTCAATCATAAGCATTTTGATTTTTTTTGCCATTCCCATATAAACACCTTCTTTCATTATTATTCTTATAACTATGATACACCAAATGATAATTGAAAATAAATAAAATATCACTAAAAAATTATAAATTACTTTACAATATAATTTTTTTATTATATATTATCATTAATTAGTTATATTAGATAATAAAAGTGAGGTGAAACAAAAATGGCATTCGAATACCTAGCGCAATACATAACATTCGATTCAGTAGCAGATATGGATAAGAGTGTTGAGGATCACATGGCAGTTCACTATTACGATTTAACAGAATCAGAACGAGCTATCGTATACAAACTAGCTAGTCACAGTTTGGAACATACAGGAGCATGTCATTTAAAGGCTTCAACAATTGCTGATGCATTGGATATCAGTACAAAGACTGTTTATCGAAGTGTTAAGAAATTGGAGTCATTAGGCATCATCGAAAAGGTAGCACAAAGCAAATTAAACGGCATTAAAGGAGCAAGCATTTATTGCATTCTACCGTATGTCCCATCGAGCGTGTCCCAACGAGAGACAGCCGATGAAAGCAGTAATGACGCGGTTTGCCGTCCACAATCCGAAATCCTATCGTTAGACTCTTTTAATCTTTTAAGTTCTAAACAAGCAAATAATATTATGAGTCTTGGTGAAGAATTGGCTTTGCAAGCTGAAAAGAAAAAGGAGTACATGAACGAGTACCAAGTGATGCTATTTGATTTCATGAATAGCTTGCCATTGGCTGATAACTTGAAGGATGAATTACACAAGGTTGTATTAGCTGCACAGGTTCAAAATGCACCTGACTTCATTAAAGCGAAAAATGTTCTGTTCAAAATTGCAATGGATATTAAAGAAGGAACGTTAACTATTGCTAGTACATTAAGAGCCGTATTTGTAGGAGCTTATAACAAGGCTGTTGACCGTTTAGGAAGCAAGTCGAGTAAATCTTCTTCTATAGAAGAAACTCCTTTTAAAGAACGACCAGTGCCGTTTTACAATTGGTTAAATGATTGTGATAGCAGTACACAATTATGTAGTAAACCGAATTTAGAAAACTGGTTAGAATGGTAATCGCTATGAACTATATGTTACAGAAAAAGGGGTTTAGTCATCAAATTGTTGTTCATAGCGATTCCCCCTTACAGACTCCATCATTTACTTATTCCTTATATTTTAATCAATAAGAAGAGTGCCCTCCACAATCAATAAGGTAGCTGCGGTGCAAAGTGTACAACAAAAATACCGGTATCCGTAGAGCCTGTACAATCACTTGTTGACGCATATACATCGACTACTATTCCTGTGAATGCTTTAGCACAACCAACAGGGGTCATTGCAGATAAGTCACTTGAAATGCTGGCTAATATTTTAGATCCGATGATTCAGGTAATGGTCGCAATATCCTTCCCAGTTGCCTCGGTAATCATGATAGGTGCATGTTTCTTCTTCATGTTAGGTAATAGTGAAAGAGCTTGGAATACAATTATGAATGCCGGATTAGGGGTACGTATTAATTCAGATGTCACCATTATTCTTGGAGATACTTAGAAAGATTGGGAAGGCAGTATAATAGAAGAAAGACCACCATATTATCGATGGTCTTGTGATACCATTTGTGATACTGTTTTTCATGCCGGTTTCGTGCCGACATTGTGCCGACAACGTTTAAAATGGTATGATAGTATTTGAAAGTACAGATGGTGAAAATGTTAATTTTATTGAGTTTCTTCTATTATATAATACATTTTAAAACCACTCGTTTATCAAATTTGAGATGGAAGGTTCTATCGGCTGATTTTTTGTTGATGTGCATGCGACTAGAGCTATTTTAGCTTTAGTCGCTTTTTATATTTGTAGAAAGTATATGCTATCATTATGTACATAAGGAGGGAGTCACTTGATTCGTGTAGGGTTAACAGGCTGGGGCGATCATCCTTCGTTATATAGTAGTGTGACTGCCTCAAAGGACAAATTATTCGATTATGCAGGTCATTTTTTAACCGTAGAATTAGATACTTCTTTTTATGCGATACCATCAGTAGATAATGTACGTAAATGGTGTGAGCAAACGCCAGATTCATTTCGTTTTGTTATAAAAGCCTATCAGGGAATGACTGGTCATTTGCGCGGAGAAATTCCTTTCGAATCTAAAAACGATATGTTCAATGCTTTTATTGACTGTGCAAATGAATTTAAACGTCATGGAAAGTTAGCGATGATCTTAGCACAATTTCCACCATGGTTTGATTGTCAGTCGAAAAATGTACATTATTTATTGTATATAAGACAACAATTAAAAGCATTCGATGTAGCGATCGAATTTCGCAATCAGACATGGTATGCACAGAAGGTTGTCCAACAAACGATGGATTTTTTAAAGGAACATCAATTTATCCATACTATTTGTGATGAACCGCAAGCTGGTAGTGGTTCTGTGCCCTTTTATCCTGAAGTAACGGCCAATAAGGCACTCGTCCGTATACATGGACGCAATATTCATGGCTGGCGTAATACGGGCAATGCAGAGAACTGGCGCAAAGTTCGTTTTTTATATGACTATAATAAAGAAGAACTACAGCAAATTGGACAGCATGTTCAAAGGATAGAGCCTAAGGTGCAAGAGCTATTTGTTTTATTTAATAATAACTCTGGACAGCATGCTGCGAAAAATGCCAAGGAACTACAGGCACTACTCGCTATCCAAGATAGAGGTTTAGCGCCAAAACAATTAAATATGTTTGAAGGAGAACTATAATGGAGTTTATTCTTTTAATAGTAATTGCACTACTATCCGGGCTAATTGGCTCGCTTGTAGGACTAGGTGGAGGGATTATTTTAGTACCGGCCACTTTATTTGTTGGTATAAATCTTGGGATGCTCCCAGAAATGACACCACAAAAGGTCGTTGGGCTATCGGTTGTGATGATGATCTTCACCGGTTTAGCGTCAACATTAAGCTATATGAAATCCAAAACAGTGGATTATAAAAGTGGCGTTATATTTTTTCTAGGCAGTATTCCGGGGACGATGGTAGGTGCATGGGTCAATAAAGGATTGGATTTACCGTCATTTAACTTATATTTTGGCATATTGTTAATCGTCATATCGATAATTTTGCTTATCCGTGATAAATTGAAACCAGTACAATGGTTTGTGAAAAATGGTACCCAACATCAATTTGTAGATGTTGAAGGGAAAACGTATGTTTATGGCTATCCAATATGGTTTGCATTAATATTTTGCTTTACTGTTGGTTTTGCTTCAGGCTTATTTGGCATCGGTGGTGGAGCGTTGATTGTGCCGGCAATGATTATTTTGTTTTTATTTCCGCCACATGTTGCTGTGGCCACATCGATGTTTATGGTCTTCCTAAATTCGATTGTTAACTCGGCAAGTCATATTTATTTAGGGAATGTTCCATGGCTGTATACAATTCCTGTTATTCCTGGTGCTTACATCGGGGCCAAGCTTGGGGCAGCGCTTAATAAAAAAATTAAATCCGATACACTTGTCCTTGCACTGCGAATTATTTTATTATTATTAGGAATTCGTTCCATTATAGAGGGCTTATTGTAAAGAAGAGGTGGCTTGAATGCTGGAAAAAATTCATATTTTTCATACAAATGATTTGCATAGTCATTTTAAGTATTGGCCGCGCATGGCAAGCTATGTCAATACACAACGGGCTCATTTGACGGCTTTAGGTGAAACAAGCTTTTTAGTTGATGTTGGAGATCATGTAGATAGGTCAAATATTTATACGGATGCCACAGTAGGAAAGGGCAATGTGAAATTATTAAACAACGCTGGTTATGATGTTGTGACAATTGGCAATAATGAAGGCATTACATTGTCCCATGAAGAGCTATTTCATCTATATGATGATGCGCTATTTGACGTTGTAGTAGCGAATGTTACGGCAGCTCAAGGAGATAATCCAGCATGGTTAAAGCCTTATGTTGTAAAAACGTCGAAATACGGTACGAAAATTGCAGTGATTGCTGCAACGGCGATGTTCGAGATTTATTATAAAGAATTGAACTGGCATATTGAAGATGCACGAAGCTCGCTTATTCGCTTAACACACCAACTGCGTCAAGAAGTAGATATTGTTGTTTGTCTGTCACATTTAGGAATTACTGAAGATGAATTATTAGCGGAGGAATGCCCAGAAATCGACGTTATCTTTGGTTCACACACACATCATACACTACCAACTGGGAAGTACGTTAACGGGGTATTGCTTACTGGCGGAGGAAAATTCGGACAATATACGGGACATTTAGTGGTAGAATATGATAAAAAAACGAGGGAAATTGTTGAAAAAAAGGATACTTTAATTCATAATAAGGACTTGCCAAATGTTGAAAATGAAAATGAGTTTTTGCTATCTTTAGAAGAAGAAGGCAAAAAATTATTAGACAAGCCCGTTTTCTGGACGAAAAAAGCGTACAATAAGGAATGGTTCCATTACTCGCAATTATCGCACTTATTTGCACAAGCGATTTTAGAAAAAAGTGGTGCGGATTGTGCGTTGTTTAATGCAGGTATATTTTTAGATGGTCTTCCAAAAGGAACAGTTACCGCGCTTGATTTGCATAAAATTTTTCCTCATCCGATTAATTTATGTACAATTGAATTGTCAGTTTCGGAAATGAAGGAAATTTTCCAGCAATCTAAAAATGAAGAATGGCCGAATATGGAGCTTAAAGGTTTAGGTTTTAGGGGCGTTATTTTTGGCAAAATGCTAACATATGGCTTTACGATGAATGAGGATCGTCAATTGCTCATTAATGGACAAATTGCAGATAATGAGCGTACTTATACATTAGTAACACTTGATTTGTTTACGTTCGGTTATTTTTATCCAAGCTTTAAATATGCAAAGAAAACATATATTTTACCTGATTTTTTACGCAATATTATGTTAGAGTACGGGCAAAGTTTCTTTAAGCTATAGATAGAAAATGCTTTAAGAATGGATTGGGGAAGAAGTCATGCGATTAATTTCAATCGATGTATTAAAAGAAGGAATGGTATTAGGAAGAACCATCTGGAATGAGGCAGGTCATCCACTTTTAAAGAAAGATGTTGTCATTAATGAACGTATTATTGAGAGACTTCAACAGTTGAATACGCATTATTTATATATTGATGACAAAATTTCTCAAGGTATTGAAGTAAAGGAAACGGTTCCTCCCGATATCCGAAATAAAACAATCTCAACCATTAAAGATTCTTTCCAATCCTTAAATGGTTTAAGTACAGTTAATGCCTCTTATATACTTGATCAGCAATCGAAAGCGATTGTGACGATTGTCGATGAACTACTTTCAGCTGTTACAGGCAATGATGAAATTTTAACGATTTTAACAGATGCTTATTTATTCGATGAATACTTATATCAGCATTCTTTTCATGTAACCTTATATTCGATTGCTATCGCGAAAGAATTAGGGCATTCAGCCGAGGATCTTCGTTTAATTGGTATAGGTGCCTTATTGCATGATGTTGGAAAGATTATGGTGCCGAAAGAGATATTAAAAAAACCAGGTCGTTTAACGCATGAGGAATTTGAAATGATGAAAATGCACACTCGTTATGGGTTTGATATATTACGTAATTTACATTCCATTTCCTTACTGGTTGCACATTGCGCTTTTCAACATCATGAACGCATCGATGGAAGTGGCTATCCACGAGGTTTAGTTGATTTTGAAATCCATCCTTTTGCCAAAATTATTGGCGTAGCGGATGTATTTGATGCGGTGACGACTAACCGTGTATATCGTGAAAAAATGCTTCCTTCCCAAGGGCTTGCGATTGTAGAAGCTGGCTCAGGTACCCTTTATGATGCGCGTATTGTCGACGCATTGAAAAGGTCGGTTGTACATTATCCGAATGGCTTAATCTTAAAATTATCAGATGGTCGTCGAGGAATTGTCTCAAAACAAAATAATTTGGATTCCTCCTTGCCATGGATTCGAATTTTTGAAGAACAAGATGAATTACTCACAGCGACCTATGAAATCAATTTAGTGGACTATCCAACTGTAACAATCGATAGTATTGAAACCGATTATGTAGTACCATCGAGAGTCGTATAATTTGCTCCTCCTGTTCATACGTTGTAGAACAGGAGGAGATTTTTTTGTTTTTCCCTCGAAAAAGGATGAAATTGCGAACGAATCATAAAAGAGGTATACAGCTAAATCGTTTAACCTTACTAATTGTTACAAGTATCATTTGTATTGTGCTTTTTCTTTATTTCTTAAATGAACGGCTGAAGCCAACATATTTGGAATATGCAGAAGTACAGACCAATAAAATTGCATCGTATGTTGTCAGTAAAGCCATTAATTCACGTACTTCTAACGTATTAGACGTTAATGATATAATCGAAGATGTACCATCTGGTACGTCAGTAACTACAAAATTTAATACGGAAATTATTAATAGAGTACGTGCAGAAACATTAGAGCTTGTTAAAATGTATTTAGAACAGGCTGAACATGGAGAATTGTCCCACTTGCCTGACTTAGATAATGTCGAATATGATGTCAATAAAATTCAACAAGGGGATGGTATTGTTTTTTTCGTCCCGCTTGCACAGGCAGCTGATTTACCTTTGCTCGGCAATTTGGGGCCGAAAATACCAATACGTTTTCATGTAATTGGCAATGTCCATAGTAATGTAACGTCTGATATTAGGGAATTTGGTATTAATAGTGCTTATGTGGAAGTAGGTATTCATATAGAAGTGAATGTCCAAATAATCGTCCCATTTGCTAGTAAATCAACGACGGTGTCACAAGATATCCCAGTAGCAATGGGATTAACAAGAGGCCCAGTACCAAATATTTATACAAATGGCGGAGATGCAGTACAGCCATCTATCGAAGTGCCAGTACCTTATCAATAGAAATGTTTAAATTGAGAGTAAATGCTAGTTGTTGCCGTTCGTGTAATATGATACATTGACAACAGTGATGGTAGATAATATTCAACAAAAGATAACTTTGATAGGGGCGAATTTGTATGACATCCTGTAAACCTACTAGCAATGAAAAAGAACAACATGTAAGAAAACCGGATTGGTTAAAAATTAAATTAAACACGAACGATGAATATAAGGGTCTAAAAAAGCTGATGCGTGAGAAAAACCTTCATACAGTATGTGAAGAAGCACGCTGTCCAAATATTCATGAGTGCTGGGGTGAGCGCCGTACAGCAACAATGATGATTTTAGGATCGGTTTGTACACGTGCTTGTCGTTTCTGCGCGGTAAAAACAGGTTTACCAAATGAGTTAGATCTTGCAGAACCAGAACGAGTTGCAGATTCTGTCGCAATTATGAATTTAAAGCACGTTGTAATCACAATGGTAGCACGTGATGATTTAAAGGATGGCGGTGCAGAAGTATTAGCCGAAACTGTGCGTGCTATTCGCCGCAAAAGTCCTTTCACGTCTGTCGAAGTATTACCTTCTGATCTAGGAGGTTTGAAGGAAAATCTTCAACTTTTAATGGATGCTAAACCAGATATTTTAAATCATAATATCGAAACGGTACGCCGTTTAACGCCAAGAGTACGTGCGCGTGCAAAATACGAACGTTCTTTAGATTTCCTTCGTTTAGCTAAAGAAATGCAACCGGACATCCCAACAAAGTCATCATTAATGATTGGCTTAGGTGAAACGCATGAAGAAATTTTAGAGGTAATGGATGATTTACGTGCGAACAACGTAGATATTATGACAATCGGTCAATATCTACAACCAACGAAAAAACATTTATCTGTAAAAAAATATTATTCACCAATTGAATTTGGAAAGCTGCGCAAAATTGCAATGGAAAAAGGCTTTAAGCATTGTGAGGCGGGTCCACTTGTACGCAGTAGTTATCATGCCGACGAGCAAGTGAATGCTGCAACAAAAGAACGACAATTGCAGGCTGAAGTGTAATAGGAAAAGTTAGACGAGAAAGGTGGTGTCACTTTGATAATTATAGATGGATATGAATATGAAGTAGTTGAAGATTACCGTGAAGCTTTTCAAGAAGAAGCATTTAAGGAACGGTATTCAGATATTTTAGTCAAATATGATTATATTGTAGGCGACTGGGGCTATAATCAGCTACGTTTAAAAGGTTTTTTTGATGATAAAAATCAAAAATCTACGTTTGATACGAAAATTAGTACGCTTCAAGATTACCTATATGAGTATTGTAATTTTGGCTGCGCCTATTTTGTATTACGCAAATGCGGAAAAGTAATTTTGCAACCAGACGTTGTAATAAATGAAGCAACCGAAGTGACAGAACCAAATGACAATGAACAGATAATCGAATAACAATCATGACCTGATGCTAATGTTTGCATCAGGTATTTTTTATTTTAGAGCGTTCAACTAATTTAAGTACAAGATTGATGGTCCTAAATGTTCTTTTTCAACTTCATTTTTTCTATCCCATCAATTAGAATACCGCTACTAAATAATATCAACCCTATTCCAAAAGAGTATTTAAAATAAATAGAGCTATTATAGCCTAGTTGGTAAACTAGACCAATCAAAGTGAGGATAACACCAATAATAAAAAAGGTATTCCCGATTTTCATTAATAACTCCTCCTTTTTTATCTTTTTGTTTAATTTGTTGATTTTTTTCCCTATCTTGTACTTTATTTAAAATCCAAAATTTTCTATATACTTAAGTTTACTATAGATGCATTTATAAGTTGAGCCAAAATGGGGAACGATATAAAAGATTTGTATTATAGAAAGATGTGATGACTATAAAAACAGCAGTATTTTTGGACCGTGATGGGGTTATTAATGAAGTATTGACTAAAAGAGTTAAATTTGTGAATAAGCCTCAGCAACTATTTTTCTTACCTGGTGTACCGGAAGCGATAAAAAAATTAAACGAGTTTTTTGATCATGTATTTGTCGTAACCAATCAAGGTGGTGTTGGATTGGGCTTTATGAAAGAAGAACAGTTAAAGAAAATCCATGTCCATATGGCAAAAGAGTTAAAGAAACAAGGGGCAATTATTGATGAAGTTGTCTATTGTGCTCATAAACCGAAAGCTGGCTGTGCGTGTCGTAAACCAAACAGCAAGTTAATTGTAGATCTCGCTGAAAAATACAATGTGGATTTAGCAAAATCCTATATGGTGGGGGATACAGATACAGATATCACTGCAGGAAAAAGGGCAGGTACAAAGGGTGTTTTTCTAGGTAAACATGATGCGCTAGCAGATGCAGTATTTCCCGACTTATTACGAGCTGTTGACTGGATAATAGAAGATGCACATGGTCCTTATCTTAATCATAATCAAGTATAAATCTGTTGAAAAAGGATAATTTAAAAATTGGAGGTGATAATGATGGCTAACGACAAACAGAAGAAAAAAACATTAGACCGTGAAGAATATGGCTACGGCTTTGATATTAGTGTGGATGATTTAGCTGTGATTGGGCAAAATAAACAAGCTAAAAAACAAAATGATAATGAAAACAAAAACAAACCACATAATAAAGACAACCCTTCAACTTTAAATAAATAACGATGTCTGGGTTGTCCTTCTCATACCGATAAGATTTCCACAAAAAAATTTCGCTAAATATTCCAGTGGGCTGCTCATTTCCGTACTTACAACTAACGGATGTCACAAGGAAATAGATCAGCGGAATTTTTTTGTATTTAAATCTTAATTAAGCAATTCGCGTAAGTATTCACGCAGTTCTACCGTATCTTCTTCAGAACGATTGTATACATGCTCAAGGTAGCCGGGTTCTTCTACATCGTCTGGCCCTATAATAGCGAAGCGGCCAAATTGAATATCCATTACAAGTACTTTGCCGAAAAAGCGGCTAGATTGTAAAATAGCTAAGTCGTAGCGCAGTTTTTGTCCTGCGAAACTAACGAAGCGTGTTTTTGTATCTTCTACATCATCATATAAGAAAAAACGTTCCATCTTTTAATCTCCTTCCAGTCCTATAGATATGGTACTATAGAAGAGAAAAGACTATCAACTTTAAATGATTTGAATGGGGGCTTTCCTTGTGTATTTTGTAGATCGTAATAAAATCACAACAAACTTACAGTACTTAGATAAACTATTAGCTATTTTTGAGGCAGAGGATAACTGGCTTCAAAATGATATTTCGAAATTAGCTCTTGAACGAATCGGTCATAACGTGATGGAATCAATGATGGATGTAGGTAACTTGATGATTGACGGCTTTATTATGCGTGATCCAGGTAGCTATGAGGATATTATTGATATTTTAATCGATGAAAAAGTCGTGTCATCTGACATGGAAGCATCGTTAAAAGCCGTTGTAGGCTTGCGTAAAATGCTTGTTCGTGAATTTGTATCTGTAGACATTACTGAAGTTGTGAATGTTCTAACGGCAAGCTTACCTGCTTTAAAGCAGTTTGCACCAGCTGTGAATAGCTACTTAACAAATGAGTTAGGTCCCGTATCAGCATTTTTACCTGAGGATCATCAATGAAAACCTATAAGGCATACTGCTTTGATTTAGATGGTACAGTCTATCGTGGTAAGGAAGGCATTCCTTCTGCGGTTGCTTTTATACAACGTTTACAGAGTCAGGGAATTGAGCCGTTTTATGTGACGAATAATTCCTCTAAAACAAAAGAGCAATTACAAGAGGCTTTACGCGCTATTGGCGTAGATGCACCACTCCATCATATATATTCAAGTGCTTTAGTAACGGCAAAGTATGTAGCGATGAATTACGCAGGCAAAAAAGTAGCGATGATGGGCTCAGATGGAATTAAGTTGGCGTTGTTAGATGAAGGAATTGAACCTGTAGAAAACGAGCCAGATGTTTTTGTTATGGGGATTGATCGCACATTGGATTATATGGCATTAGCCAAAGCTACAATTGCAGTGCAAAATGGCGCTGTATTTATCGCGACAAATCAAGATATTAAATTTCCAACAGAGTACGGATTTTTACCCGGAAATGGTTCCTTTGCACGATTAGTCGGAGAGGTAGCAGGCGTCGAGCCGATTTACATCGGTAAGCCGTCACCTGCAATGCTTGACGTTATTGCCAAAGAACATCGTTTTACAAAAGATGAGATGGTGATGATTGGAGATAACTACGATACAGACATTATGTGTGGACTTCGTTTTGGCTGTGATACAATTCATGTCAACACAGGCGTTACACCGACTAGTGTTGTTCTAGAAAAAGAACAGCAACCAACTTACTTAGTAGAAACGCTAGGTTAACATTAAAATAGCGTTTGTCATAAACAAAGGACGTTATACCAATTTAAGGTATAACGTCCTTTTTTATATGTGTAATTTTTATTCGTTTAGACTCGACATCAATATTACCATAATGGATTTTCTTCGATAAATTGATATATAGCTTTTGTAAGCTCATCAGGAGAAGCCGCTTCTACTAAATCTCCATTTACAATTGCGTAAAAGGATTCAGAACACTTCGTACAGTAGCTGAGGCAGCCATATTCCAAAACGTCGATATTCGGATCGCGTTCGAGTATTTCATAAGTTTTTTGTGAGCCATTTGCTAAATTACTTACACAAAATTCAACCATTGGATTCATATGTTCACCTCACCATTGTTATGCTACTCGGTTTTAGAACGTTCGTCAATGATTTAACTTAAGTCAGTAAGGCTAAAACTATTTTAAATGAAGAAAAAAGCAAACCTACGTATGTAGGTCCTTAGTCGTTCATAATCGCAATGCAGTTTGTAAAATGTTACGGGCAATGTCACATCTATTAAGCAGCACTTTTCAAGCATGCTAATAAAAACTCTGGATGTATTAAGCTCGAGACGTAATCGTTCTTGTATGAATTGTTGTTAAAAAACGCAAATAAGGTATCAATATTGTGAAATCCTTCACAAAAAATGCAATCTCATATTGTGAAACTTCTCACAATCGGTTATACTCAATTGTGGATACTTTGTGAACAATTATTATTAGGTACATTAAAGGAGACTATTATGGGGAAATTAGTACTTTTAGGTGGCGGCTACGGCAATATGCGTGTCATGCTTCGACTTTTACCAAACAACTTACCTTTGGACACGGAAATTGTGTTAGTAGATAGAGCACCTTTCCATAGTTTAAAAACAGAATTTTATGCATTAGCAGCAGGGACTTCGACAGACAAAGAAATTCGTGTAAGTTTCCCGGAGCATGAGCGTTTAACGGCTGTGTATGGTGAGGCCGTTGGCATTAACCGTGCAGAAAAAGTAGTCATTCTAGAAGATGGGCAACGTATTGAATATGATGATTTAGTAATTGGTCTAGGCTGTGAAGATAAATACCATGGTGTACCAGGTGCAGAAGAGTACACATACAGCATTCAGACGATGGCCAAATCACGTGCAACATTCCAAGCGTTATGTGGTTTACCAGCGGGCTCAACTGTCGGCGTTGTTGGTGCTGGTTTAAGTGGTATTGAGTTAGCGAGTGAACTGCGTGAAAGCCGTGCTGATTTAAAAATCAAACTATTTGACCGAGGTTCACGTATTTTAAAAGACTTCCCTGAGAAGCTTAGTAAATATGTGAAAGAGTGGTTTACAAAACATAATGTAGATGTCATAGCAAATTCTAATATTACAAAAGTAGAACAAGGTAAAATTTTTAATCATGAAGAGGAAATTCCACTCGACACAATTGTATGGACTGCAGGGGTACAGCCAGTTAAGCTTGTGCGTGATCTGGATGTTGAAAAAGATCGCCAAGGTCGTCCAATTGTGACACAGTACTTCAATGTGTTGGACGATGAACATGTCTATGTTGTAGGTGATTGCGCATCATCAGACTTTTCACCAAGTGCACAATTAGCAGAGGAACAAGCAGAGCATATCGTTAAAGTATTACGTATGCGTTGGAAAGGTGAGCATTTACCTGAAAAAATGCCTGATATTAAACTAAAAGGTTTCATGGGTTCGTTAGGCAAAAAACAAGGCTTCGCTTATCTAGCAGATACTACTGTCACAGGTCGTATTGCACGTTTAATGAAATCTGGTTTACTGTGGATGTATAAATATCAAAACGATTAACAGGTTGCTCTATAATATAGAGCAGACATAGAAATAAAAAAAGGGATTGCTCAAGCCATTTGAACAATCCCTTCTGTATATCATTAAACAGTTTCGTCTGGTGTAAAGCCAAGGTTTTCAAGTGCTGTGAAAACTGGCTTTAACTGGATATAACCTTCTCCTACTACTTCATCATTAATAAGCACGAGTGGATAGAAAAATTCATCGTCTTGAATACGTGTAGCATAATCTTGGTCACGTTCATTCTCAATTGGACCTTCAATATCGACATAGCGAATAGCGTAGGCTTGGTCTGGATATTTTCGATCAATGGCAGCTTGTAGCCACTCATATGTATCCTTAGAAGATGGAGCATTGACACAGCTAGCACAGATGACAGCTGTGCCGTAAATTTCAATAATTGGTTTTGATTGACCCATAGTTTTTAATCTCCCTTTGTATTCTATATTGGATTTTTTCTGTTGCTAACATTATAATCATTATAAGGAAAGGAGTCGAGACAAATGGCAGAAGCAACAATTAACGACCAAGTTCAAGAAGTATTAGATAAATTACGTCCATTCTTACTACGTGACGGTGGAGACTGTGAATTAGTAGATGTAGAAGATGGTGTTGTAAAACTACGTTTATTAGGTGCATGCGGTAGTTGCCCTAGTTCTACGATTACACTAAAAGCAGGTATTGAACGTGCATTATTAGAAGAAGTTCCAGGAATTATTGAAGTAGAACAAGTTTTCTAATCATGGCGTATAAAAAGTTCTAGCTGATTAATCAGGCTAGAACTTTTTTGTTGTTTACGCTTGTCGAGCTTTTTCCTCGCGAATCAGATTCCACTGTTCCTTAGCCATATCGATAATTTTCGCTTCACCGCCATGGCTTTGTTTTTCAATTACTTTTGAAAAGAAGCGCGTGGCATTTTCTAAATCACCAATACGACGTGAAAGTTCAGCAATCATATACATAATGCGAACATCCGACATTTGTGTTGTACTGTAATCCTCATTGGAATAGGACTCCATATAAAGGTCACGAGACATTTTCATAAAACGCTGCTCTTGACCTGTATTTTTTAAAGAGCGGTATAACCATGCAAGACGCAACGTAAGACCTGCTGTCGCAACAAATTTCTCCTTTTTAATCGTACCGCATAAAAATGCTAATTTATAAGCTTGAATGGCTTGGAAGATAGTGCGCTCACCTTTGAAATCATGGTGTACCCATTTTTCCGTAATTTGCGTCTTCAAATCTTCCTGTACGCCTGGCGCAAAATATTTTGTAAAGTCATCAGTAAAGGAGAAGCCACAATGCTCACAAACGAATACGTTGTAGTAAAGAGCGTTGACATCGTCTGCATAAATCGGCTGAAAATCGGTTTCTGTATGATCTACTTTTATGAATTTAGAGCGTACTTTTAAGGTTGGAAATTCTTTTTTACAATTAAGACATTGAACTTTCTTTTCGTAATACGGTGAAATCTCCATAATATTTACCTCTTTCATCGATGTAATTATAACTATTATACCAACCCGTATTTTTATAACATGAATAAATTATACTAATTAAGTGAAAAAATCGGTAACTTTACTAATATTCTACTTGAAGCTGAATGTTTGTCATACAATAGTCAAAATTGATATGATAAGTAAGAAGGAAGGTGATTGGGATGACAAGTTTAAAGCAAGTAATTGAAGTAACGGAAGCGGCAGTATTTCATATTAATGAAATGATGCAGCATAACGAAGAGCAAGGTTCATTTTTACGCGTAGTTGTTAATGGTGGCGGATGTAGTGGTCTATCGTACGGCATGCATTTCGATAAAGAGAAAAAAGAAGACGACTTTGAAGATGTACAACATGGTTTAACAATTCTTGTTTCCCGCGAAGATGCGCCTATTTTAATGGGAACGAAAATTGACTATAAACAATCGCTTATGGGCGGTGGCTTTACCATCGACAACCCAAATGCAATCGCATCTTGCGGCTGTGGCACAAGCTTTAAAGCGGCAACACGTGAAGGAACGCCTGAAGTTTGTGAATAATTAGCATGAAGATACAAAGCCTTTTAATTTGTCTGTTGCGACAGCATCACAAATTAGGAGGCCTTTTTGTATGGTTTTGAAGGAGGTAAATTAATACTTCATTTTACAGGTTTAGTATTAGGTAATATTTATCATAGATTTATATACATACAATGGTAAAAATGGTATGATTATTGAAGTTTAAAAGGGGGGGTAAATAGATTGAATTTATTTAAGAAATGGTTTATTGCAGTTTTTGCACTTATAATTTTATTTAGTTTTCAGCACAAAATAGCAGAAGCAGCTGATTATCGTACGGTGAAAGTTGTCAGTGGCTCTAGTTTAATTGTGAGAGAGTCACCGAGTGATACAGCCAATTCTATTGGTAATTTAGAAAAGGATCAATTTGTAATAGAGTTTTCTACATCAAATGGTTGGTCACATGTTCAAGTAGGTGATGTAAAGGGATATGTTAATTCCTCATTTTTAAGTGTTCCACCGTCAACGATAAAAATCGCAAATTCTAAAAGTGGTCTTGTTGTAAAATCTATGCCATCTTTATCAGCCTCAACATTAGCAACATTGAAGTACAATATGGTTGTTGAAGATTACGGTTCTGTAGGAAATGGTTGGTCCTATGTGCAATATGGCAATATCGTTGGCTATGTGAAATCGGATTTTATGGGACAGACTAAAACAACGACAAAGTATGTTAATACAAGTAGTGGAGTCGTTGTACGCAATATTGCCAGTCATTCAGGAGCTTCGGTAGGCTCATTAAGTAATGGTACACAAGTAACTGTACATGCTACATTAGTAGGTTGGTCTTATGTAACTGCTGGTAATATTAAAGGATATGTAGTAGATTCGTTTTTATCAACAAAGAAACCTGTTGTGCCTTTTAATAATATAAACTTTAACTTGACGATTAAAGATGTAGAGAAAAATGAAAAGTCAACGTTTATACAAAAACTTCAAAGCGATCGAGAGACTTTTTTAATTTATGAAACGAAAAAATATGGCTATTACACAAAGTTAACATACATTTTTATAGGTGGGAAATTAAAGTATATTACGTATGATTTCCTTCCTGAACATAATAGTTATCACACATGGGATCAAATGTCTGCTTTACATGACATACTGCATAGACAAGGAATAGCGGAATTTGGTAATGATTATCAATTTACTTATGATAAGTATAGTAGCTTATTTACAGGTTGGGAAAAAGGAGACTACTCAATTTTAATTTCAGTGAATGATGATAATCTTTATACAACAGCAAAATTAATATATTATGGTAAATAGATTTGATGTAGTTAGAGTTCATATCGAGCCTATTAATTTGATGAATGTAAAAGCTTATCAAATTAATAGGCTTTCTATATGGCTGTTACATTATCAATAGTGGTCGATTTGCCATTAATGTGAACATCGATTGTATCAATGTTAGAGTCTATTGTTAATTTATAAACATGTTGTGCTATATCAAAATCCTGTTGATTTGCAACATCTAACTTTACTATCAATGTGTTACCTTGGGTTTCAAGGTCTGTTGTAACGATTCCTTGTGATTGATAAGAGATATAGAATGTATGCTTATCTACATTGATTTTTTGAAGTGCATACTTGTTATCAATGACCTTTTGCACTTCATTTGTGACATTGTCGATTTTGCTAATACTTAATATTGAAGGCTTATTACAAGCTGTTAATAACAATAATGCAAATAACACTGTTAGTAATTTTTTCAACCCATTGTCCTCCTTAACTATCAGTAGATAATGGAATTAGGTATGTTCTTTCATTGATATGGTCTCATCAAGCATAACTCCTGCTTCGATATAGCTTCTTACTAATTTCCAATCATTGTTATTATATTTTTTGAACGTTTGAAAAAATAAATTGGCTGTATCTAAAGTTTTGCCATCAAGAGCTAAAGTAGCTGATATAATCGCCATCGTTTCATGTTCTCTTAAAGGGAGAATTGAAACTACTTTTAATTTCCATTGAGCATGGTTTTCTTTAGCAAAATGAAAACCTTGTTCCCAACCTTCTAAAGATTCCTTATAACCAAAGTCAACTATCTTTCCGGCTGTTATTTCTCTTGCTTTATATTCTTGTGCTATTATTTTTTCTAAGTTACTAAAAGATGATGTTCTCCAAACTTCTAAATAAAAATCTAAAAACAAAGAAAAAGAGTTGTCCATGAAAAGCCTCCTCTCACATTCTCCAAACTGCTCAAAGAAATGATAAATCATGGTGATAACATTTCTACATAAGGCACAATAAAGCTTCTATAAACTGGTGATAGCTCTTGTGGTAAATTATGAAAATCGAAATATTGCAGCATTTCCGATTCACTGTAGTCAATTTGCAGTTCGCCAGTGCAATCTTTTGTGTAATAAACGGCTGTTACGGCATACAATTCATCGCCGTTGGCAACTTTTAAATAATATTTTGCGCCTGAAAAGACATTTAGTAATTTTAAGTTGTGGACAGTTAAGCCTGTTTCTTCGAAAACTTCACGCTTGGCTACTTCTTCAAAACTCTCCCCTAAGTCCATTAAGCCACCAGGTAATCCCCAAGAGCCATCCTGTCTTTTTTGTAATAATACTTCATTATTATCGTTTAAAATAATGACCACTGAACCTGGCAAAATGATTGGTTGATGACCTACATACTGTCTAAGATATTTAAAATACTCCATGTTTTAGCCGCCTTTCTAGTTGTATGTGCAAACGCCAATAGGAGAGTGGCATTGCTCATAATAGAAGAGACATATAATATTCATCTACATAATTGTTATCAATAAATAACGAATGTCTTTTAACACCTTCTATTTCAAATCCCATTTTTTTATATAAATGAACGGCTACTTCATTTGCAGCAATAACGGTTAAATCTAAACGGTGTAAGCCTACTTGCTTTGCCCATGCTATAACATAAGTGAAAAGAGCTTTACCTATGCCTTGTCCACGCCAATTACTATGTATGCCAATCACTAAGTACGCTCGATGCGCTATACGCTGAGGTTTTTCATTTTGAACAATTAAATACCCGACTATTTGTTCTCCTTCATAGGCAACAAAAATACCTGATTTTGCATTGCTATGGATTGCATCAATATAAGTAGCAAACTTTTCAGGATTGACTTCTCTTTCTTGGGGAGCGAATAACATAAACCCGGATTCCTCTGCATCGGTCATGACATTGACGATTTTTTCTGCATCACTGGATAGCGCTTTTCTAACTTCAACCATTGATAACCCCTCTTTTCTTCCTTGTTTAATAAAGTAGTGAAATATGAATCATTTTATTGTTTTGAAAACAACATTTAATAATCGAAGGCATTTGTAGGTCTTTCCAAAATTCGTATCCTATATTGTTGTCAAAGTAATTAAGAATGAGTGTTAGGATGTTTCCATGTGTACCAATGACAATTTGCTTGTCCATCTGGCAGTCGAGTATGTATAAGAACGCATCGATTGCACGTTGTTGGGCAGTTTTATTTGATTCTCCACCTTCAAATGATAATTCAGGATTATCCCAAACCTTTTGGACTGCCTGTTGAAAATTATTATCTTGTATAAAACCTAGTGCGCGCTCTTTTAACGCATCAATGGTTTTTATGGATAAGCCCTTTAAATTGGCAATGCCTTCAATTGTTTGAATCGCCCTTTTATAAGGACTAGAGTAAATAGCATGAATGTCTATTTGCTTCAACTGTTGTGTGATGTTGTGAGCGTCAAGAAAGCCTTTTTCTGATAAAGGTCTATTGAGTTCATCTTTTGAATAGATAGAATGTGCATGTCTTACAAAATATACGGTGGTCATGCTTACGTACCTCCTTATAAAAATTCGGATAGGATAATAAATATGGTTTTCAGTATTTTCCTCTATTATTCTCCCAATCAACGTCTTTTTTCCAATGATACGTATCTTTAAAAATATTTAATCGGTGGCCATTAATGACAATTGTTTCTGTATCTAACCAGTGAATATGAACGGTACTTTCATCATAGTTCCAATAAATTGTTTTGGCATTATTGCCATCATCTATTGCTACTCTAATAGCGGCTCTGACGGTAGCGCCACCTTCGTCTAGTAAATAGGCTTTTGCTCGATAGGCATTGTTAGGTGATGGATATTCTGCGAGAAATTCTCCTGTGGAAAGCTCATCTAATTCCACGACAAAAAAATCATATATAGCATAAACAGCGATACCTATAGCAACTAGGCAAGTGACTATGGCAACTATTTTTTTCATGTTATCAAACCTTTGTTTTTACTGAATATTATTAATTTTACATTTTTTAGTAGTATAAAACAAATACATTTTAAAAGGGATTGTTAAATTGCAAGGGATTTAGTGAAAGGAGGAACAATGTAGATAAAAAGAAAGAAGCCTCGTAGAAAATCATTGGGGGCTTCTTTATGTAACTTGTCGAGATGTTAGCTAAGTTTTGCTACGACATCATCATAAATTTCTTCTGAAGGTTTATTGAGTGCAACGGAGAATTCTGAAAAGATGATTTCTTGTAAAGAGTGCAATAATTTTTCTTCTTGATTTGGGAATTTTTTTTCGTTTGCTTCATATTCAAACTTTTTGCGGAGCAATGTATTTAAGAGGTTCGCTTGTTTTTGTCGATCGCCGGTTTTAACAATTTCCACGTGAAATCTCATACGGTGTGTGTTTTGTTCAATCCATTCCACACCAGGAGAGGTAAAGGAACGTAAAATTTTTAACGCTTCATCTTTTTTTATAATGTCTCGAAGCTGTTTTTTGGCATTATCGATAGGGGTACGAATTGTTAATTTTGAATCGTTTAGTGGTTGTAAAACATAGTAAGTTTTCGTAATGTCGCTAAAGGTTTGTTCGCAAATATCTTCAACCGAACAAAGTCCATGTGATGAATAAATGACTACATCGCCAACATTGTACATGTATATTCCCTCCATCAAACATTATTGTCAACTTGGTTGACTAAATTAATTGTAACCAATAAAATGTAATTTGTCAACTTAGTTGACGATTTAGTCTGTTTTTTGTATAGTAATTACGAAAATTATAGAATGAAGGTGAACGAGTTGAAGGACGAATTGCATAATCGAGATGTCATTGATTTGTTGAGCGAACGTCATGAAATACTTCGACGACTTGCTGAAGAGAAGTGGAATAAACATAATACGCTCCATATATCGAATTCAGAATGGCATATTTTAAATAAAATATATAAAAATCAACCTACTATTTCAGAGGTAACAAAAGTTGTAGATTTCTCTCGCCAAGCTACTCATAAATTTATTAAAAGTTTAGAAGCAAAAGGCTTGGTAGAGGTGAGCAATGCTGAGCATAGTAAAAAGCACAAAGTAATCCGAATGACGAATTACGGTGAAGCTTGCTATGAGCAAAACGAACATAACAAAGCGGAAATTGAACAGCAACTAGTTCAGAAAATCGGTGAAGAGCAAGTAACGAAATTAAAAAATATATTACAACTGAATTGGGATATTGAACAGTTAGAAGCGTAAGAAGTAGTGCCAGGCACTAAAACGATTTATAATTTTCGGAAAATTAAACGTAAGTCGTAACAAATTGCGCTGGTGAGAGGTGCGGCTTACTGTGCTGAGCAGAATCAACGATTAGAGTGGCTTGTTGGGCTTCACTCTGTTTTATTCATGCACTTTTGCCATTCAAATGTCTTCTTTTTCTAAATTACGGCTACTAAGAATAGACGTTCAAAAGCTATAATATGGATATAGAGGTGAATGGATATGAAAAAAAATCGAGGGCAAGTTTGGTTAGGCGTTGCAGGTTGTACGGTTAATGAACAAGGACAATGGCTCGTTGTGAAAAAGGCTTATAGTGGTTTAAAGGGACGATGGTCATTACCAGCAGGCTTTGTTAATGCTGGTGAAACAGTGGATGAAGCAGTGATTCGAGAATTGAAAGAGGAAACGGGCATCGATTGTTATGTTTCGGGTTTAATAGGCTTTCGTACAGGCGTTATTCGCGGTGAAATTAGCGATAATATGGCCATTTTCTATTGTAAGATGAAGGACGAACAACAGCAGCTTTTTATTCAAGAAAATGAAATACTCGAGGCGAAGTGGCTGTATCCAAGTGAATTGGCACAAGATGATAGGACATCGGTTATGTTAAAGGAAATGGTGTCTAATCCATTTGAACAACACCAATTAGATGCGATCGAAGGCATCGATCCCGGGGAGATATTCGGCTACACATCTTATCGTTTGTTCTTTAAAAAATAATGGAAGAAACACTGCTGCTTTTACTAGAAGTTGGTTTTTTACTAAAATATGACGAACATGCGAAATGAAGGATATGTTCATTGAAAGCACTCTCATAATCATGTAAACTAATGAGAGGAAAACGGAGGTTATACATACATGGGTGGTTCAGTTTCAATTGTGCAGTTAATCATTTCAATTGTGTTATTTTTCGTCATGTTTTTTGGTATCGGATTTTTATTGAATATGTTGCTGCGAATGACATGGTTAATGGCAGTTATATATCCAATTGTAGTAATCTTTATTATCGATAAAGTTAGCTTTTTAGATTATTTTTTTAAACCAGGCACAGCTTTCCCCGCATTGCTTGATAAATTTCGAGCACTGCATGTAGTAGATATTTCTATTTTATCTGGAGGCTTTGCAGGAGCAATTGTAGCAGGAATTGTTATGATTTATTTACGAAAAAGTGGATATCGCATGTTTTAACTTTACAAAGAAAAAATGGATATCTAAAAAGAGCTGGTTCGGAGATGTGAACCAACTCTTTTTTTTATAGAAGGAATTGATAGGTGATGATGGCGATAAAAATACCTGTTAGTGCTCCGAAAAACACCTCACTACGTTTATGACCAAGCAACGTTTTCAACTCTTCCATTTTTTCCTGACCATCCATTTGCGGCCAATCTTTAATATCACGTAGCAATGTTTGAAAATCTTTACGAAGTTGATTTAAGACAACGGCATGTTGCCCGGCTTGGAAACGAACACCACTCGCATCATACATCACAATAAAAGAAAACATAGCGGCTATCGCAAAAACAGGTGAATCTAACCCTGTTTCATAAGCGATTGCTGTTGTTAACCCTGTAACAGAAGCAGAGTGTGAGCTCGGCATACCTCCAGTCGAAGTAAACAGTCCCCACTTAACTTGTTTTGTCATTAAAAAATGAATAGGAATTTTTACAAATTGTGCAAAGAGAACGGAAAAGAGGGCGACGAGTAGAGGGGTATTTTGAAGTATCGCCAAGTGCATCACAACCTTCACATATAATTGCCTTTATTATAACATTCATTATTTTCGAAAAGAAGAAATAGCTAAATATTACGCGCTTTTTTGAAAGTTAGGTATAATGGAAATATTGATTGGAGGAATAATTATGCATATTGTTAAAGAAGCAAAAACATTTGAATCGATTTCTACTGAAGTATTGGTGGTAGGAGTTACAAAACATCGTGAACAAATGCAAGATTGGACAAGTTTCTCGACTTTTTATGGAGAGTCTTTAAACGCCTGGCTGAGTGCTGGTGATGTATCGACAGAATTGAAAGCAATTACGAAATTGCCATTCGTCAAGGAACATGCCAATTTAAAACGAATTTTGTTTGTCGGCTTAGATGAACGTAAAAACTTAACAGAAGGTGATTTACGCGCAGCCTTTGGTTTAGTCGGTAAAGAGCTGAAAGCTTTAAAAGTAAAAGACTATTCAATTTGGCTAGAATCATTTACAACAGAAGCCATTACAGTAGATGATGTAGCGTTTTTAGCGGGTGAGGGTACGACGCTAGGCTATTATACGATTCCACACTATAAAACAACTTCAAATGAAGTAGATAAGCGCTTAGAAGCTGTACATTTAGTGACGACTGCTGAAGATTTAGATAATGTTGTGGCTAGCTTTGAAGTCGGTATTATTTATGCAGATGCGGTTAATGAAGCACGAAGCTTAATTAATTTACCACCAAATCTATTAACTGCGACAGACTTAGCAAATTATGCACAGTCTCTTGCAATTGATTATGATCTTGAAGTAGAAATTTTAGATAAAGCTCAGCTAGAGGAACTTGGAATGGGTGGTATTTTGAGTGTCAATCAAGGCTCCTATGAGGAACCTCGATTAATTACATTAAAATATAAAGCTACAGAAGATTTCGCTGATCCAATTGGTCTAGTTGGTAAAGGCGTAACATATGATACAGGTGGCTATTCTTTAAAACCTAAAGATTCTATGGTAGGTATGAAGGGCGATATGGGTGGTGCTGCAGCGGTGCTTGGTGCTATGAAAATTATCGGTGAATTACGCCCTAATAAAAACGTCGTTGCCGTTATTGGTTCTACGGACAATATGGTTTCTGATACTGCCTTTAAACCTGATGATGTGATTACAACATATAGTGGTAAAACAGTAGAAATTTTAAATACGGATGCTGAAGGTCGTTTAGTATTAGCGGATGCAACTACATATGCTAAACAACAAGGAGCAACAGCACTGATTGATGTTGCCACGTTAACAGGTGGTGTTATTACGGCACTTGGTTTCGATAAAACGGGTGTTCTTTCAAATAACGATGAATTTTATGCTAGCTTTATGGAAGCAGCACAAGAAACAGATGAGTTTATTTGGCGTATGCCGTTAACAGAAAGTGATAAAAAACGAATCCGTAAATCGGATATTGCAGATTTGAACAACTCTCCTGGACGCGACGGTCATATGATTTTCGGTGGAGGCTTTGTCGGTGAATTTGTAGGTGATTTACCTTGGATTCATTTAGATATTGCAGGTACATCAGATGCAGCTACTGCACATGATTTAGGACCAAAAGGTGGTACAGGCGTCATGGTGCGTACATTAGCAAACTTTGTGCAACGTTTAGGTGAAGAAAAATAGAGTAGGCAAAGGACTCGCGGGATATGTATCTCCCTTCATACGATAGAGAAGAAGGGAGGGAGCCTATCTATGCGAAATTTCGGAGGTTATCCAGGAGGCGGCTTTGGTGGCGGTGGCTTCTTTTGGCCAATAGGTGTACCATTTTTTGGCGGGTTATTAGGAGGTTTTCTAGGGTCACAATTTAACCGATATCCTTACTATCCATATTATCCAAACTATCGACCATACCCACCTTATCGACCAGGTCGACCATATCAGTGGAATCGTAGACCTTGGTGAATTAAACGGATGTCAGGTAGCTTACTTACAAAGAAAAAAATGCTAGGAGCAAGTGCTCCTAGCATTTTTTGTTTTAGAAGAATGGATTAGCTCCGGTGTTAAAACTTTTTAAAATGAATAAAACAACGGTTGACAGAATATACTAAATTATTTATTATTCTTATTATATTACTAAGAATTAAAAATCGAAGCTGACTAGTTAACTAGAGGCTCTTATTATTCACAGGCATGATTGTGCCTAAGGATAATATGAGTCTCTTTTTTTATCTACAGAAGGGAGAGAAACGATGTGGGGAAGGTATACATTGTAGGAGCGGGGCCAGGCGATATTGATCTCATTACAGTACGTGGTTTACGGTGCATTGAACAAGCGGATGTCATCTTATACGACAGACTGATTAATAAGGACTTATTAGCGTATGCGAAAAAAAGTGCCAAGCTCATATTTTGCGGGAAGTTACCGAATCGACATGCTATGATTCAGGATCATATTAATCATTCCCTTGTTCACTATGCGCAACAAGGGTTTGTTGTCACAAGGTTAAAAGGAGGTGACCCATTCGTCTTCGGTAGAGGAGCAGAAGAAGCAGAGGTGCTTGCACAACACCAAATACCATTTGAAATCGTCCCTGGCATCACCTCGGGTATTGCTGCACCTGCCTATGCGGGTATTCCCGTGACACATCGTGATTTGAGTTCGAGTTTTGCGATGGTTACAGGTCATATGCGAGAAGGCAAGGATGATGTCATCCAATGGGAAAGTTTAGCTAAAGGCATCGATACACTTGCCATTTATATGGGGGTTGGCAACTTACCGTATATCCAACAGCAGTTACTGAAGTACGGCCGTGACGAACAGACACCTGTCGCCGTGATTCATTGGGGAACGAGTGCACAACAAAAAACGGTTATCGGTACATTAGCGACGATTGTCAATGTAGCACAGCAAGAAAATATACAAAATCCAAGCATGATTGTCGTTGGTGAAGTTGTGACATTACGGGAAAAAATCCAATGGTTTGAGGAAGCTTGTCCTGAAATGCCTTTAAAAGAAATTTCAGTATAAGGAAGTGGTGAGATGCAGGCTATTTTATATGTAGCACATGGTAGTCGTGTAAAAGCCGGCGTGGAGCAAGCTGTTGCATTTCTACAGCGTGTGCAACAGGACATTCATTTACCGATTCAGGAAATTTGTTTTTTGGAGCTCGCACAGCCAACGATTGCTGAAGGGATAGATAGCTGTGTACGTCAAGGCGCAACATCTATTGCCATCATGCCAATTTTGTTATTAGCTGCTCAACATGCAAAGCACGATATTCCACAAGAAATTGAAAAGGCAAAAGAGCAATATCCAGCAATACGCTTTACATATGGCGAGCCACTAGGCGTTCATGAGCTATTAATAGATACATTACAAACACGTATTTTAGAAACGCAGCTCTTGACTCCCGAGGCGAGCGTACTACTGATAGGACGTGGTAGTAGTGATCCAGCAGTTGAAGCAGATTTAGCCAAAATAGCGTTACGATTACGTGAAAAATACGGTTATCTAGCAGTTGAAACGTGCTTTTTATATGGCACAGGTCCTAGTTTGGAAGATTGGCTACAGCATAGGCAAGATAACAGTCATCAGGTATTTATCGTGCCGTATTTATTGTTTACGGGCATTTTACGTCAAAGTATTGCCAAGCGTTTGCAAGGATATGAAGTAAACAACATGATTTTATGTAATAGCTTGGGGTATGACGATAATGTCAAAAAAGTATTAGTAGAACGTATTGTTGAATTAGTACAACAAAATTATTTGGAGGAAGGGTGTTTTTCGTAATGGTAGATAAGAGAAAAGAAAATATCAATCTAGCATTAGATAATGTCCGACAAATTTTAACTACAGTAAACCATGGGTCGATTACATTAGTTGTACAAAATTTCTACGTAGTACAAATCGAGAAAAAAGAAAAAATACGTCTTCGATAATGATTAAAATGATACGCGAGGTGGCATAGTTTGAATCTACAAGTCATGAATAGTCCTTTTAATGAGGAACAGGTAAAGCTATTAAATGAGCTTCTACCTAATTTAACAAGAGAACAAAAAATTTGGTTGAGCGGTTACTTAAGTGCACCATTAGCAGCCATCGATACAAAGGTAGTAGAAGAAGCAAAAGTCTCCGTTGTGCCAACAACGAAAACAGTAACATTGTTATATGGTTCACAAACAGGAAATAGCCAAGGCTTAGCTGAAAAATATGCAACAGCATTGCAAGCAAATGATATGGAAGTAACAGTTACATCTTTAGCAAAGTTTAAGCCGAATAATTTAAAGAAAATAACGAATTTATTGCTTGTAGTAAGTACGCATGGTGAAGGGGAACCACCGGATCAAGCAATCCAATTTTATGAATTTTTGCACAGTAAACGTGCACCTAAACTAGAACATCTCAACTTTTCGGTATTGGCATTAGGCGATAGTTCGTATGAATTTTTCTGTAAAACAGGTCAGGATTTTGACGCGCAATTTGAAAAGCTTGGCGCAACACGTATTGTTCCACGAACAGATTGTGATGTCGATTATGACGAAGCTGCTGCAGCATGGTTTACGGCCGTTCAACAGGCATTATTACAACATACGGATACGGTATTGACTGCGAAATCAGCGCCAATAACAGAAGGAGAGGCTACATATACCCGCAAAAATCCGTATTATGCTGAAGTATTAGAAAACATTAATTTAAATGGTCGCGGTTCTAATAAGGAAACACGACATATCGAGTTGTCGATTGAAGGTGCTAATTTGGCATTTAAGCCTGGAGATAGTATTGGCATACTTCCAGAGAATGACGAATCGTTAGTAAATGCCTTAATCACAGCATTACAGTTTAATCCGCTAACAGAAGTAACGGTATTTGATGAAGCGATGCAATTAAAAGATGCCCTTTTGAAAAAGGTGGAAATAACAGTTTTATCGAAGCCTCTTTTACAAAAGATTAGTGCATTTACAGTGAGTCCGAAATTTGCTGAGCTATGGGACAGTACGTCAGCATGGAAGGACTATGCGCGAGGAAGAGATTTACTTGATGTTGTTGAAGATTTTGGTCCTTTTACTTGGGATGCACAACAGTTTGTTGCTCTGCTACGTAAAATACCAGCCAGACTTTATTCCATTGCAAGTAGCCAATTAGCAAATAGCGAAGAGGTCCATTTAACAATAGGAAAAGTAAGCTATGAAACGAATGGTCGTGTGCGTTTTGGCGTGTGTTCGGGTAGTATTGCAGAGCGAATTCAAGTAGGGGATACGATACCGATATATGTTCATAAAAACCCAAACTTTAGATTGCCAGAACAAGCTGACACACCAATTATTATGATAGGCGCTGGCACAGGTATTGCGCCATATCGTGCCTTTTTAGAAGAGCGAGAGGAAAGTGGGATAACAGGAAAATCGTGGTTAATATTTGGCGATCAGCATTTTATGACAGATTTTCTTTATCAAACAGATTGGCAGCGTTGGCTTGCTTCAGGCACGTTAACAAAAATGGATGTTGCCTTCTCTCGCGATACGGATAAAAAAATATATGTCCAACATAAAATCGAGGAACAAGCACAAGCATTTTATGAATGGCTGGAGCAGGGGGCTGTTATTTACGTCTGTGGTGATGAAAAATCGATGGCAGCCGATGTGGATCAAACAATCCGTCGCATTATTGAGCAGCAAGGGCAGAAAACGCCAGAGGAAGTGCAAGCTTATATTAATGAGTTAAAACAGCAAAAACGCTACCAACGTGACGTTTATTAGTAAAGGAGCGAAAAAAGATGACTGGAAAAATTATTTTACCCCCACAACCTGGAACACCTAGTGATGTCGAGCGCATTAAAAGCGATAGTAATTACTTGCGTGGAACACTTGAACGAACGATGAACGACCCATTAAGCTCAGGAATTCCGGAAGATGATAACCGTTTAATGAAATTCCATGGCAGTTACTTACAAGACGATCGAGACTTGCGAAATGAGCGTCAGCGTCAAAAGCTAGAACCAGCGTATCAGTTTATGGTGCGCGTGCGAACTCCTGGTGGTGCAGCAACGCCAGCACAATGGCTGGTCATGGATGAAATGGCTAGAAAATACGGCAATGGCTCACTAAAATTAACGACACGTCAAGCATTCCAAGTACATGGTATTTTAAAATGGAATGTCAAAAAATATATGCAAGAAATTAATGATGTACTGTTAGATTCACTCGCTGCCTGTGGGGATGTAAACCGCAATGTGATGTGTAATGTCAATCCGAACCAATCGGCATTGCACGAAGAGATTTACAACTGGTCTGCAAAATTAAGTGAGCACTTATTGCCAAGAACACGTGCCTATCACGAGCTATGGCTTGATGGCGAAAAAGTAGTAGATAGCCAAGAGGAAGAAATTGAGCCTATTTACGGTGCACAATATTTGCCACGTAAATTTAAAATAGGCATGGCCATTCCACCGAGCAATGATGTCGATGTCTTTTCTCAAGATATTGGTTATATTGCCATTGTTGAAGAAGGTCAGCTAGTAGGCTTTAACGTAGCTGTTGGTGGGGGCATGGGGATGACACATGGCGACCAGGAAACATATCCACAGCTTGCTCGTATTATTGGTTTTATTACGCCTGATAAATTGCTGGAATCAGCAGAGAAAATTATTACGATACAGCGCGATTATGGCAATCGTTCCGTACGTAAAAATGCACGTTTTAAATATACGATTGATGCGCGAGGACTCGACTGGTTTAAAGCAGAATTACATCGTCGATTAGGATGGGAATTCCAGGAGGAGCGTCCATTTACATTTGAACGTACGGGTGATGAGTTTGGATGGGTTAAAGGTGCTGATGGACAATGGCATTACACATTATTTATTCAAAATGGTCGCATAAAAGATTTTGAGGATTACGAATTGTTAACGGGTTTACGAGAAATTGCTAAAGTGCATACCGGAGATTTTCGTTTAACACCAAATCAAAACTTAATGATTAGCAATGTCACACAACAGAACAAAGATCAAATTACTGCGCTTATTGAACAGTATAAGCTAACAGATGGCGCACATTACTCAGCATTACGCCGCAATTCAATTGCTTGTGTATCATTGCCAACTTGTGGTTTAGCAATGGCCGAGGCGGAGCGTTACTTACCTTCACTCATTACGAAACTTGATACGATTATCAATGAAGCGGGTTTACATGATACTGAAATTGTTATTCGTATGTCGGGCTGCCCAAATGGTTGCTCACGTGCCGCAATGGGTGAAATCGGCTTTATCGGCAAAGGACCAGGAAAATACAACTTGTATCTTGGCGCAAGCTTTACGGGCAATCGTTTAAATAAAATATATCGTGAAAATATTGGGGAAGAAGAAATTTTAGCTGAACTGCGTCCAATTCTTCTGCACTATGCAAAGGACCGTTTAGATGGTGAACATTTCGGCGACTTTGTTATTCGTGCAGGCTATGTAACAGCTGTCTTTGATGGGCGTGAATTTCATAACTAAAGCGGGTGCCAAAAGCGGGTGCCAGGCACTAAAACAATTCTGAACTTTGCCATTTAATAATCAAGTGAAATTCCGCGTAGACTTCCGCGGGCACAGCACGCTGTATAAGACACCGGTATTCTCACGCAAGCGTTTGTTGCGGCTTACGGTGTGCCCGCGGAAAGCACCCGCCATAGCGGACAGCGACGACATAGAAAAAAAGTGTTAGATTGATGGCCATCAATCTAACACTTTTCTCTTTTTCCTAGTATTTTAAATAGAAAAATCCTCTGGAATAAATACCTTTAATTGCTTTGGTCTTACAAATACATTGTCGCCTACTTTAAGTTGAAGTTGTTTAAAATGATCTTTAGTAAGCTCTGCCTCTAAAAATTCATCGATATCAAGACGACGTAATTCAATTTGTACAACGGGCCCTAACAAATGGATATGGCTTATGTGGACAGGAACAGTGTCTGGCACCGCTATTTTTTCAATTTGTATATCGTGTGGTCGAACATAGCCTACTGCTTCTTCTTGCGTATGCGTATACGTGTCTGGCACATCAATGGCAAAATCTCCATGTGTCAACTTACCATTATGTAAACGCCCTTTGAAGAGGTTGACATTGCCTAAGAAATCATAGACAAATGGACTTTTAGGATGGGAGTACACTTCATCAGGACTACCAATTTGCTCTATTTTACCGTTGTTCATAACGACAATGCGATCTGCTACATCGAGTGCTTCTTCTTGATCATGTGTCACAAAAATACTTGTAATATGAAAGTCATCATGTAGCTTGCGCAACCACCGCCGTAATTCCTTGCGCACTTTTGCATCAAGTGCTCCGAATGGTTCATCTAACAAAAGTACTTTCGGTTCGACAGCTAGGGCACGAGCGAGGGCGACCCGTTGCCGTTGCCCACCAGATAGCTGTGTTGGATATCGATCCGAGAAGTTTTCTAGTTTAACTAGTTGCAGTAATGTCATTACTTTCTCTGTTATTTCTGCTTTGGATGGTCGTGTTTTACGTGGCCGTACTTTGAGACCATAGGCGACATTATCAAAGACAGTCATATGACGAAAAAGTGCATAGTGCTGGAATACAAAGCCGACGTTGCGCTCCTTTGGATGACGATTAGTAATCGTTTGACCATCAAATAAAATTTCGCCAACATCGGACGCTTCGAGGCCTGCAATCACCCGAAGTAAGGACGTTTTCCCAGAGCCGGAAGGACCAAGTAACGCAACCAATTCACCGGATTGGATATCGATGGATACGTCGTCTAAAGCTTGAAAGGAACCAAATTTCTTTGAGATATTTTGAATTTGAATACTCAAGCAAGTATTCCTCCTTTATAAAGATTTTGATTTCCAAGCAACAATGTCTTTTATAATAAGGGTCAGAATAGCGAGCACGCTCATTAATGACGCAACAGCAAAAGCTGCTGAAAATTGATATTCATTGTATAAAATTTCAATGTGAAGCGGCATCGTATTTGTCATGCCTCGAATATGACCCGATACAACCGAAACTGCGCCGAATTCACCAATGGCACGTGCATTACATAAAATCAAACCATAAAATAATCCCCATTTAATGTTGGGCAATGTAACATAGTAAAAGGTTTTAAAGCCATTAGCACCAAGAGAAATAGAAGCCTCTTCTTCAGATGTTCCTTGGGCCTGCATTAAAGGAATAAGCTCGCGTGCAACAAAGGGCAAAGTGACAAAAATAGTAGCAAGCACAATACCAGGCAAAGCGAAAACAATTTTAATATCATTGGCAAATAACCATTCTCCAAATAGCCCTTGTGCCCCGAAAAGCAAGATAAATACTAAACCTGCGATAACGGGCGATACTGCAAAAGGTAGGTCTATCACGGTTAGTAATAGATTTTTCCCCTTATAGTTGAATTTCGTTAGTGCCCAAGCTGCCATAATGCCGAAAATGGCGTTTAAAGGAACGACAATCGCGATTACTGTTAAAGTTAATTGAATAGCAGCTAATGCATCTGGATGAGTAATCGCTGCAAAATAAACATCTACGCCTTTTTGAAAGGCTGTAATAAAAATGGATACAAGGGGAAGTACGATAAAAAATGCTAAAAATGCGAGCGCAATAAATGTTAATAGAAAACGAATGAAACGGGGCTCCTGTAAGGCAGCAGGCTGTGCTGCTACAATGCGTGTTTGAGGAGCAATAGGTTCGATAATCGTAGATTGTTCCATACATACCTCCTAATGTACAAAGCGACGATTTGCCAGCCACTGTATTAAATTGATGGTGAACAATAAGACAAAGGATGTAATAAGCATGACAGCGGCAATAGACGTAGCCCCTGCATAGTCATATTGTTCAAGCTTTGTCATAATAATTAACGGTGTAATTTCCGTCTTCATCGGCATATTGCCTGCGATAAAGACAACCGATCCATATTCCCCTAAGGCGCGTGCAAAGGCTAACGAGAAGCCAGTTAAAATAGCAGGTGCCAGTTCGGGGAAAATAATTTTACGGACTGTTTGCAAGCGGGTAGCGCCAAGACTTGCAGAAGCTTCTTCCACTTCCGCACTAATATTTTGTAAAACGGGCTGCACAGTACGCACTACAAACGGAAGACCAATAAAAGTTAGGGCAATAATGATGCCTAATGGCGTAAAAGCAATTTTAAAATTAAAAAATTGGCCAATCCAACCATTCGGTGCATAGAGGGAGGTTAACGCAATACCTGCTACAGCAGTAGGTAAAGCAAATGGTAAATCGACAAGACCGTCAATAATGCGCTTGAACGGAAAATGGTAACGTACGAGTACCCAAGCAATAATAGTGCCAAACGCAACATTCACTAAACCAGCTGCTAGCGCAGTGCCAAAGCTTAGCTTATAGGAGGCTACTGCACGAGAATCGGTGACAATATTGATAAACTCCGCCCAAGTTAGCGACATTGTTTGAATAAAAATCATGGCTAACGGTAAGAGCACAAGCAAACTAACATATAACATTGTATAACCAAGAGAAAGATGGAAGCCGGGGATAACACGTGCCGGCTTCTTTTTAAATGTTAAGCTAGTCATTAGATTGCCTCCTTATTATTGTGGAACGTAAATTTCATCGAATGTGCCACCATCTTTAAAGTGCTTAGCTTGTGCTTCTGCCCAACCGCCAAAGTCTTCAATTGCAATAAGCTCAAGTTTTGGGAATTGCTCTTGGTATTTTGCTAATATTTCTTCATTGCGTGGTCGATAGTAGTTTTTAGCTGCAATTTCTTGCCCAACATCGCTATATAAATGTTGTAAATATGCTTCTGCTACTTTACGCGTCCCTTTTTTATCTACAATTTTGTCGACAATTGCGACAGGTGGCTCTGCTAAGATGCTTAATGAAGGCGTAATGATTTCAAATTCATCTTCACCTAATTCATTACGTGATAAATAAGCTTCATTTTCCCAAGCGATTAACACATCACCAATTTTCCGTTCAACGAAGGTAGTCGTTGCGCCTCGTGCGCCTGAATCAAGTACTTCTACATTGCTATACAACGCCTTCATAAAAGCCTTTATTTGTTTGTCGTCATTGTTATACAACTTCGCTGCATAGCCCCATGCCGCTAAGTAGTTCCAACGTGCACCGCCCGAAGTTTTTGGGTTAGGCGTAATAACAGAAACATCGTCCTTTATTAAATCACTCCAATCTTGTATTCCTTTTGGATTGCCTTTTCGTACTAAAAAAACAATTGTAGAAGTGTAGGGTGTAGAGTTATTGTCAAACTCTGTTTGCCAGTCTTTGTTTAGCAAATCACGAGCTTGTGCAATTTCATCAATATCGTAGGCAAGTGCTAATGTCACGACATCGGCTTCTTGCCCATCAATAACTGCTCTTCCTTGTTTACCTGAGCCCCCATGTGACTGATGAATCTTCACATCTTGACCTGTTTCGTTTTTCCACTTTGCGATAAAGTCTTTGTTAAATTCATCGTAGAGCTCTCGTGTTGGATCATAAGAAACATTTAGCAACTCTACAGCCTCTTTTGTGTCTTCTGACTTCTTATCGCTATCTGTAGATGTGCTATTACAGCCTGCTAACATAAAGGTTAATCCAGATAACAGTAGCAATGACTGCAAAATATGCTTGCTTTTTTTCATAAAAAAACTCCCCTTTCATCGAAAGAACGCAAAAGACCATCTCTCCCAATGTGTGCATACACATTTTGAGTAGATGGCCTTCAGATCCTCTGATCAGCATTATTTGTTTTTAGTATATTACCACATTAAGCATATATTTCCGATTAGTCAACAAGGAATTGAAAAATTTATTTTTTGTCAGCAGGCAATGCATTGCTAGCAGTTGTGGAGTAGCAAAAGGCCAAATTTTTGAATAAAATTATTTGTACAACTGGCAGGTGCCATTCAAAAGATGATGTGCTGCAATTAAATTTATATTTTTTACAAAACCTAGTTGACTACTAGGTGTAATTTAGTATATATTTGGTAATAAGAAAAATGATTGTTGAATGAGGTACAAGATTACTAGTTTACAATCGACTATAAAAGCTGGCTAGTCAAACTAGAGGCGTTTTAACGAAGGCACAATGTATTAGTGTGTCTGTTGTTAAAACGCCTTTTTCTATAACCGAAAATGTTTCGAAGGGGGATTATATGTTAACGTATGCAACTTGGCAGGAGCCAACGATTAAATTTGAAGTGGATGAAAGTTATAAGGGGGCACTTGAGGTTTTACGCTGGAGCTATGCACAGTATGGAGACGACATCGTCTATGCTTGTAGCTTTGGCATCGAAGGCATTGTTTTAATTGATTTGATTTCCAAGGTGAAGCCAAACGCTACAATTGTATTTTTAGATACGGATGTCCATTTCAAAGAAACATATGAAACGATTGAACGAGTAAAGCAAAAATATCCGCAGATGACCATTAAAATGCAAAAGCCGAAGCTTACGCTTGAGGAACAAAAGGAGCAATATGGAGATGAATTATGGAAATCCAACCCTAATCAGTGTTGCGATATTCGAAAAATAAAGCCATTACATGAGGCGTTATCAGGAGCAAAAGCATGGATTTCAGGACTGCGCAGAGAACAATCGCCAACTCGCCAACATACCAATTTCATTAATCGTGATGATAAATTTAAGTCGATTAAAATTTGTCCGCTCATTCACTGGTCGTGGAAAGATATATGGCGTTATGTTTCCAAGCATGGTTTAACGTACAATCCACTGCACGATCAAGGCTATCCAAGCATTGGCTGTGAACATTGCACACAACCAGCATTTACGATGGATGATTTACGAGCAGGTAGATGGCAAGGAACTGGTAAGACTGAGTGTGGGTTACATGAATAGGGGCGTTTAAGCATGTTGGAATATATAGCGTTAGCCATTAGTTTATTTTTTGCCATGAATATAGGTGCAAGCGGTGCAGCCGCTTCAATGGGCGTTGCTTATGGGGCAGGGGCTATTAAAAAAGCATGGCACGCCTTGCTCATTTGTGCGCTTGGTGTTTTTGCGGGAGCCATATTAGGTGGGGGCGAAGTTGTTAAGACAATCAGTTCAGGCATTATGCCACAACAGTATATAACGGTGAAAATCGTCATTATTATATTAATTTCGGCGACAAGTTCCTTATTTCTTGCCAATTTGTTAGGTATTCCATTATCGACGAGTGAAGTGACCGTAGGAGCTGTCGTAGGAGTAGGCATTGCTTACCGCGTTTTATATGTCAAATCACTGCTCGTCATTATGTCCTTTTGGGTCATCGTGCCGGTTATAGCGTTTGTTATTGCACTAATCGTTGGCAAGATACTGTATAAATTTAAAGGAAAAGGCTTTTTGGCAAACCATCCGATGTTAACAGTGTTGCTCGTGTTTGCCGGATTTTTTGAAGCTTTTTCAGCAGGTATGAATAATGTCGCCAATGCAGTTGGTCCACTTGTTGGTGCTGGAATGATTAGTGTTACAAATGGTATCTGGTTTGGTGGAGCATTTGTAGCGTTAGGAGCGATATTGTTAGGTAGACGTGTACTCGAAACGAATGGCAAAAAGATTGTGCGTTTTGAAAAAGCCGAGGGGATTCTTATTTCAAGTACGGGTGCTTTACTTGTTGGTATTAGCTCGCTGTTTGGACTACCTGTCCCGTTAACGCAAGTGACGTCTTCTTCTATTATTGGTATCGGGATGGCGAAAAACGGTAAACAAATTTTTCATAAACATATCGTAAAAAAAATCATGTGCATTTGGATTGTGTCACCAATTTTTTCATTAGCAATTTCTTATAGTCTTACTCAATTATTTATGAAGAAAGATTTATATGCCATCGTCATTATTGGAAGCGTTATTATCGGAACGCTTGGTGCGATTAGTTTAATGCGCACAATGCGTGAAGAGGAACGCTCGATATACGATGCAGGCGAAGGTATTTAATTATAAAACATACTATATAAATAAACCTAGGGGGAATATAAATGAGTCTACAACCACATGGTGGTGCTTTAGTGCAAGCCTATCAGCCACAAAAACCAGTAATACATATTACAAAGGAGATTGAATTGGATGCTATTGCGTTAAGCGATTTAGAGTTAATTGCAATCGGTGGGTATAGTCCAATTGATGGTTTTTTAACTAAAAAAGATTATGAATCCGTTATCGAACATACAAGGTTAGCCTCTGGCGTTGTGTGGAGCATACCTATCACACTTCCAGTTGACAAGACGGTAGCGGCGACATTACAACCAGGGGATGAAGCAAAATTAGTTTCTGGCAACGATGTTTATGGCGTCATTGCTATCGCTGATATTTATCAACCTGATAAACAAAAAGAAGCATTGCTCGTATACGGTACACAAGACTTAGCCCATCCTGGTGTGAAAAAGCTCCATGAGCGCCCTGCAGTATATGTTGGAGGGAAAATCACGTTAATTAAGCGTCTAGAGCAACAATTCCCTACGTATTCATTTGATCCACAGGAAACACGTCAACTGTTTAAAGAAAAGGGTTGGCAAACAGTTGTGGGCTTCCAAACACGTAATCCTGTTCATCGTGCGCATGAATATATTCAAAAGGCGGCATTAGAAACAATCGATGGCTTATTTTTAAATCCATTAGTTGGAGAAACAAAGTCGGATGATGTATCGGCTGCTATCCGGATGGAGAGTTATGAGGTATTGTTAGAAAATTACTATCCAGCAAATCGGGTGCAATTAGGTGTGTTCCCGGCAGCTATGCGCTATGCAGGACCGAAGGAGGCCATCTTCCATGCGCTTGTACGTAAAAATTATGGCTGCACCCATTTTATTGTAGGACGTGATCATGCAGGTGTAGGTGATTATTATGGCACATACGATGCGCAAAAAATCTTCGAACAATTTACGGAAGATGAACTTGGGATTGTGCCATTAAAATTTGAACATAGTTTTTATTGCACTCAATGCGAAGGCATGGCAACTACAAAAACTTGCCCACATGATAGTGCATCACATGTCATATTATCCGGAACAAAAGTCAGAGAAATGCTCCGGAATGGAGATGTTCCTCCAAGTACATTTAGCCGTAAAGAGGTAGTCGAAGTCTTGATAAATGGCATGCGTCAGGAGGTAGTAAAATGAGTTCCAATATCGTATGGCATGAAGCTTCTATAAAAAAAGAAGAGCGTCGCACGCAGAACAAACACGAAAGCTTTATATTATGGTTTACAGGGCTATCGGCTTCAGGAAAATCTTCTGTAGCCAATGCGCTAGCTCGTAAACTATTTGAACGAGGAAACCAAGCATTCGTACTAGATGGCGATAATGTGCGCCATGGTTTAAATAATGATTTAGGCTTTGATGAAACGAGTCGCAAAGAAAATATAAGACGCATCGGTGAAGTGGCCAAACTTTTTGTGGAAAGCGGCCAAATTGTACTTACGGCTTTTATTTCGCCTTATCGACAAGATCGCCAAGTTGTTCGGCAGCTAGTGGAAGACGGCGAATTTTTAGAAGTATATGTAAGATGCTCTGTAGATACTTGTGAACAGCGTGATCCAAAAGGTCTTTATAAAAAAGCGCGCAATGCGGAAATTGCTAATTTTACTGGTATTAGTGCACCATATGAAGAACCTGAACATCCTGAATTTATTTTAGATACTGAACGCTACTCGATTGAAGAATGTGTCGAGCAGCTAACAACGTTTTTAACGGATAAGGGCTATATTTAATGATGTGTGATTAAATCGCTGATAGAAGCCCATGAATCGCCGGTAAGCCTGGGGAAATCGCCGATAGAAGTCCGTGAATCGCCGGTAAGACTGCGAAGCAACTACTGTTGGATACATCCATGGCAAAGCAAAAAAGTGTTAGATTGACTGTTATCAATCTAACACTTTTTGTTGTTTATTTAATACCTTGTTCTTTTTTCATTTTGTCAATTTCAGGTCCTAGCTCGTCACGTACTGTTCCTTTCCAAGGTTTCACACCTGCTATATAGGAAGAACGGGTCATAATATGTCCACCGACAGGGCCTGTAATAAAGAGAAACAATATACCTAATAAAATACGTGGGTTAAAATGATCCTCGATAAGCCAAAAGTGAAAGAATACACCGATTAATACACACATTACGCCGAGCGTTGCACTTTTCGATGCGGCATGTGCACGTGTATACAAATCAGGTAATCGTATAAGCCCAATTGCAGTTACGACGATAAATAACACACCAATTGAAATGAACAAAATAACTAATGTATTAGCGAGAATTGTCACGTTTAATGATATCTCCCTTCTCTATAAATTTAGAGAAAGCAACTGTACCGATAAATGATAAAATCGCTAACAATAATACGATTTCAAGAAAGAAGCTCGTTTCCACTAAAATTGAAAATAAAGCGATTAATGAAATAAGTGACACGCCTAAGGAATCCAGTGCTACAACACGGTCGGATGCAGATGGTCCTTTCACCATACGGTAAATGACGGCGATCATCGATAAGCAAATCACTACGATCGCTGCAATAATAAACGTCATCATGATTTACTCACCTCCAATATAGCTTTTTCAAAAGAATCTCGAATCGAAGCAATGGCATCATCTACATCGCTAATATCAATGGCATGGACAAACAATGTTTTAGCATCATCTGAAACATGCACGACAACAGTTCCTGGTGTTAATGTAATGAGACTCGATAATAACGTAATTTCCCAATCTTCTTTTAGTACCGTAGGATAAGCAAAGAAGGCAGGTTGCATATCTAGCTTAGGCTTTAGTACAACTTTCAGTACTTGAATATTTGCTAATATTAACTCTTTAAAAAAGAGAACGGTAAGCTTAATAATGGCCCATACACGGAATACATAGAGCCGCGCAAAGAAAAATCTTCTCATAATAACAAGTAAGACAATACCAAGAATGAATCCTACTATAAAGCCTGTAGCTGTGTAATTAGATGAAAGAAACATCCAAACGAAGGCAAGAGCAAAGTTTAAAATAATTTGAAATGCCATAGCTCTAATCTCCCTTCATTACAGCATCTATATAAATAGATGGGTCATTTAATAGTTTGGCAGCATCATTCATAAATGGTGTAATCCATTCCGAACCTACACCGTATGCTACTGTAATCAGTACTAATAGGACGGTCGGCGCAAAAAGTGTCGTATAGACTTTTTTGTCGACAGTACCCGTTGTCTCTTTTTCCTCTCCCCAGAAGGCATAGAGGAAAATACGGATAACTGAAAGTAAGACTAGTAAAGATGAGGCTAAAATAAAGATGCTGCTCCACATACTACCAGCCTCGAAGCCCCCTTGCACGATTAACAGCTTTCCAACGAAACCACTAAGTGGCGGAATCCCTGCTAAACCGAAAGCTGCAATTAAATAGAACCAGCCTAGTACAGGGTACTTTTTCATAAGACCGCCCATTTTTCGTAAATCAGAAGTGCCGGTAATGTAGATAACAATACCAATCAACATAAAGAGGGCTGCTTTGATCAGCATATCATGAACTAAATAGAACATTGCGCCCTTTAACGCCATTTCATTCATTTGAGAGACACCAAATAAAATAACACCTACTGCAATGACGATATTGTAAATAATAATGAGCTTCACATCAAAATAGGCAAGCGCCCCGATACAGCCAGCAATAATGGAGCCAATTGCTAATACCATAAGCAAATTATGTGTATACGATAAATCATGAACGAAAAATAATGTGTACGTCCGTGTAATCGCATAAACGCCAACCTTTGTTAAAAGTGCACCAAATAGTGTTAACACAGGAATCGGTGCTGCCGCATAAGAAGTTGGAAGCCAGAAGTAAAGCGGGAAAATCGCCGCTTTTAATCCAAATACCATTAAGAATAAAACAGCGATAACTGTGATAATTCCTGGCTGATTAATGTCGCTAATTTTTACTGCTATATCTGCCATATTCAGTGTACCTACAACCGAGTAAAGATAGGCTACTGTAATAACAAACAAAGCAGAAGAAATAACATTAATTAAAATATATTTAATGGAGCCTTTCAGTTGTCCTTTTTCTCCACCGAGTACAATGAGTAAATACGACGCCATTAATAGTACTTCAAAGAAGACGAATAAGTTAAAAATATCTCCTGTAGTAAAGGCGCCATTGACACCGGTTAAAATAAACATAATACCAGGGTAGTAGAAGAAGCGTTCACGCTCCTTTGTAATAGAACCGAAGCCGTACCACACAACAAAAAAGGCAATGAGTAATGTTGTTGTGACCAACAGTGCAGACATCATATCAGACACCATCGTAATACCATATGGTACTGGCCAATCTCCGAACGTTACTTTTTGAATGCCGTCATTTTTTACCTTTAGTAAGAGTGAAACGGCCGATGCCAATGCAAGTACGATACCTAGCAACGCAAACGAGCGCTGGTATTTTAAATTTTTTTGACCAAACATTAAAATCATGCCAAAGAAGAACGGAATGATTATTGGTAGTAAAAGGAAGTTATTCATCTTCATCACTTCCTCTCATTAAGCTAATATCATCTGTCTCAAGCTCCTGATAGGAACGATAGGCAAGTACTAGGAAGAAAGCCGTTACGCCAAAGCTAATGACAATCGCAGTTAAAATTAATGCCTGCGGTAAAGGATCTGCAAATGTTTTGGCGCCTTCTTTTAAAACAGGAGGAGCCTCGCCTGTTAATCCTCCCATTGTTAAGATAAGTAAATGCGCACCGTGACTTAAAAGCCCAGTACCAATAATAATGCGTAATAAGCTTTTCGATAATATTAAGTAAACCGCTGCCATAAACAGAAAGCCAATGACAAACGCCATAATTATTTCCATTATTCATCCTCTCCAATCGTTTGAATAATGGTCATCGTAACGCCAACAACAACCAAGTAAACACCGCTGTCAAAAAGCATCGCTGTGTGTAAAGACTGCTTACCTAGAAGCGGTAATTCGAAATAATCAAAGAAATGTGTGAAGAACGGTTTCCCTAAAAACATCGGGAATGCCGCTGTGGCAAGTGCCAATAATAAACCTGTTGCAGTTAAATACGTATAGTTGATCGGTAACACATTACGTACCGTATTTAAATCAAAGGCTAGCACTAACAGCACGATGGCACTGGATGTTAAAAGTCCACCAACAAAGCCTCCACCAGGTGTGTAATGACCAGCTAAAAAAATGTGAATGGAGAAGAAGAAAATAATGAAGAATACAATTTTAGCTGTAAATTGTATAATGACATCATTTGTTTTCATGCGGTTTCTCCTTTCTATTCATGCGCAGCTTGATCATCGCTAAAATGGCCATGCCTGCAATACCTAACACTGTAATTTCAAACAGTGTATCAAAGCCACGGTAGTCTACTAAAATAACATTGACAATGTTTCCGCCACCAGCTAAATCATAGACGGTATCTTCATAGTATTTTGAGATAGACGGAATAAGCTTTTGTGAATGTGCTGATAAAGCGATGAGCGTCACCATAACACCAACTGCTACGGAAATGATTGCACGATTTAATTGAAAGCGCATGCGTTCTTCGCGTTTTCCAAGCTTCGGAAGATGATAAAATGCTAGTAAAAATAATGCAACAGAAATCGTTTCGATAACGAGTTGTGTTAATGCTAAATCGGGTGCATTAAAAATAACAAAGAATAATGCAACTGTGTAACCGACAGAGCCAAGTCCGATAATGGCTGTAAGACGTGACTTCGCTAAAATGGTAATGGCCGTTCCAATCATTAATACGACAATTAAAATTAATTGGTAAGAGCGTATTGGTGCTGCACCTTCAAAGGAAATTGAAAAGGCACCTTTTACAAATAAGGTTCCAATTGAAATAGCGGCAATTCCACTGAACATATACAGTAAATAGTGACGCATAGAACCTGTCATATAAAGACGTGATAGACGATTTAATCCTACGTCTAATCCAAGCATTATTTTGTCATAGGCATTATTAAATGTAAGAGAACGTGGGAATAGGTTGTAAATGCCTTGCCATTTCGGTAGGGCAACAAATAATAAGACACCTATAATAACAATGCCAATAGTCATGATTAATTCTGGTGTAAATCCACCATGCCAGGCAGCCACGTGAATATTAATATCTTCAGGTAAGTCATATAAAAACGGCTGAATAGCTTGTACAGCCGGCTTAACAAACGTATCTCCAATAAGATTAGGGATAAAGAATATAATGACCACTAATGATGCTAAAATCATTGGTGATATGAGCATACCAATGGGAGCTTCATGTGGTTTATGAGCGTAAAGCTCTGGTTTATACGTTCCTGTAAATGTTCTAAATACAAAGTAGAAACTATAAATAAACGTAAAAATACTAGCGATCCAAGCAACGATTGGGAACAATACGCCCCATGTCTCAAAACCGAAAAATTCGAAATTTTGCAGTGCTAACATGGCGGATAAAAACATTTCCTTACTTAGGAAGCCATTAAATGGTGGTAAGCCTGCCATTGAGAAGCTACCAATTGCCGCCACTGTAAAACTGAGTGGCATAATGCTCATTAATCCACCAAGTTTACGGATATCACGTGTACCTGTTTCATGATCAATAATCCCTGCAATCATAAATAAACTACCTTTAAATGTTGCATGGTTGATCAGGTGGAAAATGGCTGCAAACGCTGCATATTTAAATACGGAATCAGCTGCACCATTGACGTGAAATGCTACTGCACCAGCGCCAAGTAATGACATAATGAGTCCAAGTTGACTGACAGTTGAAAACGCAAGAATACCTTTTAAATCGGTTTGTTTTAAGGCAAAGAACGAACCCCAGAAGAGTGTTAACAGACCTACTCCTGTCACAAGCCAGATCCATAGCTCTGAAGCAGCAAAAATGGGTGTAAAGCGGGCAACTAAATATATCCCTGCTTTTACCATTGTTGCGGAGTGGAGATATGCACTAACTGGTGTCGGCGCTTCCATCGCATCAGGTAACCAAATATAAAAGGGAAATTGAGCGGATTTCGTAAATGCCCCTAGCAGTAATAACACAAGTGCCCATACAAACAATGGATGTTGTACTAAGTTAGGCGCCATGGCAATCAGTTCACGAATGGAATATGTCCCACCCATTAAATAAAGAAGGATGAATCCACCTAACATCATTAGGCCGCCGAAGACTGTAATCATCATGGATTTTAGTGCACCGAAGCGAGAAGCATCACGTGTGTACCAATAACCAATTAGTAGGAACGACGAAATCGATGTTAATTCCCAGAAGAAGTACAACGAAATTAAATGGTCAGATTGTACAACACCGAGCATGGCGGACATAAATAATAGTAAGTAAACATAAAAATTATGTAGTTTTTCTTTATGTTTATCTAAGTAAAAAATGGAGTAAAGTACGACGAGTGAGCCGATTCCTGTTATGAGTAACGAGAATAGTAAGCTAAGTCCATCCAAATACGATACGATAGAAATATCGAGCGAGGGAATCCATGGTATCCCATCAAGAAATACTTCTCCATGAGCTACTCTCGCGATATATGTAGCATAAATAACGACGAGTGTAGCAGGTACTGCAAGAACAAACCAGCCTGTGTGAATATTTTTAATGCTTTTATATATAAAAGGCACAAATATTGCAGCAAGCATCGGGATGAAAATATAGAGTACTTGTAACAAAAAAATCCTCCTTTATGCACGTAAGTGTAATAATTATAACGTACTTTCGTTGGGAATGCATATGCACTAGTAGGATTTAGCTTGGATAGCAGAGGAATTTTAGCTATATTATAAATAGGAAGTTATCAAAAAAAAACAGAGGAAAAAATTTTTTATGAAGAACCCTTATATATATGGTTTTTTACCATTAATTACAATTTTATTGTTTAGTTTAACGTTCGGCATGTATGCAGTAGGGGAAGCGTTACAACTATTTCGAGCGATCGGTGTGTATTCAGGGATGCGTGAATTTTTATCCGATTTTGAATTACGTGTCATGCTGCTCATTGTATTTGCGCTTATTTTTTTTATGGCGTTTTCAGCACTAAAATTATTAGGAGAAACCATTCATGAACTAGGGATGTTATTTTTCTCGAAGGATAATGAAGGGGCGGCGGTAAGCCAAGCGCGTGGAGGCTATGTCATTCTTTTTATTGGTGCTATGTGTTCTGCCTTCGCCATTCAATCGATTTATGCATTGGCGGGTATATTTGTGCTAACGGTATTTATCTATTTCATTTACCTTATCTATAAAATGAGCCTTTTTATGTCCATGGGCGGAACGATTGGATTACTCATATTTGAGCTCTTCATGTGGACATTATTAATCTCGTTATTAGTTTATGTCATTTTAAAACTATATAACGGAGTCCTGGCTAGTCTTCCCTTTGCAAAATAAAGTGCCAGGCACCTAAACAATTCTGAAAATTAACAATATGCAAGTGAAAACCCACCTAGCTTTCAGTGGAGCACAGAACGTAAGACACAACAGTGATGTTGTCGATTACGGTGTACCCGCGAAAAGCGAGGTGGGTTTTAAAGTGGCCTTATAAAGTGTCAGGCACCGAAACGATTCTGAAATTTGCTAGTAGAGCTTTTGCGGTTACTCTAGTAAAACATTAAACAGTTTGTGATGTATTTTATACGACTCTAGTTTTTCCATCGGTTGCGGTTTATCATAGCCAAGCCAGACAGCAGCTGTATACTGATCATTTAAACCAGCTAGCCAATAATCACGATAATCATTTGTTGTACCTGTTTTAGCACCGACATAGCTACTATTACTATAAACACCTTGCCCCGTACCATTAGCTACAACATCTGCAAGTAGCTCGCGCATATATTTTACCGTTTTCGGTGACCATATTTGATCACGTTCCTTGTCCCAGCTATATAACTCAGTACCATCATTAGCTGTCACTTTCCGGATACTATGTGCAAGAACATAAGAGCCATCAATAAAGCTTGTGTAAGCATCTGCAAGCTCAAGAGCCGTGACACCATAAGTTAATCCACCTAATGAAGCTGCATACGTATGATCCTTTGCAACGATGGAGCGGAAATGGAAGCGGTCAAGATAACTAAAAGCCGTCTCGACGCCTACCGCATTAAAAAGTCGCAAAGCGGACGTATTAAAGCTATTGCGGAATGCTGTTCGAATGGACACATCGCCATATTTATAACCGCCATAATTTTGAGGGCAAAAAGAACCGACACAATAGCTACCACCGTTGACGATTGAATCAGGTGTATGTGTTGTTGTTTCAAAAAACGGTGCATAGACGGCAAGTGGTTTAAACGCTGAACCGGGCTGGCGTGGTCCTTGATACGCGCGATGATAATCAAATTTCTCATAGTTTTTACCAGCATAGAGGCTGACGATTTCACGAGACGAATTATTAATAACAGCACCAGCTGCCTGTAATTCACCTTTTCCTAAAATGGCGGTCATGCGCTCTTCATCATGAGCCTGTTTAGTTGGATCAAGCGCGGTATAAACGGTTAAACCGTTTTGAAATAACGTACTAAGACGACTGTCTAGTTGTGCTTGAATTGATTTTTTTTCTTCTTCATTTTGCGTGTTTTGCAGTCGATCTGTATAGCCTTCTTTTTCGGCTACTAGCCAGCGTAACTCTTGAAGAACGTAAGTACTATACATAGGATAGCTTTGCACTTTATTTTTAACATTTAAAATAATGGGTTGTGCTTTATACGAAGTTGCCTCTTCTTTTGTAATCGCCCCACTTGCAGCCAGTGTATCGAGTAGCCGTTCCTGCCTAGCTTTTGTTTCATCAAAATTTTTAAGCGGGTTATACAGTGACGGATTATTTGGAATAGCTGAGATAAAAGCTAGTTCAGCAATCGATAATTCTTGAATAGGTTTTTGAAAATAATAGGTCGCTGCACTGCCGATGCCATAAACTTGGTTGCTAAAATAAGATTCATTTAAATACATCGTTAAGATAGCATCTTTGTCGTATTTTTTTTCAAGCTCATAGGCATAAAATAATTCCGTTAATTTGCGTTCGTATGTTTTTTCATCAGATAGATAGCGCATACGAACAAGCTGTTGGGTAATCGTACTGCCACCTTGTGAAGCTGTATTGGCGTTTGAGTTAGCGACCACAGCGCGTATAATAGCACTAAAATCGAAGCCGATATGATCGTAAAAATCAACATCTTCACTAGCAATAAAAATTTCCTGGGCAATTTGTGGAATTTCTTGCAATGTTAAAGGCTGTCGCCATTCAACATATTCTTCGCTAAATGTTTGACCGTTCTGATCAATTAATGTGACAGGAAGTTGTACTTGTACTTCAGGCACATCTATTTTCTTTTCGATTTGTTGGGCGTGTGCTTGAGTAGTATTTAACTCTGTGCGTATATTCGTACCAATCCACCAAATGGTAGGTAAACATAACGTAATAATAATAAAGCCAAAAACTTTTTTCATAAATGCCTCCAACTTTGAACATAAGTCTTTCAACAGAATAGCATATTTTGGATGCAATCCAAATACTCGTTCAGAACTATTTACGCGGGGACTAATTAATAAAAAGAAATTGCCTAAGGGAGCCTGTTCATTCCGTCGTCATTTTGGGTTATACTACCATTGGTGCTAAACGAAAGTTCTTCGTATTCATTCCACAACATAACTGGCTAAACGATAAAAATAGTACAAAAATCGTCAATACTTTGATGGAGAAAACGGCTAGGAAGTATGTTAGACTAATATGAGGTCGAAATGATGCAGTAGAATCATTTTCGTTGAAACTGAAATTTTACATTTAAAGGAGAGACTTCAATGTTTCCACAATTAACAACAGAAGTACAAGAAGGCGAAGTACTAGTAGAAATGAAAACAACTTTAGGTGCTATAAAAATTAAATTGTTCCCAAAACAAGCACCGAAAACAGTTGAAAACTTCTTAGGACATGCAAAATCAGGTTATTACGATGGTATTGTTTTCCACCGAGTTATTCAAGACTTCATGATCCAAGGCGGTGACCCAACAGGCACAGGTATGGGCGGTGAGTCAATTTGGGGTAACTCATTTGAAGATGAATTTTCTGATGAATTATTTAACCTACGTGGGGCACTTTCAATGGCGAATGCTGGTCCAAACACAAACGGTTCTCAATTCTTTATCGTACAAATGAAACACCTGCCAAGCGATATGCTTCGTCAACTGCAAGGTGCTGGTTTCCCAGAAGAAATTATCGAAGCCTATGCACAAAATGGTGGTACGCCATGGTTAGACCATAAACACTCTGTATTCGGTCATGTTGTGGAAGGTATGGACATCGTTGATAAAATTGCAAATGTAGAAAAAGATCACCGCGATAAACCAGTTGAAGATGTTAAAATTGAGTCAATTACAGTTTTTGAATAATAATTGTAAGGACGTGTAGAAAATATGGAACATTTAATGTATCAATTTTTATATTTCCCTGAAGATAAAACAGCGTATATTCCAGCAGCTTTTGAATTTTTAATTATGCTTATTCTTTGTATAGGCGTATTTATGATTTTCCGTAAAATTTCTAAAAAGCAGGAATTAAAATCTAAGGAAATCGAAGCACGTATTTTAGCAGAAAGAAATCGTACAAACAATCAACAAAACGTATAAAAAAGGCACCTGAATAAGAGTGCCTCAGACGATAGACAAACTCGATGAATTTGGAGAGTTTGTCTATCGTTTTTTTTATGGGTTGCAGTCTCGCAGGAGCAAAGAAATTGTATGAGTGCCTGGCACTAGCATTTTTGCATAATATCTACTTTCTATAGCGCAAAAACCCACTTCGGTTTCCGCGGGCACAGTATAAGCCTCAGGATTCTTCGTGGGTTTTTGTTTAGATATTATTGTTTTTAGAAAATTCTTAATTGTATGAGTGCCTGGCACTTTATAGTGACAGTGCTAGTTTAAAGCGGGCAACTGCATCTTTGACAGTATCAAATGAGCAGGCAACGTTCATGCGTAGGAAGCCGCGGCCTTCTTCACCGTATTTTGAACCAGGCTCTAATGCAAGCTTTCCGATTTCTAGTAAACGTTGCATTATTTCTTTCTCATCGATACCTAATTGTCGGCAATCAATCCACAGTAAGTATGTACCTTGAGGCTTCGCGATATGGACACCAGGCAATTGAGTTAACTCTGAAATCACATAATCCATATTTTTTGAAATATAGACAAGTAACTCTTCAAGCCATGGTAATCCTTCACTGTATGCTGCTTGTAATGCTACAGGCGCAAAGCTATTTAATGAACCTTGACCAGTAGCCATATTGACTGCTTCTAATTGCACACGCTTTTTCTTATCAGACGTAATGATATAGGCAACTTGAATACCTGCAAGGTTAAATGTTTTAGTCGGTGCCATACAGGTAATCACGCGATCGATTTCATCGCCAGCAATTTTTGCTAGTGGCGTATGTTTTGCCCCATCTAACATTAAATCTGCATGAATCTCGTCTGAAATAATAAGCACATCATATTTTGCACATAGACGAACAATTTCTTTTAACGTAGCTTCTTCCCAAACATAACCACCTGGATTATGAGGATTACACAATATGTAAGCTTTAACATTCTGGCTAAGTGCTTGTTCAAATGCCTCAAAATCAAAGACATATGTTCCTTGTTGCTCTACTAACGGACAAGTTACTACTTCACGACCATTACCTTTTGGGATATTAAAAAATGGTGGATAAACAGGTGTTGAAATAAGTACTTTATCACCTACATTTGTCAAAGCCGTTAAAATATTTGCCAATGCCGAAACGACACCGTGGCTAAAAGAAATGGATTCTTTTTCAATATGCCAATTATAACGCTTATTTTGCCAGTCCACTATCGACTGTTTTGCTTCTTCACTTACATAGCTATAACCAAAAATCGCGTCCTCAGCGTGTTTTTGTAATGCCTTTGAAACAGCAGAAGGTGGGGCAAAGTCCATATCTGCTATCCACATTGGTAAAATTTCTGTAGTATCGTTTAGACTATAAATTTTCTCCATTGCGTCCCATTTTACTGAGTTTGTAAAGCGACGATTTAAAGTTTGATCGAAAATAGACAAGCAAATCACTCTTTTCTTTTTTTTTTACTATGGTATCATACCTATTAAGATTAAAGGATAATAGGTGAGTATTTTGGAAAATATAAAAATGAATCGAGCAGCCGTACATCTGCTAGCTGAGTGGGATCCCTTCCATATCGGTGCTGAGCATTATGATACAGAAACGGCAGATGTTGTTGCCGCATTACAAAGTATTGATGATCCGTCTGCACTTGCAAAGGTCATTCAAGAAACTTACGAGCATTCGTTTGAGCAATGGATTCCGATTGAAGATTGTGTTGCCATCTCATACAAACTGATTGCCATTAAGTTTGAAGCAAAATGCATTATTTAAAACGACATATAGTGTTTTATTATTGGAAAGGCTTGAAAAATAGCCCTTTCCTTATAAAAGTGAGGTTGTCTTACGATATAGACAACCTCATTTTCTATTGGGAACGGATCACTAACACGACGAAGAATATAAATAGCAGTGGCATCATCCACGTACTAGCTTTCTCAATCCCACCTTTAATGCCTCCTGATACGATAGCAATCGTTAACAGTAAAAATAACCCTTGCACAAGTATAGCTTCAAATGGACTAGAGATAATAGTGCTAAACAATTCAGCGTAATTTCCGGTGTGACCATTTGTCGTAAATTGGAACGTCAATACCGGCAATAATCATACCGCCCCATCCTATTAAAAACCAAGGTTTTCCTGGCGCTTGCTCTTTGAACGACGTAACCGCATCTTTTTGCCCACGACGACCAATCATAAATTCTGCAATTAACACCGGCAAACCGATGAAAAATGTACATAAAGTAAATACACTTCCACCATTGGTTCCTGCCATATAGGGGAACTTCCATATAGCTCCTAAACCAATGGCACTTCCGGCTGCAGCTAAAATAAACCCTATTTTGGATGTGAATTGATCTCTAGATGACACAAAATAAAGCCTCCTTATACTAAAATTCTATTTTACCGTAAATATTGCATAACACAAGCAAATTTCTGAAAATTGGCTTAGTGATACTTTTAGGACAACAACTAGTAAAAGTGCCGTAGCTACTGTCTTAGTTGCGCGGCGATGCTAGCAATAGTAACCTACGCTAAAACATGCGCTTTTAACAATTCAGTAAAAATGTAACAATTAGGAAAGGCTAGACGTTACATATAAAAGGGGGGATAAAAAGCGTGAGTGAGTCTGAATTAATCGAACGAGCACAACAAGGTGATAAAGAAGCCTATATCGAACTAATCCGCATCCATCAGCGAACAGTTGAAAAATTTGCCTTTCAATGTGGCGTACATAGTAGAGATTTAGCGGATGTTTCACAAGAAGTTTTTGTGAAGCTGTACCGCTTTTTACATCAATTTAAGCAGGATCGTTTTACGACATGGCTTTATAAAGTGACACTCAATGCTACACGAGATTATTATCGGAAGGAGCAACGACAGCAAGCAAAGGAGGAGTTGTTAAACGCGCAACGACAAGCCCCTAGCCCTTCTGCTGAAAAGCATGTATTAAATTTTGAGGAAGATCGACTATTGCATGAGAGCATTCAAGCACTTGATGAAAAATATCGCTATCCGCTCGTATTATTTTACTTTCATGAGTTGAAGTACGAAGAAATTGCAGAGGTACTTGGTATTTCATTATCGACTGTTAAAGTCCGCATTTTACGCGCAAAAGAAAAACTAAAAGTCGCTTTGACACAGGAGGGGAGTGCTGACAATGGATGACAAACAATTTGATAGACGCATGGCCTTATTAAAAAAATCATACGACCGCATGGAACAACAATTAGACCCAGCAGATGTTTTCAAGCAAATTGCAGAAGAGGAAGAAACGCTTGCCATACAAACGCTTGACACTCAGCACAAGCCCTCCGTCAAATGGCAAAAGCGAATCGTATGGCTAGCGAGCGTTGCCAGCGTATTGTTAGTTGGACTATTAGCGTCACTTTATACGATGAAGCAACAAACAAGTCCGCCAAGTGAAATAATGCAAGATGTGCCGGACAAAAAAGCGGATGAAGAAGAGATAGCTGATTATTTAACAAAAAAATTCAATAGTAAAAAGGAGGATATTAGAAAAGAATTAAAAGTTTCTAAAGATGAGCTAGAGGCATTTGATTTTATTAAAAATGCCAACTCCACGTTAGATTTTTACTTAACGACGAATTTACAGTTGAGATTGACTGATAAAAACTACACGAAAGTTATGGAAAAAGATATTTTGAACAATTTGATGACCCCTAAACGCGCATTAGAAAAGATAAAAACCTTTAGAAATTTAACTTTTGAGCATTCGTATGCAGTTTATAGTAATTATAGTATGTCAGTAAATGAATTGGAAAGCTTTTATAGCAAGCTGCTAGAGCCTTATGAACAACTTTTGCTGAAACCAGGTGATGTAGAATACCCAGCTGATTTAGAAGCTATTATAGAAGCAGCAAACAATCAATTTATGGAGCTAAAAAAGGACGATGATGGTACGTTTTACTTTAAAGCCAATCCAATCGATGGTGAATTTGCACCAGCCTATATGAATGAATTACATCCAGATATTTTAGGGTATTTCGAATATTTACAAACAGGATATCTACTGGAAGTCGACGATTTGCGCTATACGCGGGAAGAAACAGCAACATCGCTAAAAATAATGGAACGCACGCTACTGGCAGATGTCAATGCTAATACTTCCGATTACAAGCTATTACAAGAAACTTTTAAAAATACGTGGGTAGCATTATTACTTGGGACTAAACAATATCCAGCCATTGCGGATGATGGGCAACCTAATTCGGATTACTTAAAATTTTTACAGGATATAGCTGCTGGACAGTATGGTGAGGTCATGAAACAAACTGCTGCCACGATTTTAGCAGAATTCCAGCAATCGAATAGCTCGGCTACATTATCGCAACTCGCACCTTATGATATTTGGACAATTCTTTTGCAAACAAGGGAAGAAACAGCAGGCTATATAAATGATAGTGATTTTACTGTAGTTGATCTGGATACTTCTAGCATTGAACAAATAAAAGGCATCTATGAACAATATAAAAAAAATGATGATGAAGCTGTACTAAATCAATTACACCCGCTTAATATTGCTTTGCTCTATTTATATGCTGTATCCATTGGCGATGAGTCGGTGCAAAATGCTTTATTAGCACCAGATGCGGAAGTCGATGAAAGTAAGTTGCAAACGATTGAAAGTTTAGACGTTTTTAGTCAGCTTGGCGAATATGACGGGGTAAATAGGATGGTAGCTGCTCGTGTTGCCGCAAGTGAGCAGCATAAGTACGGCAGGCAATTCCTTATTAAATTTTCACAACAAGAAGGTGGCTATTATCGTATAACAGGAATCATTGATTAATGGGACGATTTTTTGCCCCACTTATTGACGTATGTTATAATTTAACGTGATATATACGTAGCAAACATATAGAAAGTGGGCAAAGGTTATGGCAAAAAAATATGAATTAGGAGACGTATTGACCGGAAAAGTTACAGGTATTCAACCGTACGGTGCATTTGTCGCACTTGATGACGATACACAAGGGCTCGTGCATATTTCTGAAATTACGTACGGCTTTGTAAAAGACGTCTGTGAATTTTTATCAGTTGGGCAAGAGGTTGAAGTGAAGGTGCTTGAAATCGATGAAGCGGCCGAAAAAATTAGTTTATCGATTCGTGCCTTACAAGAACGCCCAGCAGCAGTTAGAAAAAAAGACGCACCACCACGCAAATCATTACAGGATCGAGTAGATGAATCCGATGCAAATGGTTTTAATTCGCTAAAAGATAAACTACAGGACTGGATCGAACAGTCAGGACACTAAAAAAACGAGGATACTTCCATGAGAAGATATCCTCGTTTTTTTTTATTTAAAAATAATTATTAGTCCTTTTTCATCTTCCGTAGACGATATTGTAAATTTTGACGACTCATACCGAGAGCACCGGCTGCTTTTGTAATATTGCCTTCATATAGATTTAAGACATTTTGCACATAATAGGATTCGGCTTCCCGTAGATAAGCATCGAGTGGCATCACTTCATTTTGTTGCTGGAACATAAAAAACTCTGGTTCGCGCTCAGATGTGTCATGGTTTTGCGCCTTAAATCTAAAATGCACAGGAAGTAAATCGAACGTAACGGTTGTTTCAGTTGTCATAAACGATACGATTTCATCAAGAAGTAGTTCAAGTTCTTTCAAGTTTCCTGGCCAATCATACTGTAAAAATAATGCTTGAACATCAGGTGCAAGTTCAGAAACATTCGATGCGAATCGCTCACGATGGCGACTCAAATAATCATCAACAAATGGTAAAATATCTTCTTTGCGATCTGTTAAATTTGGAATGGTAATGGACATTGTAGCAAAGAAATAATAGAGAGATTTTGATAGCTTGTTCTCTGCTATTAAAGTTATCGGATCACTGCCGACACTGCCTATCAGCATATATTTTGATTGTGGAAGTGACTGTAATAATGCTAATAATTGCTCCTGAATGTCAAGGCTTAAAAAATCAATGCGTTCAAAGAAAAATGTATATGCTTTATCATCCTGCAATAGCTCATGTACTTTATCGAGTACTGATTTGGCTGAACGTCGACTAAAGAGTGTAACAAATGCTTCTGGATCAGCAGATGCAGCATGATGAATCCCTTCTGCAACTAAATCTTTTCCTGTACCAGATTCTCCGATTAGCAAAATCGGTAATTTTACTGCGGCAGCTTTTTTAGCATTAGCGATTACTTGCTGCATTGTCTCTGAGACAGCGGTAATCATATCGAATGTCATAGGCTCATCGTATCGGCGAAGAGGCTGATACACTAGCTTTTCTAAAGATGTTATATCACGTGCAAATTCAATTGCTCCAATTAGTTGGTTATCGCTGAAAAGTGGAAATGTATCATTGATTGTTGTAATTTCATGTCCGTTTTTATTCCAATAGGTTTGTTTCACATTTACTTCTTGTAAACCGGTTTGTAATACCCGCATTAAAGTACTTTCATGTTGACGGAAGGAAAACAACTCGATTATTGAACGATCTGCTAATTCATCAAAATGAAATCCTTCAATTTCTTTCATTTTTGAATTATAGATAATTGTTTTCCCATTGACGTCAATCGCATGTATACCAACGGATACGTTAGTTGCAATAAACTCATAAAAAGGTAATAAGGGTTCAGAATTTTTCATAAAATGTGCACCTCAGAAATTTTTTACTTGAAATATGCAACGAAATTTTGCATTATAATAAGTGTAAGAATATTTTATACGCAAAAATATTTTGCGTCAATGTTTTTTGCACACTAAATTTTTACAGCTCACAAAAGGAGGATATCAAATGATTCCATACAAACACGAACCATTTACAGATTTTACTCAAGAAGCAAACTACAACGCTTATGTAGAGGCATTAAATAAAGTTGAAGGTTATTTAGGTCAAGACTACCCACTTATTATCGGTGGTGAACGCATTACGACAGAAGATAAAATTGTATCTTATAACCCAGCGAAGAAAACAGAAGTGATCGGTCGCGTTTCAAAAGCAAGCAGAGAATTAGCTGAAAAAGCAATGCAAGCAGCGGATGAAACATTTAAAACGTGGAAAAAAGTAGATCCAGCCATTCGTGCTGACGTGTTATTCAAAGCAGCAGCGATTAT
>Ga0153921_1000128_pt1 | contig 59687 bp, 50 predicted proteins | sample TSNJ005MetaG_FD_104691 | JGI IMG/M metagenome (GOLD analysis project Ga0153921, IMG submission 104691) | Attine ant fungus gardens microbial communities from New Jersey, USA - TSNJ005 MetaG | ecosystem: Host-associated > Fungi > Mycelium > Unclassified | place: USA: New Jersey, Brendon T. Byrne... | reverse complement strand
TCCAAAGCCGGAGTGAGGGCACTCCGAGCCTAGGCGAGGAGCCGAGTGGTGGGGCAAGAGCGTTTTGCTTACTTTTGCGCTGTTCAAAAGTGAGCCGCTGTAAGAGCGGAACCATAAGCGGCCATCACCCAAATAACGGATATGTACCCAGCCCCCCAAAACCATAAAAAACACACCTGAACCATTGCGCTAACTTGAATCCCCCACAGCACTGCCCCTAGATCCGCCGCAACATCAACGCCGCCACCGCACACGCTGCCAACGCCACACACGCCAGAAAGAACGCATCACTGTAGGCCATCAAAAACGCCTGATGGCGCACACTCTGATCCAGCAGGTCCAACACCACCTGATGCTCCGGCAACTGCTCCTGCAGCACCCCGCCAGGCAAGCGCTGTTGCAGCACCGGGTCAAACAGCGTCACCGCCTCCCCGATCCGCGCCGAATGCACCCGCTCACGCACCACCACCAACTGCGCCAGTAACGCTGTTCCAACGGCGCCCCCCAGATTGCGCAGCATCGAGAACACCGCCGACGCCGACCCCGCCTGCACCTTGGCCAGCCCATGCACAGCGAGCACCGACAACGCCACCATGATCAACGGCTGACCAATCCCGCGCACCACAATCGAGGGCACGATCACATTGCTGGCGCTGTCCGCCGACAGGTGCGCGCCCATCCAGCAACCCAAGGCCATGATCGCGAACCCCGATGCCACCAGCATTTTGGCACTCACCCACTTCATCAAGCGCGGCAAAAACGGCGCCATGATCAATTGCACCAGCCCATACGCAATCAAGCTCACACCAATTTCACTGGCGTTGTAGTGCTGCAATTGCGACAGGTAATTGGGCACCAGAAACACCAGCCCATAGGTGCTCGCGCCAAAGATAAACATCGCCACGCTGGCCACGCCAAAGTTGTAGTGCCCCAACAGCCGCAGGTTGATAAAAGCATGCTTGCCCCATAACTGTCGGGCCACGAAGCCGATCAATCCCACCACCGCCAACAGCGTCATCCACACGATAAAGGGCGAGCCGAACCAGTCCTTGCGCCCGCCCTCCTCCAGCACGATCTGCAACGCGCCCAGCCCCAGCACCATGCAGCCGATGCCCAGCCAGTCGCCCTGGCGCAACAGGCCGAGTTTCATCGGTTGGCGGTCGATCGACCAGGCCACCGCCGCCAACAACGCAATCCCCGGGAACAGTTGCAGGTAGAAGATCCAACGCCAGGAATACGCGTCGGTCAGCCAGCCGCCAATCGATGGCCCGGCGGCCTGGGCCACGCTGTTGGCCAGGCTGAACAAGGCCATGCCCAGCGGAATCTTGCTGGCCGGCAGCTTGGTGATGATCAGCTGGAATGACAAGGGAATCAGCACCGCCCCGGCCGCGCCCTGCACCACCCGGATCAGGATCATCACTTGCAGGTTGGGCGACAGCGAACACGCCACCGACGCCACCAGGAATATCCCCGAGCCCCACAGCATCACCCGGCGCAGGGAAAACACCTGCACCAGCCACGCGGTGAGGGGAATCATGATGATTTCCGCCACCAGGTAAGCCGTGGAAATCCACGAACCCTCCTCAAACGTCGCACCCAGTGCGCCTTCGATTTCCGGCAACGCGGCGCTGGTGACGTGCACGTTCATCCCGGCCATGAAGCAGCCGAACAGCCCGCCGATCACCGCGACCCAGGCGCGAAACGGCACACGCCCTTCAGCCTCCATGAACGTGCTCCTGGCTCACGGCAGGACGGGTGTTGACCGTGGCGATGACCGACATCCCCGGCAGAACCCGCGATTCGCCGGGCTCCAGACGGATCTTCACCGGAAACCGCTGGACGATCTTGGTGAAGTTGCCAGTGGCGTTGTCCGGCGGCAACAGCGCGAAAACGGCACCGGAGCCAGGGGCGATGCTTTCCACCATGCCGTGCCAATGCGCGCCGGCAAAGCTATCTACCGCGATCTCCACCGACTGCCCCGGCGCCATGTGCTGCAACTGGGTTTCCTTGTAGTTGGCAATCACATAGGCCTGTTCCACCGGCACCACCGCCAGCAGTGGCAGGCCGGGCATCACATACTGCTGGCGACGAACCTTGCGCTGGCCCACCACGCCGTCGAAAGGCGCGCGAATCTCGGTGTCCTTCAACGCATTACCGGCCAGGGCGAGATTGGCCTGGGCCTCGCCGATGCGCGCCTGATGCTCGACAATTTGCGCCTGCGCCTGTTGCCGACGCGCCTGCAACACCTGCAACTGCGCTTGCTGGCGCGCGACCTGGGCGCTGGCTTGTACCAGGGCCGCCTGGGCCTTGGCCTGGCTGGCACTGACGGTTTCCAGGTGCTGGGCGCTGGCCACCTGTTGAGCGACCAACTCGCGATATCGCTGGTAATCGAGCCTAGCGCGCCGGGCCTCGGCCTCGCCGCTGCTCAACGCTGCCTTTGCCTGGGCAATGCGTTGCTGCTGCTCGCCCATTTGCGCGTCGAGGGTTTGCAGCGAGGCCTGTTGCGCCGTCGCGGCCGCCTGCGCCTGTTGCAGTTGCGCCTGGGCGCTGTTCAGGCGCTCGGTGAAATCCCGGTCGTCGATACGCACCAGTACATCGCCGGCCTTGACCGGCTGGTTGTCTTCCACCAGCACCTGGGCCACATACCCGGCAATCCGTGGGCTGATGGCGACCCAATCGGCGCGTACATAGGCATCATCGGTTTCTTCCAGAAAACGCCCCCACTGCCACCAATACCCGGCAAAGGCTGCCAGCCCCAGCAACGTAGCGAGCGATGCAGTGGTCACCAGGGCGCGACGATGGCGTTGCATAACGGTCAGGCGAATGGGTTCAACAGCCTGGTTCATGGTGTGGCTCCATTGACAGCGACAGATAAGGGGGCGGTTGGATCGTCATGCTGCCAGCCGCCACCGAGGGCCTGGAACAGGTCGATCTGGCGATTGATCAGGCGCAGGTCGGACTCGGCCACGCGGGCCTCAAGGCCCACCAGGCTGCGCTCGCTGTCCAGCAGTTGCAGGGCATCCAGCGCGCCGGCGTGGTAGCCCCGGGAGGCCAGGTCGAAGGCGCGGCGGTTGTTGTCCAGCGCGGCGGCCAGGGCCTGGCGACGCTGCTGTTCGCCCTGGTACAAGGCCATGGCCTGCTCGACCTGCTTCAACGCGTTGAGCACCGTGCCGTCAAACCGCGCCAGGGCCTGGCGCGCTTCGGCCTGGCTCTGCTTGACCCGCGCCTGGGCGATCTGCCGATTGGGAAAGCGCCACGACACCAGCGGCCCGACGGAATACACCGTCGCGTAGCGGTCACCGAGTTTGCCCAAGCTGCTGGCGGATGAACCGAGCATCGCGCCGAAGGTGATCCGCGGGTAAAGCTCGGCGCGGGACAGGCCCACTGTCGAGGTGGCCGAGCGCAGTTGCCCCTCGGCGCGGCGGATATCCGGCCGCCGTTGCACCAGCGCCCACCCCTCGCCCACCGGCAACGCAGCCTGCAACTGCGGGCTGTGGGCACAGCTGCGCGGTGTGACCTGCTCCGGCGACAAACCGCTGAGCACGGCCAACTCATACAACGCACTGCTGCGCCGGGCCTTGAACATCGGCAGCGGTGCACGGGTTTCTTCCAGCAGGCCTTGCAAGCGAGTCAGGTCCAGGTCCGTCGCCGCGCCAGCCTTCTGCAGCTTTTGCGTGACCGCGACGCTCTGCTCCAGCAACTGCACCGAGTGCGCCTGCACCTGCTCCTGCACTCCATACACACAGGCCTGGGCATACGCGCGGGCCGTCTGCGCGGCGACTGTCACCCGTAACTCGTCTTCCAGCGCCCGCGCCACCTGGGCATCCGCCCGTGCGGCGGCAATGCGATAACGCACCTCGCCCCACAGGTCGAGGGTGTAGCTCAGGGAAAACTCAGGCGTGTGGCTCCATTCCGCACCGGCATGACCGTTGGTGGCCTGGGCCAGGGTCTGGTCATCCCGGCTGCGACCGTAGGCCAGGCCATAGTCCAGAGAGGTAGACGGCAGGCGCTCGCCGTCGACCTGTTCCAGCCGCGCCAGCAAGGCGTCGACGTGGGCGGCAGCGGCTTCAAGGTCTTTATTCTGGCGCAAGGCCCGCGCCACCAGGGCGTCCAGTTGCGGGTCGCGGTACAGCTGCCACCAGCGGGCGGGTAATGGCTCGGCCGACTCGACGGATAGCCGCGGCGAGGGCTGCGCGGTGACGGTCGACGGCTGGCCGGACACGCCACTGCACCCGGCCAGCACACTCAACAGGGCGATGGGCATCCATGGATGAAAAGAAGGGCTGTGCATCACAAGGCTCGCTCAAGAAGGAGCTTTGCAGATTAGGCAGGTGGTCTGTCCGATTCGCCCGCGTCAGGGCCATGTGTCGTCGCTAACCGGACAATATGTTTGCTTAACGCAACTCGAAGCTTTGCTCCTGTACGTCCTGGGAGTCCAAGCCGATCTGCACCTTGAACTCGCCGGGCTCGGCAACGTAGTCCAGCTGGGCGTTGTAGAACTTCAGGTCGTTCTCATCCAGGGTGAATTCAATGATCCTGCGCTCACCGGCCTTGAGCATGATTTTCTCGAAACCCTTGAGCTCCTTGACCGGCCGGCTGACCGAGGCGACCAGATCACGGATATACAACTGGACAACCGTTTCACCGTCACGCGGGCCGGTATTGGCCAGCGTGATACGCGCCTTGAGTTGCTCTCCCACGCGCAATACCGACGTTGACAACTGCAAGTCGGAAAGCTCGAACCGGGTGTAGCTCAACCCATAGCCGAAGGGATAAAGCGGGCCGTCGGATTCATCGATGTATTGGCTCATGTATTTCCAGGGCGCAGCAGAATCAAACGGGCGCCCTGTATTCAGGTGGTTGTAATAGAGGGGGATTTGCCCGACCGACCGAGGAAATGTCATCGGCAACTTGCCTGACGGGTTGTAGTCGCCGAACAGCACATCAGCGACCGCATTGCCGCCCTCCGTACCACTGAACCACGTTTCCAGCAGGGCGTCGGCCTGTGCCTGCTCCCGGGTCAAATCCAGGGGACGGCCATTCACCAGCGCGATCACCAACGGCTTATCCAACGACTTCAGCGCACTGAGCAATCGCCGCTGACTGGCGGGCAGGTTGATACGCGCGCGACTGATGGACTCATCGTTGACGCTCCAGGGTTCGCCGACAACCGCCACGATGACCTTGGCCCGACGCGCCACCTCCAGCGCCTCGTCCAGTAGCGCCTCAGGCGAACGCGGGTCCAGATCCAACGGCGTGTTGTAGTGTTTCAGGCGTTCGGACAACTGGGTGTCCGTGGTGAAATTCGCGCCCTTGGCATAGAGCAGCGGTGCCTTGCCTTCAACTGCACGAGCCAAGCCTTCGTAGATACTGACCACGTTTCGCTCGTCACAATCACCGCAATAACTGCCCAGCAGGTCGCGCCGGCTTTTGGCAAAGGGACCGATCAGCGCAATGCTGTCCTGCTTGTTCAACGGCAGCGTCTGATGGGCATTTTTCAATAGCACGAAGGTCTTGCGAGCAATGTCCCGGGCGGCGTCTCGCTGCAGGCGCGTTGCAATGGGAGGCAACTCTGTGCGGTTGAGATTTCGATACGGGTTGTCGAACAGCCCCAAGTCATACTTCAGGCCCAGCACATTCCGGACAGCCTCATCCAGCACCCCGACATCAACTTCCCCCGATGCAACCAATCCAGGCAAATACCTGGCATACGCGTCATCGCAGAGTTCCATGTCGACACCTGAGCGCACCGCCAACGCCGCAGCCTGCCTGACATCACGGGCAACACCATGCAAAACCAGCCCCTCAATTGCCCGGCAATCACCCAATGTCACGCCGTCAAACCCCCACGCCTGCCGCAGTACATCCTTGATCAGCCACCGATTGGCGGCAGCCGGAACACCATCGATGGTATTGAACGCAATCATTGCCATGCCTGCTCCGGCTTCGACCGCGGCGCGATACGGCGCAAAGTAAAACTGGTACATGTTCGCCTTACTCATATCGACGCTGTTGTAGTCCTTGCCACCCTCGACCGCACCGTACAACGCGAAGTGCTTGATGCCGGCCATGAGGCTGTCGGTTGTGCGAGGATCATGCCCTCGATACGCCTTGACCATGACACCCGCGATACGAGAGGCCAGGAAGGGATCCTCCCCGTAACCTTCCGAGACTCTGCCCCAGCGAGGGTCGCGGGTAATGTCCACCGATGGGCCAAACGTCAAATGAACACCCTCGGCGCTTGCCTCCTGGGCGCTGATGCGTCCCGCAAGGGCAATCGCCGACATGTCCCAACTGGCCGCGAGCGCCAGGCTCACCGGGAATATCGTATGCAAGCCATGAATCACATCCGCCGCAAAGAACAGCGGGATTTTCAACCGGCTTCGCTCCATCGCCACTTGCTGCAACGCCCATCCATAAGGTGGCGAAGGCGTGCCACTAATTCCACCCACCAAACCACTGGCAATCCCCTCCCGAATGCTGGCTCCGGTCCGCTCCCGGTCAATGCCAATCAGCTCCAGCTGGCCGACTTTCTCGGCAACGGTCATCTGCCCGAGCAAATGCTCAATGAACGCAGCCTTGTCGAGCGGCGCCCGCGACATGACGTGGCTGCCAGACAGGCTGACAAGCAGCAACAGCAGCAGGATCTTTCCCATGAGGCCCATCCTTTGGACACATCAGTGACTGCCTGCAGCGTTGAGCATTGGAGCATGGGTGTCTACTGTCAGAATTCACAGGTAGGTTGCCTTTCCACCACGGCAGGAAAACTTACCCAGCCGGCCGAAAATGACTCGGCGGATAACCCAACGACTTGCGAAACATCGCACTGAACGCACTCGGGCTCTGATACCCGTGCTCCAGCGCCACCTCCAGAATTGATACGCCCTGGGCCAACAGCTTCAAGCTCAAGGCCAACCGCGCGCGCTTGCGCCATTCACCGAAACTCATGCCCAACTCCCGCTGGAACACTCGGCTCAGGGTGCGGGCGCTCATGTTCAGGCTGTCGGCCCAGGATTCCAGGCTGCTGTCGTCAGAGGGGTTGCGGATGAAATGCGTGCACAGCCTGGCGAGCCGTGCTTCGCCAGGCACCGGCACGTGCATCGCCACCACCGGCGCGGTGAGCAGTTCCATGCGGATCAACTCGATCATGGCCTGCAGACGCGGGCTGTGGTGCCCGGCAATCTGCGTGGCGGCGACGATCAGCTCCCGCAGCAACGCCGACACTTCGATCACCTGGCAGGTACGCCCCAGCCCCGGCTCGGCCTCGGGCATCAGGAACAGCGTGCGCATATGCACCTCGCCGGCCATGCGGATTTCGTGCGGGGTTCCGGCCGGCACCCACAGCGCATGCCCGGAGGGCACCAGCCAACTGCCCTGGGCGGTGCTGACCACCATCACCCCGGACACGCCATGGATCAGCTGCGCCTGGGCATGGCAATGGGGGTGCACCACGTCGTCGTTGCGGTAATTGTCGGCATAGGCTTCAAGCCAGGGGCGGGGTTGGCGGTTCATCGGCTCAGGTCTCGCATCAATCAGGCGTTGATTCTAGCGAAAAGCCCTGTGGCAAAAACGATAGATATAGACAGCCATCGTCGCATTCCAGACAGCCGGTGAACTTGTGGGCCGCCCCGCCAGTCAGCTAGTTGGGCACTCTGAAAAAGGTTGGGTGGGCAATGCGCATTTCGTTGGAGCAACAAGTGGCGCTGGTGACTGGCGCCAGTTCCGGAATCGGCGCGGGGGCCGCCAAGGCCCTGGCCGAGGCCGGAGCCGCCGTGGTACTGAACTACAACGCCCAGGCGGCGCCGGCTGAAGCACTGGCGGCGCAGATCAACGCCAACGGCGGCCGGGCCATTGCGATTGGCGCCGACGTGTCGAAAGAGGCCGATGTGGAGCGCCTGTTTGCCCAGACCCTTGATGCCTTCGGGCACCTGGACATCCTGGTGGCCAACTCGGGCATGCAGAAAGACGCCGCTGCCGTCGACATGACCCTCGACGACTGGAACACCGTGATCGGCGTCAACCTCACCGGCCAGTTCCTCTGCGCCCGCGCCGCGTTGCGCATCTTCAACCGCCAGGGCATCCGCGAAGGTGTTTCCCGGGCCGCCGGGAAGATTATCCACATGAGTTCGGTGCACCAGGTGATTCCTTGGGCCGGGCACGTGAACTACGCCGCGTCCAAGGGCGGCGTGGAAATGCTGATGCGCACCCTGGCCCAGGAAGTCAGCCAGCAGCGCATCCGCATCAACGGCGTTGCGCCGGGAGCGATCCGCACGGCCATCAACCGCGCCGCCACCGAAGGCGCGGCCGAAGTGGAACTGCTCAAGTTGATTCCCTATGGCCGCGTGGGTGACGTCGAAGACGTGGCCAACGCGGTGGTGTGGCTGGCCAGTGATGCCTCCGACTACGTGGTGGGCAGCACCCTGTTCATTGATGGCGGCATGAGCCTTTATCCGGAGTTTCGTGGCAATGGTTGATCTGAAAAACGAACCACAAAGTGCCATTGATGCCCACGGCATCATCGGCGACATGCGCAGTGCAGCGCTGGTGAACGACAAAGGCAGCATCGATTTTTTCTGCTGGCCGGAGTTCGACAGCCCCTCCATCTTTTGCTCATTGCTGGACTCCCCCGCCGCCGGCATCTTCCAGCTCACGCCGGACCTGCCCGACGCCCGCCGCGAGCAGATCTACCTGCCCGACACCAACGTGCTGCAAACCCGCTGGTTGAGTAATGACGCGGTGGTGGAAATTACCGATTTCTTGACCGTCAGTGAAGAAGTTGACGACCTGCCGATCCTGATTCGGCGGGTGCGGGTGGTCAGCGGCAAAGCGAGCATCCATATGCGCTGCGCAGTGCGTCATGACTACGCCCGCGCCCAGACCCGGGCCACTCAAGATGACGGCGACGTGTTGTTTGAGGCCGCAGACCAACCCGGCCTGCGCCTGACCAGCAGCCACACCCTGCAGTTGGATGGCGACGCTGCCGTAGCATCCTTTGAACTCGACCAGGAAGAAGGCGCCGAGTTTGTCCTCGGCGGGCTGGACGATGCCCGAGTCAAAAACGACTGCACCGACCTGTGCCTGGAGCGCACCCTGAAGTTCTGGCGCGGCTGGATTTCCCAATCCAACTACCGTGGGCGCTGGCGCGAGATGGTCAATCGTTCGGCCCTGGCCTTGAAGCTTTTGACCTCGCGCAAACACGGTGCAATCCTCGCTGCCGCCACCTTCGGCCTGCCGGAAACACCCGGCGGCGAGCGCAACTGGGACTACCGCTACACCTGGATCCGCGACGCCTCGTTCACCGTCTACGCGTTCATGCGCCTGGGGTTTATCGAGGAAGCCAACGGCTACATGCGCTGGTTGAAAGGCCGGGTGGGTGACTGCTGCGATCAGCCGATGAAAATCAACATCCTGTACGGCATCGACGGCCGCCAGGAACTGCCGGAAACCGAGCTGAGCCACCTCAGCGGCCACGGCGGCGCGCAACCGGTGCGCATCGGCAACGAGGCGTACGACCAGGTGCAACTGGATATCTACGGCGAGTTGATGGACGCGGTATACCTGGTCAACAAATACGGTGAGGCCATCTCCCACGAGGGCTGGAAACACACGGTGGAAGTAGCCGACCAGGTCTGCGAAACCTGGAACCACAAAGACGTCGGCATCTGGGAAATGCGCGGTGAGCAGCATCACTTCCTGCACTCAAGGCTGATGTGCTGGGTGGCCCTGGACCGGGCGATCCGCCTGGCGTCCAAGCGCTCGCTGCCGGCGCCGTTTGCCCGTTGGGACCAGACCCGCCAGGCGATTTACGCCGATATCTGGAGCAACTTCTGGAACGAAGAACGCGGCCACTTCGTGCAGCATATCGGCAGCACGGCGCTGGATGGTTCGATGCTGTTGATGCCACTGGTGCGCTTCGTTGCGGCGACAGACCCGCGCTGGTTGTCGACACTGGAGGCGATCCAGAAAAGCCTGGTGCGCGATGGGATGGTTTATCGCTATCGCAACGACGACAGCCAGATTGATGGGCTACAAGGCACCGAGGGCGCGTTTGCAGCGTGCTCGTTCTGGTACGTGGAATGCCTGGCCCGGGCCGGGCAAGTGGAGAAGGCGCATCTGGAGTTTGAACAGTTGCTGCGCTATGCCAACCCGCTGGGTTTGTATGCCGAAGAGTTTGATAACCAGGCACGGCATTTGGGCAATACACCGCAGGCGTTGAGCCATTTGGCGCTGATCAGCGCAGCGACGTTTCTGGACCGGAAGTTGAGCGGGGTGAAGACGGTTTGGCAGCCTTGAGCCCGAGCACAATCTGAAGGCAATTGAGTAACCTTGTGGGAGCTGGCTTGCCTGCTCCCACATGACCGCGCCAGACTTGGAGACGAGGTGTACCCGGTGCACAATGCGTGGTCCTTCGATCTATACCAGGATGCAAATGCGCCAAGTCCTACTGATCATCGATGTACAACCCTCCTTCGCCCCGCCCGACTGGCTGGTAATCGGCATCAACGCCTTGCTGGGTCGCATGCCGTCAGTGGCCACCGTAGAGCGCCACGACGAAAACATAACCCCCTTCGCTCGCCAACTCGGCTGGCAACCGGCGCCCGACGACGATAGCCTGATCGCCGCCGACCATATCTTCATCAAACACGGCTACGCGCCCACGCCCGAGACCATCAGCCACCTGAAAAGCCTCGCGCCAGACCGGGTGTTGGTGTGTGGCATCCAGACTGACACCTGTGTGCTGGCGGCTGGGTTTGCGTTGTTTGATGCCGGATTACAGCCCACGCTGATCAGCGATTTGACTGTGGGTTCATCGCTGGATCGCTCGGGGAAACTGGGCGCGGATTTGTGGCGGCATCACTTTAAACACGTCATCACCCACGCAGAGATTTAAGTCAGCCCCTCACTGTGGCGAGGGAGCTTGCTCCCGCTGGGTCGCGAAGCGGCCCCAAGAAGCTCAACGCCATCTAACTCAAAGAACACAGTCAACAAAACCTGGGGCTGCTGCGCAGCCCAACGGGAGCAAGCTCCCTCGCCACAGGTTGTTTGGCAAAAAACACAAGATTATCGGTCCCACCATTTACGACACCGCTAAATATTCAAGGAAGGAATATGACCGCAATACATGTGGCGAGGGAGCTTGCTCCCGCTGGGGCGCGAAGCGGCCCCAAAAGCTCAACGCCATCTAACTCAAAGAACACATTCAACAAAACCTGGGGCTGCTGCGCAGCCCAACGGGAGCAAGCTCCCTCGCCACAGGTTATTTGGCAAACATCACAACATGTGTGTATATCGGTTTCACCATCAACGCGAAACCTTCGGCCCATGCTGAGCTGGACCGAGACCTGGCAAAGCACTGACTTAAGGAGCATGGACGCATGACCGATCTTCATCAGGAATTCGAACGCAGTCACCTCTTCCACAAGGCGCGTATTGATCGGCGCTCTGCCGACGCATTACTCGGCGTCACTGCCGGCCTGGTCGCCGACGGAAACATCAATCAGATGGAAGCAGCGTTTCTAAAGACCTGGATAGAAACCCATCTGCTCCAGTTGGAAGACCCGGTGGTAAACATTCTTTATCAGCGCCTTGCCAGCATGTTGAGTGACGGTGTTCTCGACGCGGAAGAGTCCGCAGAACTGTTGGAAATGCTGCATCAGTTTTCCGGTATCTCGGTGGGGTCACCTCAACGCCCCTCTGCTGTCAGCAGCCTGCCGCTGAACAATCCGGCTCCGACACTGGAGTGGCAGGACCGGACTTTTTTGTTTACCGGTGTCATGGCGTACGGGCCTCGCAAAGAATGTGAGTTACTTGTCGTAGAACGCGGCGGCCTTATCGGTAACTCGGTGAGCAAGAAGGTTCATTTTCTCGTGGTCGGGAGCGTTGGTAATGAACAATGGCTCCATAGCTCATATGGAACGAAGATCAAAAAAGCCGTCGAGTTAAGAAATAGCGGTATTCCGATCGCTATCATCAGTGAAACCCATTGGCAGCAGGTGTTGTTCGGTTGATGCCCATTATCTCCATCCTGATTCACGTCCCCGACTGGCGTGCCGCCACGGAGTGGTACGCCGCGGCCTTCCCTACCGCCACGCGCATCTACCATGAGCCCGACGATTTCGGTCACTTGGACGTGGACGGCGTTGCCCTCGAAATCGTGAATGCAGACAACAAGGTCGCCAGCGGCGCGGCCGGGTCGGTGGTGTATTGGCGGATGACGGACCTGCTTCACGAGGTACAGCGACTGGTCACGTTAGGCGCCACGTTGTATCGCGGGCCAATGGAAGTCGAGGGCGGCGAGTGGATGTGCCAGGTGCGCGACCCTTGGGGTTATTGCATCGGCTTGCGCCAGGCCGGTCTAGACAAGTCAAGCAATTGCAGCCTTTCGAACCACACTCGGTAACCCGCTTGGTCTACAGTTCCAACACTTTCCCTCCACCCTCGGAGCCTCCATGCCTACCCTTCACATCCGCACGCCCATGCTCGATATCGCTTACGAAACCCATGGCCCGGAAGGCGGTGAGGTGGTGATCCTGCTGCATGGCTTTCCCTATGATCCTCGCGGCTATGACGAAATCGCCCCGGTGGTCGCCGCACGTGGCTACCGGGTATTGGTGCCATACCTGCGCGGCTATGGCCCGACGCGCTTTATCAACGATCAGGTGATGCGCTCCGGCCAACAAGCAGCGCTGGCCAAGGATTTGCTGGATTTCATGGATGCCCTGTCCATCGAAAAAGCCACGCTGGTGGGCTATGACTGGGGCGGACGCGCGGCGTGTATCGTTGCGACGCTTTGGCCTGAACGGGTGCGCGGCCTGGTGACGGGCGATGGCTACAACATTCAGGATATCGCTGCGTCGACCAAGCCTCGGGCGCCGGAAACAGAACATCGGCTGTGGTATCAGTTTTACCTTCATACCCAACGCGGCGTCGACGGCTTGACCGCCAATCGTCGCGAGTTCTGCCAGTTGCTCTGGGCGCTCTGGTCGCCGTCCTGGGCCGAAGGGCCGAGCCTGTATGGCAAGACAGCGCCTTCGTTTGATAACCCGGATTTTGTCGAGGTGGTGGTCCATTCCTACCGGCACCGCTTCATGTACGCACCGGGTGACCCGGCGCTGGAAAGCATCGAGCAGGCCCTGGTGCAGCCACCGCCGATTTCAGTACCGAGCATCTCGTTGTGCGGCGCCGATGACGGCGTAGGTCCGGCCCCGGTCGAAGATGACGACCTGGAAAATTTCAGCGGGTTTTATCGGCGCGAGGTGTTGGCCGGCGTGGGCCACAACATTCCCCAGGAGGCGCCCCAAGCGACCCTTGAGGCGATCTTCGAGCTGCTGAGCCTCAGCCCCCAGCCGAAATCCTGAAGCTGAACACGCTGCCCTGCCCCACCACGCTTTCAGCCCACAGGGTGCCGCCGTGGGCTTCGACGATGCCGTGGGAGATGTACAACCCCAGCCCGCTGCCGGTGGGGTTGCCCTCGCGTGAGGTCCAGTAGCGGTCGAAGATATACGGCAACTGCGCCGGGTCGATGCCGATGCCGTTGTCGCATACCCGAAACAGCACTTCGTCCCCCGCCGCCTCGGCAATCACCTCGATCACTCCGCCCACCGGGGTGAATTTCAGGGCGTTGCCCAGCAAGTTGGAAAACACCTGGAACAAGCGCTCCGGGTCGGCCTGGGCACTCAGCCCGTCCACTGAGCGCCAAGTCAGGTCCACACCCTTGGCCGCCGCCAGCGGTTGCCACATCGAACAGATCTGGTCCAGGGTTGCCGCCACATCGAGTCGTTGCAGCGAAACGCTGTAGCGCCCGGCCTCGATGCGCGAAATATCGATCAGGTCTTCCAGCAGCGTGTTCATGCGGGCGGTGGCGTTTTGCATGGTTTCAATCGCGGTGGAGAGGCGCCGGTTCGCCTTGTTGTCCTCGGCGGGCACCATGCTGCGCATCATGCCGCATTGCATCAGCAGGATGGTCAGCGGGCTGCGCAGGTCATGGGAGACCACCGCCACCAGCTCGTCACGCGCCCGCACCGCAGCATGTTCGCGTTGCACCTGGCGCGCCAGGTCATGCTCCAGGGCATTGCGCCGCAGGCTCTCCGCCGCCTGTAGCTCCGACAGCGACCAATACAGCGCCTTGCCATCGACCTGCTGCTTCCACAACTCAAACGACAGGCGCGGGCTCAAGGTCGTGCTGCCCGGTTCCTGATGTTTGACCGGCTGGCCGCTCCACTCCACCGAGGACTGGACCTCCGGGCGAAACCACATCACCGCGTTGTCCACCGGCTTGGGCAGGCAGAACGCCAACAGGCCGCTGGCATGGGCCTGGTAGGCCGCCGCCGGGGGAAAGTCCACCGACAATTGATGGCTGTGCACCACGCCTTTGCCCTGTCCGCGCACCCACTGGTACAAGGCGTGGATTTCAGCACGTGCAGGGCAAACGCCGAACACATGCAGGCGCTCTTCCACCCGTATCGCCAGGCCACCGGCGGCGGTCAGGTTCAGCAGCGTTTGCGCATAGGGCAACAGGCTTTCCATCACATCGCACTGGTCCGCGGTCATGGCGGCGACCAACCCCTCGACCATGGCGGCCTTGTCGCGTTGTTGGCGGCGCTCCTGCTGCTCCTGGAGCAACGTGATCTGCATCGACAACAACTGGCCGATGCTGGTGCACGCCGTGCGCAGTTCATGGGGCACGCGCAACGGCTCACGGTGGCCACAGGTGATCAGGCCCCAGAGCTGGTCGTCCTTGAGCAGCGAAATGCTCATGGAGGAACGCACGCCCATGTTCTTCAAATAATGGCAGTGCACCGGGGACACGCTGCGCAACACGGCGAAGCTGAGGTCCAGGGGCTGGCCGTTGTCGGGGCGCAGGGCCGGCAGGATCGGCACCGGCTGATACTCGGCGTCGGGAATCGCGCGGATCCAGTTCAGCCGGTACAGCTCGCGGGCCTGGGGCGGGATGTCCGACGCGGGAAAACATAATCCCAGGTACGGCTGCATGCCGTCGCTGAGGGCCTCGCCAATCACTTTGCCGTGGCCTTCCTGCTCGAAGCGGTACAAGGTGACCCGGTCATAACCGGTGAGGCTACGAATCTCGGTCACGCTGATCTGGTACAAGCTGTCGAGCGTCTTGGCCGACTGCAAGCGGCGCAGCGTTCGGGACATCTGCTTCACAGCGCTGTGCTCAAGCGTGAGGCTCCGCTCCAGTTCGAGAAACAGCAGGCCTTGATGACGATGCAGCAGGATGTCGTAGGCGTAGCCATCCAGAGTCAGTTGATGCACGTCCTCCTCAAAGGCGTCCAGGTCTGCCAGGGCACGACTCACCTGTACTGCCGCTTCGCTGCCCAGCACACTGGCCAGCGCCTGGCCCGACAGGCGTTGCGCGTCCAGGCCCAGCGCGACGCTCAGGTTGCTGCTGGCTTGCAGCACCTCAAGCGCCGGTTCGCTCAGCGTCAACAACAACCCGTGAGGCTGGATCGAGCCGGGGATATGGATGGGCTCGCTGGCGCAATCGTCGATCAGCGTATCGACCGTGGTCATCGCAGCACCCCGCAGCGGTCCAGCCACTGCTCGAAACACAGGAAGGTCGACTCGGCGACCTTCACCGCCTCCACGCGCTCGTACGCGGTTCGCAGCGGGTAAAGGCACGCCAGAAAACGCTGCCACAGGGCGCTGGTCTCGGCCCCGTACACATTCATGAACGCGCCGCCATTGGTGGAGCCCACGCCAATCTTGATCTCGATAAGGTCGCGCAACACCTGGCCGCCGAGGGTGGCGCCTTCCAGCACATAGAGGGCGCCCAAGGCCTGGGCCACGTTGGTGATGGCGGGCAGTTCGGGACATATCGGCAAGGCATCGATCTGCAGGTTTTCCAGGCCCAGCGCCCGCAAATCCGCCTGCAAGTACGGAGTTTTGCTGCGCCGCCCCCACTCCAGGTCCGGGATGATCTCGCCCCACGGCGCCAGGGCGCGCTCCAGCGGCTGATAGAAGCCGTAGTAGGCGCTCATCAACTCGCGGTACAGCGCCAGGTCCATGCGGGAAAAAGGCAGCCGAGTGTCGAGACGTCGATGCAGTGCAGCGGTCGCCGCGCGTAGTTCGACAAGGACAGGAGGTAGTGAATTCATGAGCTGTGCGCACGCCGGGAAGGTTCAAAACCGCGACGTAGAGGCCTGGGATCAAGACACTGCGCAATGGACTGTGAGTAACATAGCACCTTGATACAAAAACGTACCTATTCGTTCAAACAGGCTCGACCTCAACCGGGTGAGGAAAACCGTTCACGGTAGGCCTGGGGCGTGATCGATACCGCTCGCAGGAAGCTGCGGCGCATGGTTTCTTCGCAGCCAAAGCCGCAGTGCACGGCGATGCGCTTGATCGACGCGCTGCTGTCCGCCAGTTGCCGGCGGGCGGTCTCCACGCGAATCAACTCGACCGCCCGCGCGGGGGTCTGGCCGGTCTCGCTGCGGTAGTGGCGCACGAAGCTGCGCTCGCTCATGCCCGCCTGGGCGGCCAGTGTGGCAACGTTCAAATCGAGGGTCAGGTGTTCGGCGATCCAGGCGTGCAGCTCCGCAAAACGGCTACCGCCCTTTTGCAGGGACAACGTCACGCTGAACTGCGATTGCCCACCGGGGCGCTTGAGAAACACCACCAGGTGCCGCGCCACTTCCAGGGCCACGGCGCGACCCAGGTCCTCCTCCACCAGCGCCAGGCACAAGTCGATACCGGCGGTCACGCCGGCGGAGGTCCACAGGTTGCCCTGCTGGATGAAAATCGGATTGGCCTCCACCGTCAGCTGTGGGTATTTACGCGCGAGTTCTTCGCAGCGCGTCCAGTGGGTCACCACGCGGCGGCCGTCGAGCAAACCGCTGGCGGCCAGCAGAAAGGCGCCGGTGCACACCGAGGTCATGCGCCGGGCCTGGGTGGCTTTTTGCCGAACCCAGTCCACCAGCGCCGGGTCTTCGGCGGCGCCGTACACCCCCCAGCCGCCGGCAATCACCAGTGTGTCGCACGGAGCATCGGCAGGCGGCAGTGGCTCGGCCACCAGGGCCAGGCCCGCCGAGGTCATCACCGGCTCGGCCTGCGCGGCGATCACACTGACCGCATAGGGCAACGGCAAGTCCTGCTGGCGCGCCAGGTCATTGGCCGAGGCAAATACTTGCAAGGGCCCGGTGACGTCGAGCACCTGCACATTGGGAAAGGCGAGTACGTTAATGATTCTGGGCATGTTGGCGTAATTCGTGGGCTCAATGGCGTATGCGCCAAAGCCTAGGTGACTAGAGTGAAGCCGTCCATCCCTTTATCAGGAGCAGTCCCCATGACCTTGCAGATCGGCTTTTTGTTGTTCCCCGGCATCCAGCAACTGGACCTCACCGGGCCCTACGACGTGTTGGGATCGCTGCCGGATGTGAAGCTGCATCTGGTGTGGAAGGACCTCGCGCCGGTCACCTCCAGCACCGGCTTGGTATTTACCCCCAGCACCACTTATGACGAGTGCCCGACGCTGGACGTGATTTGCGTGCCCGGCGGTTCTGGCGTCGGGGCATTGATGGAGGATGAGCAGACCCTGGCGTTTCTCAAGACACAGGCCCAGACCGCGCGCTATGTGACATCGGTGTGCACCGGCTCCCTGGTGCTGGGTGCCGCGGGCTTGCTGCGCGGGCGTCGCGCGACCACTCACTGGGCCTACCACGACCTGCTCGCACCGCTCGGTGCGATCCCGGTGCAGGAGCGCGTGGTGCGTGACGGCAACCTGTTGACCGGTGGCGGGATTACCGCCGGGATCGACTTTGCCCTGACCCTGGCCGCCGAGCTGTACAGCGAGGCGGCGGCGCAACTGGTGCAGTTGCAGATTGAGTACGCCCCGGCGCCGCCGTTCAATGCTGGCCGGCCGGAAACCGCACCGCCACATGTACTGGAGGAAGCCCGCAAGCGCACCGCCGAGTCGCGCAAGACTCGGGGTGAAATCGTGGCACGGGCGGCGGCGCGGTTGGGTTAAGCATTCGCATGCCCGTGGCGGTCGGCGGGCACCAGATGCCCGATGGTGCCGTCCCCATACGCCCGCTCCACTTTGGAAATCACCACGTGATAACCGCCGTACCAGCGGCGGTATAGACGCTTGGCTTCCAGGTGGGTCGGGTGGCTGGCAAAGGCGCGAATGGAGGCCTCGTCACGCCAGTAATAACTGGCGTTGATCAACCCGCCATCCGCCGAACGCCACGACTCGGCCCCCACGTATCCCGGCAGCCTTGCTGCCAGTGCGTCGATCAGATTCGTGAGGCGCTGGAACTCGTCATCCCGTTCGCCGGGCTTGTAGATAAAGGCTGCGATGTACATGGGTAACGTCCTTTTATGAGTGATGTTTCACGTCGGGCGAGACATCAATGCCAAGCGCACGGCCAGCACCATCAGCACGGTTGCCAGGCCCCATTTCTGTAAGCCTGCGCTCCCCGGTTTGCCGGCAAAAAACCGGCTCACCGCCCCGCCAAAAATCCCCAGCACGGCATGAAACACACCGCTGATCAGCGTCAGGATGATCCCCAGTTGCACCAGTTGCAGCGCGATGGGGCCCGCCTCGGGGCTGACGAATTGCGGCAGGAACACCATGAAAAACAGCAGCGCCTTGGGGTTGAGCAAACTGTTGAGCATTGCCCGCACAAACACCCGGCCCAACGGCACGCGGCTGACGTGGGCCGTGTCCAGGGCGGGCGTTTTCTGCAGGGTCTTGAACACCAGCCACAGCAGGTACAACACCCCGGCGTAGCGAATCAGGTCGAAGGCCGGCGGCCAGCTGGCGACCAGAGCGGTCACGCCGGTTGCGGTCAGTGCCGTGAGCAGCAGGTCCGCCACGCTGATGCCCAACCCGGATGCCACCCCGCCACGCCAGCCATAGGTCACACCGTGGCTGATGACGAAGGCCATGTTCGGACCCGGGGATAACAACAGCAGCAGGACTGCGCCAGAGAACACAGCCAGGGTTGCGAGGTCGATCATGCTCAAGCCATCCGCCGGGAAAGCCTGTAGATTAATCAGCCCACCTGATACAAACAAAAAATTGATCTAGATACACTTTGCACAGGAACGCACCATGGCTCAGGTCCGCTACAAACTGATCGTCGATGAACTGGCCACGCGGATTCGCGCCGGACAGTTGCCGCCGGGCACCCAGTTGCCGACCCTGCGTAGCCTGATGAACAGCCATCGCATCGCCCTCGCCACTGCCTTGCGGGTGTACAGCGAACTGGAGGCCAGCGGCCTGGTGGTGGGTGAACCGGGACGCGGGACGTTTGTGCGCGACACCACGTTGCTGCGGGGCATGGGCCTGGTGCAACAACCGCTGCAACCGGGCACCGTGGACCTGAGCCTCAACTACCCCTCGTTGCCGGGCCAGGCCGAGATGCTGCGCGACGGTTTGCGTGCCATTGCCGCCTCGGGCGACCTCGATGCGCTGCTGCATTCCGCCCCGCAGGGTGGCCGCGCCCATGAACGACAGACCGCCGCGCGGCACCTGCGCAATCGGCAGATTCGCGTGAGTGGCGAGCAAGTGCTGATCGTCAACGGTGCGCAACAAGGCCTCGCCGTCAGCCTGATGGCGCTGCTGCAACCGGGGGATGTATTGGCGGTGGATGCGCTGACGTATCCCGGGTTGAAAACCCTGGCCCAGTCCCAGCGCATCGACCTGGAGCCGCTGCCGCAACCGGCTGGGCATACGGATCTGGATGCGCTGGAGGCTTTGTGCAAACGGCGCCCGGTGCGGGCTTTTTATTGCATGCCCACGTTGCACAATCCGCTGGGCACAGTGATGGTTGAAGCCGACCGCGAGCGCCTTGCAGCGTTGGCTGAACGCTACGATTTTCTACTGATCGAAGACGGCGCCTACGCCTTTCTCGCCGAGCCCGCACCGAAGCCGTTGTTTACTTATGCACCGCTGCGCACGGTGTATGTGTCTGGCCTTTCGAAGAGTGTGGCGTCGGGGTTGCGGGTGGGGTTTATCGTCGCGCCCAAGGCGTGGGTGCCGGCGCTGGAGCAAGCGATCCGTGTCTCGACCTGGAGCACGCCGACGCTCACGGTGAACCTGGCGTGCCGCTGGATAGAATCCGGTGCAGTGGATGCACTGGAAGAGCACAAGCGCCAGGATGCGCGCCAACGCCAGGCGCTGGCCCGGGAGGTCTTGCGAGGGTGTGAGGTGATTGCGCATCCGGCGTCGTATTACCTGTGGCTGGTGTTGCCGGAAGGTCTGCGGGCGGATGCAGTGGTGGCTGCGCTTGAGGGCCAGGGTGTGCGGGTCACCAGTGCCGAGCCGTTTGCCTGTACGGCCCATGTGCCGCATGCGTTGCGGGTGGCGCTGGGGTCGATTGACTTGGCGACGTTGAGAATAGCCTTGGGGAAAATTCGCGAGGCAATTCGGATATGAATAAAGGGCCAGCAGGGTAAATCCCTTTGATTTGCGGGACATTTCCGAGACAATCTTTCGGCCTTGTGCCTGCCGGAACCGGTGGCTAGTCTTCGCCCCGTCACTGCTCATCAGTGATCGGGTTTAGTCGCCCGGATCCGAAAAGGCGCATGTCCCATCATGAGGTTTTATGGTGGCTGTGCGCAGGGCACCTTCGGGTGCGCCGGTTTTTCCTTTTCGGCCGGTCGACTAACCTGCGTACAGCCGCCACCCTACGTTTAGTCGCGAAGGGGTCGGTTCCTTAACCGAAAAGGAGTTACACCATGAATAAACCCGTCCCCGACCCACCCATCGACCTGCTCAAAAACCGCGCTGCCTTCAATCGCGCCCTCGAACATTACCTGCCCTCCCAGGGCTTCCATACCGTCAACGAAGACCTGAGCTTCGAAGACTCCCTTCTCTACACCGCCAGCCTGCTCAGCAGCGCCTCGGCCACCGCTCTCGACTGCGGCGAACTGCTGCAAAGCCCCGAGCGGGCAAAGTTGCTGGCGGTGTGGCATTTGCTGGAAATTGCCAAGACCACCGTCGACCGCTCGATTGAGTGTTTGCACCTGCGCAAGGCTTAGCCGCAACCCCGTCAAGCCTGTGTGGGTTTGTGCATCCGGCCAAATCCACGCGGCAACGATTGCCCAATCCTCTGGCCAACGCATAGAATGCGAACCGTTATCAATTAAGACGCCCGCGCCAGGATGCCCATGTCGAGCGACCACCCACTGGATCATGCCGCCATCGGCCAGCTCTACCATGCCCATCATTCCTGGCTGCGCGGCTGGTTGAGCCGGCGTACGGGCTGCCGTGAGCACGCCGCCGACCTGGCGCAGGAAACCTTCGTGCGCCTGCTCAATGCGCGCAAGCAGCAAGCCTTGCTGCAACCCCGGGCCTACCTGAGCAGCATCGCCCGCAGCCTGATGATCGACCAGTATCGCCGCCGCGAACTGGAGCGTGCCTATCTGGAGAGTCTCGCGCATTTCCCGCAAGTCGAGGTGCCGTCGGAAGAAACCCGCCTGCTGATCCTCGACAGCCTGGAGCGCATCGACCGCCTGCTGGACCAACTCAAGCCACGGGTGCGCGAAGCGTTTTTGCTGGCGCAACTGGACGGCCTGACCTGCCAACAGATCGCCCAGCGCCTGGGGGTGTCCAAGGCCACCGTGGAGCGCGACCTGGCCAAGGCACTGCATGCCTGTTATCGGTTGCGTTATGCCGAAGGCTAATCCGCCATTGGTGGACCAGGCGATCCAGTGGATGATCAAGCTGCGGTTCAATATTGCCGATGACGCCACCACCGCTGCCTTCGAACGCTGGCTTGAAACCAGTGGCGATCACCAGCAGGCCTGGCAACGGGTCTCGTCGATGAGTGACGAGTTTGCGCAGTTGCCGGCACAGGTCGGCCGCCATGCCTTGCAAGGTGCCCGCCAACGCATCTGCCGCCGTGAAGGGTTGAAGTTGCTCGGGCTGTTCGCCGGTGCCGCAGGTCTGACATGGTTCGGCCGCGACTACACGCCATTGCCCGGCCTGCTGGCCGATTACCGCACCGCCACCGGAGAGCGGCGTTGGGTCGCCCTCGACGATGGCAGCCGTATCCAGCTCAACAGTGCCAGCGCCATCGACACAGTCTTCAAAACCGAAAGGCGTCTGGTGCAGTTGCGCCAGGGTGAAATCCTGATCGACATGGGCGCCGACGGTAGCGCGCCACGGCCCTTCTGGGTGCAAACCCGCGACGGTTATCTGCGCGCCTTGGGCACCCGGTTCATGGTGCGCGAGGAGCCCCACGGCACCTTGCTCGCCGTGCAAAAAGGCAGCGTCGCGGTATTCGCCGACAGCCATCAGGCCAGCGCACGTGGGGTGATACAGCCCGGCGAGCAGGTGCTGTTTGATCGAAACGGCTTGCGTCCACCCGCCACCACGGGCCTGGATCCCTGGGCCTGGAGCGACGGTGTGATCAGCGCTCACAACATGCGTCTGGACGATTTCCTCGCAGAGCTGAGCCGTTACCGCAATGGGCTGGTGCGCTGCAGCGAAGCGGTCGCCGGCCTGCGTGTGTCCGGGACTTACCAGTTGGACGATACCGATCAGGTCCTGACCCTGGTGGCACAGACACTGTCGGTGAACATCACCTATCGCAGCCGTTATTGGGTGACCGTCGCAGCTCGTGCATGACCTTCCGAAAATAAATGAGGTGAATTCTCATCTTCGCTCGACCTGTAAGGAAAGGCCGATCAACAGGCCGATTCTGTCCACTTCCTTCAGGAGCATTCCGCGGTCATGCAAGCGTTCCCCTCCAAGCGTTCTCCCCTCAAGCATGCGGTGCACGCCGCCCTGCTCGGTGCCTGCCTGAACGGCAGCGCCCTGCCCCTGGCCGTCATGGCGCAAACGCCTGCCAGCGACACCCAGGCCCGTGACTGGAACATCGCACCCGGCCCATTGGCCACGGTGCTCGACCAGTTTGCGCGCCAGGCGAGTATCAGCCTGTCCTATGACGCCACCAGCGTCGCCGGCAAGACCAGCCCCGGCCTCAACGGCGCGCTGGACAGCCAACAGGCCTTGAGCCAATTGATCCAGGGCCAGGGCTTGCAAGCCCAACGCCAGAGCAACAACACCTGGCTGCTGTTGCCGCAAGTCGCGGACACCGGCGCGCTGAACCTGGGTGCCACCACCGTGACCGGCGAACACCTCGGCGTCACCACTGACGGCAGCGGTTCCTACACCACTGGCGCCGTGACCATCGGCAAGGGCGCCCACAGCCTGCGGGAAACACCGCAATCGGTCAGCGTTATGACCCGCAAGCTGATCGACGACCAGAACATCACCACCATCGATCAATTACTGGAACACACCCCGGGCATCACCACCTACGACTCACCTATGGGTGGCAAGTATTTCTATTCCCGTGGTTTCAAGATGCTCGGCCAATACCAGTTCGACGGTGTGCCGTTGGACATCGGCAAAGACTACGTACAGGCCGACAGCTTCACCGCCAACATGGCGATCTATGACCGGGTGGAAGTGCTCAAGGGCGCGGCCGGCATGCTCAAGGGCGCCGGCACCGCCAGTGGTGCGGTGAACTTCGTGCGCAAGCGGCCACAAGAAAAACCCACCACCAGCCTGTCGCTGTCTGCCGGCACCTGGGACAACTACCGCGCCGACGTCGATACCGGCGGCCCGCTCAATGACAGCGGCACCGTACGCGGCCGCGCCGTGGTCAGCCAACAGAATCGTGGCTCGTACATGGACGTCTCCAAGCGCCAGGACCAAGCTGTCTACCTCGCACTGGATGTTGACCTCTCGCCTGACACCACCCTGGGCATCGGTGCCAGCTACGAAGATGTCGATGCAACGCCCTGCTGGGGCGGTGTGCCGCGCTACAGCGACGGCAAGAGCATCGGCCTGAGCCGTTCCACCTGCCTGGGCCAGGCCTGGAACGACTGGCAGAGCCAACGCACTACGCTGTTTGCCGACCTCACCCACCACTTCAACGACGACTGGCAACTCAAGGTCACGGCGGTGAACAGCCGCAACCTGCAAGACATCAAATACGCCGCCAGCCAAGGCACCGTGAAGTACGGTGACCCGGCGCCAACCGCCGAGATGTACGCCGCGCTGTTTGACTACGACCACCGGGATTTCGGACTGGATGCCTACCTGGACGGTAAGTTCGAAGCGTTCGGTTTGCAGCATGAACTCATCATCGGCGCCAATGGCAGCCGTGGCACCCAGGACGATGTCTACGCGATCCGGAGCCTGCCCGACCGGCAAAGTATCTTCCTGCCCAACCACCACTTCCCGCAGCCCGCCAACGATACCTTCTGGCCCAACATGTACCGGGGCGGCACCGTCAAGGAAACCGCCACCCAGTACGGTACCTACGCCACTTTGCGCCTGAGGCTGGCCGAGCCATTGATGGTGGTGCTCGGCAGTCGCGTCAGTTGGTTCGAAAACCGCCGCCAGTCGAATAACCTCGCCTGGGGCGAATGGGCCCTGCAGGATGCACGCACCAAGGAAACCGGTGAAGTCACGCCGTTCGCCGCGGTGATCTATGACCTCGACGACAACCTTTCGGTGTACGCCAGCTACGCCGATATTTTCCAGCCACAAAGCTCCAACGCCACGGTGACCGGGGCTGCCCTCAAGCCCAAAATCGGCGAAAACTACGAGCTGGGCATCAAGGGCGAATGGTTTGAGGGGCGCCTCAACAGCTCGCTGGCATTGTTCCGCGCTATCGAGAAAAACGCCGCCGAAACCGACTACACCACCCAATGCGGTACCTCGGCAGACGGCTATTGCTACACCGACACTGGCAAGGTTCGCGCACAGGGTGTCGAAGCCGAGTTGAGTGGCGAGTTGCTGGAACGCTTGCAAGTGGCGGGCGGCTACACCTACACCCAGACCAGGAACCTCAACAACATCAACAGCGCCGCAATTGGCGCGGTCGCAAACAGCTACGTGCCGCGACACATGCTGCGCTTGTGGGGCGATTATCAGTTGGACGGCACACTGTCGAAATGGAGCGTCGGCACCGGCGTCAACGCCCAGAGCAGCAACTACCGAATTCAAGGCATCAAACTGGAACAAGCCGGTTATGCGGTATGGAATGCGCGGTTGGCGTACCGGGTTGATGACACATGGACGGTGGCGCTGAACGGTAACAATCTCTTCGACAAAAATTATTATCAGACGGTGGGAACGGCCGACTGGGGTAATTTCTACGGCGAACCGCGCAACTTCACCGTCAGTTTGAAAGGCAATTTTTAAGGTTAGTACCGCCTCAATGTGGTGACGGACTCACGTCCTCACCACTCATCGCTTGTCCCCGAAAAACCCCGCATCCGACCTCCGTCAAAAAAAGGTTTTCCTCAGCCGCAGGAAATTTCCCAAATTTGTTCCTACACTCCAAAACGCCAGCATTTTGTTCCGGGAAAACCCGGAAATCCGACCAAGACAGTCAACAAACTGTCACGCGGAAGAGCACCTGACGTGTCTAGACCGAAGGTCTTATAAAAAAGTCAAAACCTTGACGAGCGACGAAAAGGGAACCATCATTTAGCCATTACCCCGCAAATTCCCTGCAGATAGATAGGTAATTGCGTATTACCCAGCGAAGTAACCGTTCGTCTGGCGCCACTTATAAAGCAAGCCCTGCCTTTATGGATGAGCAGCCGAACAAGGAAGCCCTGGTGTGCAATGAGGGATGTTTTTATGCGCGAGAAGTCGTCAGTCGACAGCCTGTTTTTGACCCGGGCCGGTTTCATTGAGTTCTTTGTTGTTTTCGTAAAATTGATGCACGGCCTCACCGCCGTTTTTCCAGCACTGATCCTGCTGTTTTATCCAGACCCGATGGCCCCCGAACTGCGCGCGCACTTTCTCGGCTTGCTGCTGTTTTTCGCGATCCTGACGATCATTCTGTTCCAGGCCATGGGGGTTTACTCCGAGGAGCTGTTCAGCAACCGCCTGCGGTTTCGCACCATGCTGGTGGCCTGGTCCGCGGCCTTTTGCATCCTGCTGTTCATGTACCAGATTCTGCTGATGTTCCCGCAGTTGAGCCCGCGCAACCTGGCGTTCTGGTTTATCACCAGCCTTGCGTTGTTCGGGCTGGAGCGGATCGTGATGCTGCGCCTGTTCCGCAACCTGATGGCCAGCGGCAAATACCTGCAACGCACGGTGATCCTCGGCTTCACCGACACCGCCGTGCACGTGGCCGACCACTTGCAGCGCAACGGCGATATCCGTTCCGGGCTGATCGGTTTTATCGACGACCGCACCGAGCGCATCCCCAAGGAACTGAGCAACCTGCCGCTGCTGGGCAACACGCGCGACCTGGAAAAACTGATCCGCTCCGAGCAGGTCAACCAGGTGATGATTACCTTGCCCTGGGCCGCCGAACAGCGGATCAACGGGCTGGTAAAGCGCCTGCGGCAGATGTCGGTCAACGTCATGCTGGTGCCCGACATGGCGGCCCTGCGCTATGGCCACAGCCGCATCACCGATGTCGGCGGCATCCTGATGTTCAACACCTCCCACGTGCCGCTGCGGGGCTGGTCGCCGTTTATCAAGCGCTGTGAAGACCTGATCCTGGCAACCCTGGGCCTGGTGGCACTGTCGCCGATCATGCTGATCACGGCGATTGCCATCAAGCTCGACTCCAAGGGCCCGGTGCTGTTTCGCCAGAACCGGTTTGGCTACAACGACAACGTGATCCGGGTGTTCAAGTTCCGCTCGATGTACGCCGAGATGAGCGACTTCAACGCCGACCGCCAGACCACCCGCGGCGACCCGCGCATCACCCGCGTGGGCCGGATCATTCGCAAGACCAGCATCGATGAGCTGCCGCAGCTGTTCAACGTGCTGCTGGGCAACATGTCGATGGTCGGCCCGCGGCCCCATGCCACCGCGACCAAGGCCGCCGGCGTGCCCTACGAAGTTGCCGTGAGCGAGTACAGCTCGCGCCACCGGGTAAAACCGGGCATCACTGGCTGGGCGCAAATCAACGGCTATCGTGGTGAAACCGACACCCTGTTCAAGATCCAGAAACGCGTTGAGTACGACCTGGAGTACATCTCGAAGTGGTCGGTGTGGTTCGACTTGTACATCGTTTTCATGACGGTCCCGGCCGTCCTTTCGACCAAGGAAGTCTATTGATGAACACCCTCAACGGCTTGATTCCCTGCATCATTTCCGGTGGTTCGGGCACCCGGCTGTGGCCGGTGTCGCGGCAGAACATGCCCAAGCCTTTCATGCGCATGCGTGATGACCAGAGCCTGCTGCAGAAGACCTTCCTGCGGGCCAGTCACCTGCCGGGTGTGGAAAGCGTGCTGACGGTGACCAACCGCGACCTGCTGTTTCGCACCCTCGATGACTACCGCGTGGTCAACAAGGCCCATCTGGCCCTTGACCTGTTGCTGGAGCCGTTCGGGCGCAACACCGCCGCCGCCATCGCCGTGGCCGCCCTGCATGTACAGGAAAACTTCGGCAGCGAGGCGCAGTTGCTGATCCTGCCCGCCGACCATCTGATTCTTGATGAAAGCGCCTTCGCCGATGCCGTCACCCAGGCCCGCGAACTGGCGGAGGCCGGCTACCTGGTGACGTTCGGCATCCAGCCCGACCACCCGGAAACCGGCTTCGGCTATATCGAACAAGGCGAGGCGCTGGGCCAGGGGTTCCGGGTCAAGCGCTTCGTCGAGAAGCCCGACCTGGCCACCGCCCAGGGCTACCTGGACGGCGGCAAGCACCTGTGGAATGCCGGGATGTTCTGCTTCAAGGCCGGTACATTGCTGGAGGAACTGGCGCTGCACGCCCCCGCCGTGCTGGACGCCGCCAAGGCCGCCCTCGAGCACGGCCACAGCCTGAACAACAACAGTTGCCGTCAGCGCGAGCTGAACGCTGAAGGTTTCGGCGCGGCGCCCGACATCTCGATCGACGTGGCGCTGATGGAAAAATCCGCGCAAGTGGCGGTGGTGCCCTGCGACATCGGCTGGAGTGACATCGGTTCCTGGGACGCGGTGCGCCAACTCACCCCCAGCGACGCCAACGGCAACCAGGTCAATGGCCAGGCGATCCTGCATGACGTGCACAACTGCTACATCGACTCGCCCAAGCGCGTGTTGGGCGCAGTGGGCGTGCGCGACCTGATCGTCGTCGACACCCCGGATGCGATCCTGATTGCCGACGCCAAGCGCAGCCAGGACGTGCGCTACATCGTCGCCGAGCTCAAGCGCCAGGACCATCCGGCATTCAGCCTGCACCGCACTGTCACCCGGCCGTGGGGCACCTACACCGTGCTGGAAGAAAGCAGCCGCTTCAAGATCAAGCGCATCGTGGTCAAGCCCCAGGCCTCCTTGTCCCTGCAAATGCACCATCACCGCAGCGAGCACTGGGTGGTAGTCAGCGGCGCGGCGATGATTACCAACGGCGACCGTGAATTCCTGATCAACGCCAACGAGTCCACCTACATTCCGGCCGGGCACAAGCACCGCCTGACCAACCCCGGCATCATCGACCTGGTGATGATCGAGGTGCAGAGCGGCGAGTACCTGGGCGAAGACGACATTGTGCGTTTTGACGACATCTACGGCCGGGCTCCGGCCGAAGTGAAGAAGTGATGCGTACCGCCCTGATCATCCCGACCCGCAACGCTTCCAGCCACCTCGACCGGCTGCTGCCGGCGCTGCGCATGCAAACCCTGCAACCGGACGAAACCCTGGTGGTCGACAGCGCTTCCAGCGATGACACCGTGGCGCGTTTTCGCGAGTTCGGCGTACGGGTCGAAGTGATCGATGCCAAGGACTTCAACCATGGCGGCACCCGCCGCTGGGCCAGCGAGCAAGTCGACGGCGACGCGCTGATCGTCATGACCCAGGACGCGATCCCCGCCGAACCCGAGACGTTCGCCAACCTGGTGGGCGAACTGGAACTGGACCCGCTCAACGGCGTCGCTTACGGCCGCCAGTTGCCGCACCCGGATGCCGGCGTGCTGGGCGCCCAGTCACGCCACTTCAATTACCCGCCGCAAAGCCGCAGCAAAAGCCTGGCTGATGCGCCGGAGCTGGGGATCAAGACCTGCTTCAGCTCGGATTCGTTTTCGGTGTACCGGCGCAACGCCCTGCAAGCCGTCGGTGGCTTCCCCGCGGATGTGATCGGCAGCGAGGACGCCTACGTCGCCGCCCGCATGCTGCTGGAAGGCTACAAGGTGCGCTACGCCGCCACCGCCCTGGTCTATCACTCCCACGATTACCGTCTCATGGATGAGTTTCACCGCTACTTCGACATTGGCGTTTTCTACGGCCGCGAGCCGTGGATCCGCCAGGCTTTTGGCGATGCCGGCGGTGAAGGTAAACGCTATGTACTGGCCGAGCTTCGAGCGTTACGCGAAGCCGGTGCATTGCACCGCGTACCCGAAGTACTGGTGCGCAGCGCGTTCAAATTGCTCGGCTACCGGCTGGGCCATCTGGAGCGCCAGCTCCCCCTCGCCCTCAAGCGGCGCATCAGCATGTTCCCCGGTTATTGGAGGTGAGCATCATGACCTACAGGAAGACCCCTTTGATGAAACGAACCTTGCTCGTCCTGGCCATGATGGCATTGGCCGCCTGCAATACGCCCGCGCGGATCGTCGCGCCCGATGGCAAGACGGTGGACGAGGGCAAGCAGGCCCTCGATCGCATGGCCCAACTGCCACCGGCGGTGGAGCGGATCCGCATCGGCGACCAGTTGCGGATTGTCCGCGATGCCGGGGAAATGCCAACCCTGTCGGCGTTCAACGTCAGCACGATTTACGAGCTGACGCTGTACACCGTGCAGAACGACGGCAAGATCAACTATCCCTTCCTGGGGCCGATCCAGGTGGCGCGGCGCACGCCGGCGGAAGTCGCCGCCGAGCTGAGCCAGAAACTCGCACCGGTGTATCGCGAGCCTCGGGTGACGGTGAACATCAACCAGGCGCCGGGCAACACGGTGATCGTCGGCGGCGCGGTATTAAACCCATCGGCTATCTCCATCGCCACGGCCCCGACCATGGAGCAGGCGATTCTCGGTGCCGGCGGCGTGAGCTCGGTGGGCAACGCGAGCATGGTCGCCCTGCTGCGTGAAGATGGCCAAGGCGTCTACCACGCCTACTTCCTCGATTTCAGCCAGTACCTGAAGAACGGCGCACTGGGCCGCAAGCCCGTGGCGCTGCAACGCGGTGACGTGGTGTTTGTACCCAAGTCCAACGTCGGCGAACGGATCCAAGGCGTGGACACTTACCTGAACCAGCTGATTCCCTTCACCAAATCCATTGGTGTGGGCTACAGCTACACCACGAACCACTAAAGGAGCGACATCCCATGATCGAGATCCGTTCTTTTCGTGATCTTCTGCGTCTGTTCTTCATCTTCAAGCACGAGTTCAAACTGGCGGCGATTGCCGCGCTGGTGATCATTTTGCTGGGGGCGTTCCTGCTGCCGGCCAAGTATGAATCCACCGCGCGATTGCTGGTAAAACCAGGGCGTGACTCGACGATGCCGATCGAGGTCGACAACCGTCAGCCAATCGTCATGCCGAGCACCCAGCGCGACCCGATTGTCGACGAAGAGCGCCTGCTGACCGGCCGCCCTATCGTGCGTGCAGTGGCCGAGCATTACCTCGACGTGATGGACAAGATGCAGCCGCCGGAAGGCGTGTGGAAGCGCACCAAGTGGTACGTCAAGAAAGGCATCAGTGCCGTATTTGACGGTGTGCGAGTGGTGCTGGAAACCGTTGGCATCGTCGAAGAAACCACCCCGGTGGAACGCCTGGCGAAAAGCCTGGAGAAAAACTTCGAAGTGACCCACGCCATCGGCTCTACGGTAATGGACATCAGCTTCCGCTGGGATGACCCGCAAATCGCCCAGGCGGTGGTCAAGGATTGGGTCGAGACCTACATCGACGAGCGCACCCAGGCGTTGGGCCGCAAGAGCCTGTATGCGTTCTATGAAGGCCAGGTGTCTTCCAGCGCTGCGCAGATCAAGAGCTACAAGGAGCAGATCCTCGCGCACTTGAACGACATCGGCGCCTCGAGCATCACCGATCGCCTGGAAGACTTGTCCGAGCGGATCAACGTGCTGCGTGGCGAGGTGTTCAACTCCACTCGGCTGATCGCTTCCTCCGACGTGGCGTTGCAGAGTACCCGTGACCAACTCAAGGGCCAGCCCAAAGAGGTGACCACGGTTCGCCAGATCGCGTTGAACCCGCAGCAACAAGACTTGCGCCGCCTGCTGAACCAGAAGCTCCTGGAAAAAGCCGACATGATGCGTACCTATACGGATAACGCGCCGCCGGTCAAAGCCCTGGACGCTTCGATCCGTGCCATGCAGGCCCAGGTCGCCGGTGAAAGCGACACGGTGCAAAGCTCCGAGAACCGCGCGCCGAACACCCTGGAAATCCACCTGCAACGGGTACTGCTGGATGAGACCAGCCGCAACCAGTCGCTGCGTACACAGTTGGTGCAACAGCAGAAACAACTGACTGAACTGGAAGCCCAGCGCAAGGACGCCCTGGCCATCGAGCCGGAACTGGCGCGCCTGGCCCGTGAGTTGAACGGCACCGAGAAAAACTACGCGCTGTATGTCGACAGCCTGGAAAAATCGCGGATCGACCGTGAACTGGACAAGAGCCAGATCAGTAACATCGCGGTGATCGAAGAAGCTACCCTGAACCCTGGGCGCGTCTTCCCGAAAACCCTGCTGATGCTGCTGCTGGCGATCCCGTTCTCCATCGTGGTCGGCCTGCTGGTGATCTACCTGTGCTACCTGCTGGATCAACGGATCCACGACGGCGGCCTGGTGGAAGGCAAATTCGGCCTGCCGCTGTGGACCACGCTGCCGGAGCTGGACACCAGCACCGCGCAAAGCACCAACGCCTTCAACGCGAGCATCTATCGCCTGTATGGGTTGCTGCCGCTGGAGCGTATTGCCGAACAGGGCCTGACCCTGGGGCTGACCTCGGCACGGCACGGTGAAGGCGTGAGCTTTATCGTCGAGCAGTTGCGCCAGTTGCTGGAAGAGAACGGCGTGCGGGTGCGGATCGGCGGGGTTGAGCCGGCGATTCCGGGCCAGGTGGTACTGCTGGATGCGTCGGCGCTGCTGGACAATCGTGATGCGTTCATCAACCTGCGCCGTGCCGACCTGATTGCGCTGGTAGTGGAAGCGCAAAAAAGTACGGTACCGGTGGTGGAACACGCACTGTCGATCCTCACCACGGCGTTCGGCAAGGTCGATGGCATTATCATCAACCGCCGCAAGTTCGAGGTACCGGTCAAGGTGCTGAAAACCATTGCCAAATACCGGGGTTCGTTCTGATGCGCATCGCCCTGCTCGCTCCCCTGCCGCCGGAAAAGAACGGGATCGCCGACTACGCGAACCACTTCAAGACGGCACTGGAGCAACTGGGCGTCGAGGTGGCTACGCCCTTGACGGGCGTGGTCGGCAGCACGGCGGCGATCAAGCAAGCCATTGCCGGTTTCGACTGGCAGGGTGTTGACCTGGTCCACGCCGAGCTGGGCGGTGGGCGGTTGGGGGAGTTCCTGGCCCTGCGCGAATTGCGCAAGGCCTACCCCGCCCTGCCGTTGACCGCCACGGTACATGACCCGGAACGCATGGTCTGGCGGCGTGAGCAATTGCCCTTTCCGCTGAACCTGCTGGAATCCTTGCCCAGCCCATTGCCCCAGGCGGCAGTGGTGCTGGCCGATCCCTTGACCCTGCGCGAAGAACGTCACGTCGCCCAGGGCCTGACCCGGCTGGTGACCCTCACCCGCCTGGGCGCCGACTGCCTGACGGCGCGCATGCAATTGCCCGCCGGCAAGGTGGCGGTGATCAACCACGCCAACCTGGATATCCCGCCGGTGGCCTTGCCGCCGCTGGACACGCTGCACCTGTTGTATTTCGGTTTTATCTACCGTGGCAAAGGCATCGAAGACCTGTTGCAGGCCCTGGCCGCCGCCTTCGAAAAAGCCCCCGAATTGCGTGACCGTGTGCGCCTGACCCTAGCCGGTGGCACTGCCGCCGAAATGGCGTTTGGCACAGGCGGCAATTACCTGGAGCAGTTGAACAGCCAGATTGCCGAACTCGGCCTGGCAGGCTCCATCGACTGGCGGCTGAATTTGCCGGCCAGCGAGATCCCGCAGACGATCCAGGCGCACCATGTGATGGTGCTGCCGTATCGCGAATCGAAAAAGCTCGGCCTGCTGGGCCGCCAGCGCGGCACCAGCGGCGCATTGTCCTGGGCTGCCGCCTGCGGGCGCGGCGCGATCACCTCCGATGCCAGGGCGTTTGCCGAGGAAGTCGCCAGCGGCAATGGCGCCATCTATCCACAAGGCGATGTAGCCGCCTTGAGCGAACAACTGCTGCGGCTCGCACGCAACCCGCACATGGCCACGGACTGGGCCGCACGCGCCGCCGCCATAGGCCGTGAACGGTTGTGGCCAGTGACCGCGCAGAAGTTCGCGAGCCTGTTTGAGCAAACCGTTGCAGGAGGCAACCATGGCGCGTAAACGGACTTACCTCGCTACCCTCGCAGTCGTCGCTGCGCTGGGTTTGACCGCCTTTCTCTGGGGCCGCCCGGCCGATGCCGAGAGCCATGTGCTCAAGGGCAGCAAAGAGGTCGTGTGGAAGGACTTCCTGGGGGTGAACGCGCAGTTCCTGTGGTTCAGCCCCGAGCGTTATCAGAAGCAGATCGACCGCCTCAAGGCCCTGGGCCTGGAGTGGGTGCGCCTGGACCTGCACTGGGACCAGCTGGAAACCGCCGAGAACCAGTACAACGTCGCGACCCTCGACGAACTGGTGAACAAGCTGCAGCAGAACCAGATCAAGTCGGTGTTCTACCTGGTGGGCTCGGCGAAGTTCGCCACCACCGCGCCCGCCTCCTCGCCGTACCAGGACCAGTTCCCGCCCAAGGACCCGAATATCTTCGCCAACCGCATGGCATTGCTGGAACAGCGTTACCCCAGCGTGGACGCGTGGCAGGTGTGGAACGAACCGAACCTGCTGGGGTTCTGGCGCCCCGCCGCCGACCCGGCCGGCTATGCGAACCTGTTGCAAGTCACCGCCGCCGCGTTGCGGGTGGTGAACCCGAACAAACCGGTGGTGGCCGCCGGCATGGCATTCTTCAGCGAAATGCCCAACGGCCAGAACATGCTCGACGGGCTGCTGCAACTGGGCGTGCCGAGCCTGAATACCGTCATGTCCTATCACCCCTACACCCAATTGCCCGAAGGCAACACGCCGTCGAACCTCGACTTTGTCGAAAAAACCAGCGCCCTCAACCAGAAACTGCGGGCGGCCGGGGTGAATACCCTGTGGAGCACCGAGTGGGGCTGGTCGACCTACAAAGGCCCGAAAGAGGTGCAGGACTTCATCACCACCCAGGGCCAGGCCGACTACATCGTGCGCCGCGTCGCGCTGATGAGCGCGCTGGATTTCGACAAGATCTTCCTGTTCACCCTGAGCGACCTGGACCAGCGCGCCAGCGTGCGCGACCAGAGTTATGGCTTGCTCGACATCGACGCCAACCCCAAGCCGTCGTACACCGCGCTGCAGAATTTCCTGCAGGTGAGCGGGCCCAAATTGACCCCCGGCGACCCACCCACCGCCGATCAGTTGCCCGATGGCCTGTTCAGCATCGGCTGGTCCCGTGCCGACGGGCGCAAGGTGTGGTTCTTCTGGTCGGCCCGTGGCGGCAGCGCGCACTTGCCGGGCATGACCACCGCCACCTTGTATGACCCGTTGCGCGGCACCGAAACACCCTTGAGTGGCACCAATGGACTGGACGTACCGGTCAAGCCGAACCTGCAAATTCTGTTATGGGATTGAAGCCACCCATGCGCATCCTCTGGATCCTGCCCTACTCGCCTTGGCCCGCTACCAGCGGCGGCAAGACGCGCCAGTTTCATTTGCTGCGCAGCCTGGCTGCGCGCGGGCATCGGATCACCTTGCTGCTGCATGACAAACATGCGGTATCGCTGACGGATCGCCACGTGCTGGAAGCCTTTCTGGAACAGGTGATCATCCTCCCCCGCCGCCCGCTGCGCAGCCTGAAGACCCTGCTGGCCGGGCTGTTTGCGCCGTACCCGTTGCTGGCCAGTGTGAATGGCCTGTCGGGTGAACTGCAGGACACCTTCGAGCGCTTGCTGACCGAGCATTGGGACGTGGTGCAGATCGAACATACCTACACCTTCCAGCCTTACGAAGCTGCGTTGGCCCGTCGCTCCCAGCCGTTTGTGCTGACCGAGCACAATGTCGAATCGTCCCTCGGCGCCGCGACTTACGACCGCCTGCCCGGCTGGGCGTTGCCGTTCATACGCTACGATCAATGGCGCTACGGCCGCTGGGAACACCGGGTGATGCGCCAGGCCGCGCAAGTGGTCGCCGTGACCGACGCCGACGCCCAGACCCTGGCGCAGATTGCCGGTAAGCCGGTACCGGTGGTGGTCAACGGGGTGGATTGCGCGCACTTCGCTGCTGCCCGACCCGACCCGACGACCCGCCGCGTGCTGTTTCTGGGCAACTACGAATACGCGCCCAACGTCGATGCCATCGAGTGGGCACTGGATGAGATCCTGCCGAAAGTGTGGGCCCGCTGCCCCGACGCACGCATGAGCGTCTGCGGTTTCGGCATGCCGGAAAGCTGGCGCGAACGCTGGAAGGACGGACGCATCGAATGGCAGGGTTTTGTCCCCAACCTGCTGGCCCTGCAATCGAGTTGCTCGGTATTTCTGGCGCCGTTGCGCCATGGCGGCGGCTCCAAGCTCAAGGTGCTTGAAGCCCTGGCCGCCGGCCTGCCGCTGGCGAGTACCGACCAGGGCGTGTCCGGCCTGGACCTGGTGGAAGGCCTGGATTACCTCGGCGGCCAGACCGCTGAAAGCCTGGCCGACGCCGTGGTGCGCCTGTTGCAACAGCCTGAAATCGCAGCCCCCATGGGCGAAGCCGGTCGCGCCTATGTGCGCCGTGCCCATGACTGGAGCGTCGCCGCCAGCCAGCTGGAGCAGGTGTACGCGCAACTGTCGCCCCAGAGCCAAAAGGAGCCGGCATGCGCATAGGCCTCGATTACCGCACCGTCGGCACCTCGCCGCAATCAGGCATCAGTCGCCAGGTGTACGCCCTGGAAGATGCCCTGCGCACCCTGCCCGGCATCGAGCTCGAACGCTTCAGCGTCGCGCCGCTGGGGGATGAGCTGCGCCTGAACGTGCATTGCCCGGACTGGGGCTGCGCCAAGACCGCCATGCACCAGCCGCACCAGCGCCTGCGTTTCGAGGCGGGCTACCTGCCCAAGGCGCTGCGCAATGAGCACATCGATGTGTACATAAGCACCTTCAATATGGGCCTGCCGCTGCCGCCCAAACCCCAGGGCCTGCGCACCGTGGTGCTGCTGCATGACCTGTTTCAGATCACCCTGGACAACTATCACGCCAACCGCCTGAAGGCGCTGATCTACAAGGCCAGTGATCGGCTGTCGATCACCTATGCGGTGCACACGGCAGACCGGGTGTGGACGCCTTCGCAGTACAGTGCCGACGAAACCGCGCGGCTGTTTCCCAAGGCGGCAGGCAAGATTCGCGTGTTGCCCAACCAGGTGGTCGGTTTTGTCGGACTGCCGGCGGACCTCTCGGCCCGGCAACTGCCCGAGCGCTACTGGCTGCTGGTGGGTACCCGGGAATTGCGCAAGAACGTGCCGTTCCTGGTGGACGCCTGGCAGCAAGCGCGCAGCCAGTCGCCGAGCGTGCCGGAACTGGTGCTGGTGGGCAGCCTGGGGCATTTGCCCGAAGCACAACGCAACTACCCGGGGATACGCGCCTTGAGCGGCGTATCCGACGCTGAATTGCACGGGCTCTACCGCAAGGCCTTGCGCCTGTGGCAGCCTTCCTACGCGGAAGGCTTTGGCTTGCCGGTGATCGAAGCCCTGAGCGTCGGCACTCCGGTGGCGGTGGCCAGCGGTACCTCGCTGGACGAAATCACCCCGCCGCTGGCACCGCGGTTTTCACCCACGGACGGCGCGGCGCTGGTGCAATTGATGCTGCACCTGGCCGACCAACCCGTCGAACAACCACCTGAACAGTTACGCAGCTGGGCCGAACGCTTCAACCACCAGGCCTACCGTCGGCGCCTGGCCGAACTGATCGAGGAATTGAATTGAGAATCTCACTGGGTAGCCTCGTCGCCATCGTCTTCGGCCTGCTGTTTGGTGGGTTGATCCTGTTTCTTTCCCCGGTCAAGGCCGTGCTGGCAGTGATCGGCCTGGCCGCTGCCGTGACGATTCTGCGGTTCCCGTTCTGGGGACTGCTGCTGTTCGCCCTGGTGGCGACGTTCATGCCCTACTCCACCCTCAACCTGGGGATTCGCAGTACGGTCAGTGAGGCGCTGATCGCCCTGACCTGGGCGGCGGTGATCTGGCACGGTTTCCTCTCGCGCCTGCCGGCCGCCCCACCGCTGTCGCGGCGCCCTACCGACCGCATGTTGATGTGGCTGATGATCTTCACAGTGGTGCCGTTTATCGTCGGCCAGGTCAGCATCACCGCCGAGGCCAGCGGCGTGGCGAACTGGTTGCGTTGGCTGCTGAACCTGTCGGTGCTGTTCCTCGCCGCCAAGCTGCTGGTTGAACAGAAGAACCGCGAAGCCCTGGTGATCGCCTTGTTGCTGGGCACACTGGCGATGCTGGTGATGTCCATCGGTGTATTTATCCGCTCGCGCTCGGCCTCGGGCATGTTGCCGATCCTGACCCTGATGAACTACGGCAGCCTCGACACCCTGTCCCTGGGCCTGGGTGCCATGGCCTCGCGGATGGGTTCGCCATGGATGCACCCGAATGCCACCGGCGGGATCATGGCGCTGCTGCTGCCATTGGCGTTCTGCTACGGCATCACCAACACCGGCTGGAAACGCGGTCTCGGCCTGGGCGTTGCCTGCCTGGGTGCGGCGGCCCTGCTGTTGGCCAGTAGCCGGGGGGCGATGGTCAGCCTGGCGCTGGTGCTGATCTGGATGGCGTCGCGGCGGGTGCCGTACACCGGGCGTTTGCTGATGATCGGCGTGGCGTTGGCGGCGGCGCTGGTAGTGTCGTATCCACCGCTGCAGGAACGCCTGGCGACGATCTTTTCGGCGCAGAACGCGAGTACGGAAGTGCGCTTTGACGAATACCGCATGTTCCCCCAGGCCGTGGCCAGTTACCCGCTGGGCATTGGCTTCAAGGTTGACCCTCCGGTGCCGGGTACGCACCTGCTGGGGATTTCCAACCTGTGGCTGAATTTCGTCTATAAGACCGGGGTGATCAGCATGCTGCTGTTTATCGCGGTGACCTGGCGCTGGTGGCGCGAGTCCCGTCCGGAAATCGGCCCGATCCGCCTGACCAAGGACAATGCGATCTGGCTGGGCAGCACGGCGGGGATTCTGTCGGCGCTGGTCAGCGGCTTTTTTGACCACTACTTCAGCTTCGCCCTGGTGATGATTGCGCTGTTCTGGCTGATGGTGGGGATCAACGTGCTGGAGGCGCGGCGGCTGTTTCCGGCGCGTCTGCCAAAGGTCAAGACCGTGGCGCATCGCAAGCCTGTGTTCAATAGCGTCGGGCCCTAGGCATGCTCGGATCGGCGTTCTGGTTGACCCTGGCAACCTTGCTGGGGCTGTGCCTCGGGTTTGCCCGTGAGTGGTTGCTGGTGGCGGCGTGGGGTGCGGGCGAGCGCAGCGATGCGTTCCTGATCGCGCTGTTCTTGCCCGAAGCGTTACGCATGTCCCTGGCCGGCGGTGTGCTGAGTGCCGCCGCCCTGCCGCTGTACCTGCAACGCAAGGACGGCGAGCGCCTGGACTGGCTGGCGGTGTTGTTCCCGGCGCTGTTGCTGATCGCCCTGGTGACCAGCCTGCTGCTGACGTTGCTGGCGCCATGGCTGGTGCAGCTGCTCGGCCCGGGGCTGGCGGCGACGGCCACCAGCCTCGCCAGCAGCAACTTGCAGATTCTCGCCTGGAGTGTGCCGGGGCTGATGCTGCATGCGCTGTTCAGTATTCCGCTGCAGGCCAGCGAGCGCTTTGTGGTCGCGGGGCTCGGTTCGTTGCTGTTCAACCTGCCGCCGGTGACCTACCTCGCCCTCGCCGGTACCGCCACGCAACCGCACTCGCTGGCGTTGGCCTGCCTCACCGGCAGCCTGCTGATGCCCCTGGCGCTGTTGCCGTCGATGCTGCGCCTGGGCTGGCGGCCGTGGCGGCTGCGGGCTTCGACATTGGAATTGCGCGAGCTGGGCGCTCGCATAGGCCCGCTGCTTTTAAGCAACGGTGCCAGCCAGGGTTTGGCGCTGATTGAACGGCTGGTGGCGTCCTTGCTGGGTGAAGGTGCGGTGACCTGGGTCAACCTGGCCCGCAAGCTGATGAACTTGCCGTTGATTGCCCTGATGAGCCTCAACCAGGTGCTGCTGGGCATGATGAGCCGGCGCCAGGGCGACGAGCGCCTGGCCCTGCTCAAGCGTGGCCTGGAAACCGCCAGCCTGCTGACCTTGCCCGCAGGCGTCGGCCTGGTGGCGGCGGCGCCGAGCCTGGTGGCGTTGCTGCTGCCCAAGCAGTCGGTGGATTCGCCGTTGCCGCTGTTGCTGGCCTGGTTTGCCGTGCCGCTGGTGTTCGGCGCCTGGAACGCCCTGCTGGCGCGTTATGCCTATGCCGCCGGCGACACCCGCCAGCCGCTGCGTTGCGAGTTGCTGGGCAGCCTGGTGAACGTGTTGCTGCTGGGTGTGCTGCCGTTTGTGTTTGGCCTGGCGGGTATCCCGCTGGCCGCCCTCGCCGGCGTGCTGTGCACGGCGTTGCTGCTGATGCAACGCCAGGCCTTGCTCGGCGCCCTGCCCTGGAAGGGGCACTGGTTGCTGAGTGGGCTGGTGATGGGCTTGGCGGCGTTGGTGTTGTTTCGGGTTCAAGGTATTTGGCTTCAGCTCGGGTTGAGCACCCTGGCGGGGGCCGTGGTGTTGCTGGGCATGGGCCTGTGGCTCAAGCCGTGGCGCAAGGCAGATTTATAGAGTGGGAGCAGTCAGGTGAAAAAACGCTGGATTCAAATGGATATTGCCAAGGGCATTGGCATCCTGATCATCGTGTTCGGGCACAGCTGGTTTGTCGCCAGTTCCCTGGACTTGCTGTACCCGCTGCTGGCGGTATTTATCCTGCCGTTGTTCTTCTTTCTCTCCGGGGTGTTCTTCAAGCCTGAACAACCCTTTGTCGAGATGGCGGTGCGCAAGGCCGATGCACTGCTCAAGCCGTTCTTCTTCACCATGCTGGTGTACATCCTGATCCGCGACCTGCTGCGCGGCCAGGCACTGCTGCCGGACATCGGCGGCGTGCTGTATGCCTCGGTGGACACCATTCCATGGCAGGCGCTGTGGTTCCTGCCGCACTTCTGGGTGGCGATTCTGTTCGGCTGGGTGATGTTGCGGCTGATGCAGCGCCTGGGCTTGTCGCTGGCCATGAGCTGCGTGGTGATCACCCTGCAATTGATGCTCGGGATCTGGACCCTGCCGTGGTTCTGGCAGGTGCCGGTGACCGTCGGCGGGCAGACCTGGACGATGCCGGGGCTGCCGTTCAGCATTGATGTGACGTTGATCAGCAGTACCTATTTCATCTTTGGTTACCTGCTGCGGGACGTGCTGCGTCGCCACCAGAGTTCGTTGCTGACGCTACTTGGCGCCATGGCGTTGTTTGCGGTGGTGTTCATCTACAGCTGGGACACCATGGACCTGGCACAGCGGCGTTACGACCACTGGCTGTGGACCAGTTTGCTGGCGGTGATCGGCGTATATGTATGCTGGGCCCTGGCCGGGGTGATGATGGTCTCGGGGCTGCTGACGCGGGCGATGACGTATATCGGGCAGTCGACGTTGATTCTGTTGATCTTCCACGGGGAAATTCAACACAAGACGGTGGACTTGATGGAACGGTTCGGGCTGCATCCGCTGCTGTCGGCGAGCATCGGGCTGGTGGTGGCGGTGGTGGTGCCGTTGATGATCGGCGAGGTGATCAAGCGGGTGGCCTTCCTGCGTTTTTTCTACTTCCCGTTCCCGGTGCGCAAGGCACCGGCGGTGGCCGGTGAAAAGCCTGGAGCTTGAGGCGTGATGTGGGAGCTGTCGAGCTTTAGCGAGGCTGCGATGGCATCACCGCGGTGTGCCTGAATTACCGAGGTGATGCTATCGCAGGCAAGCCAGCGCCTACAGAAAAACGCTCAATCATCCAGTGCCGGTTGTGGCGCTGGATGCTTGGAGTTCTTGCCGGCCTTGGCTCCAGGCTTGCCTGCTGCAGGGGCAGCGGGCTCAGGTTCGGCCGGCGCGGCAAGGTCCTTTTCAGCCTGGGGCATCTGATCAATCGCGCTGAAGAAATCCGCCAGGCTGAGGGTGTCGGGTGGCACGGTCTTCTCGAGTTTTTTCTCGCCGTCCTTGCCCACCAGAATCACTTTGGTGCCACTGCCGGCACCCAGCTTGAGTGCGCGGATCAGCGCGTTGGTTTCAGGCGGTGCGAGCTTCTTGGTGTCCTTCGCGTCCTTGGCGAACTTCTCGCCTTCAGCGCCGATGCTGCCAAAGGACACGGTGTACAGCACCATGTTGCGCTCTTCAAAGGACTGCTTGTTGGCAGGCTCGTCCAGCTGTTTCTTGAGGGTGGCCAACGTCGGGTTGCCGGAGTCGAGCTCCACCACCACCAACGGACGGGACTTGCCCAGGTCCTGCTTGAGCGGATTGAGATCATCCGCGGCCAACAGCGGCCCCGTAAAAGCCATCAGGGTAGCCAGGGTCAGCGACCGGATGAGCATGCACACCTCCTTTGAATTCCATGCAGGGTTCTTGAGTTTCATGTCTGCGACAGTCAAATTCAAGGATGATTCCTACAACAACTTCAGAAAGCGTAGGTCAGGACGCCCGCGACGCAAGGCGTTTAGCCACCTTACGCCTCATTGTTTCTTTTGATTGCGGATGCTCACGACGGCCAATGCCGGGCAAATACCGGCGCTACGTTTGGGTGGGCATCCACCTGCGCCAGCACCCGGGCAAACTCAGGCCGCGACTGGTGCAGCGCGTCCCGCCCGCCTGCCCAACGCGACACCGCCGCAGCCATGATCGCCAGTGCATTCGGAACCTGCGCCGGGGTAAACAGTTGCTCGGCAAATTGATCGGCAAACACCTCCCAGGCCCTATGCAGGCGGCGACGGGTGCCGCTGATCAGCTGTTCATGCTGCTGCGCATCGGGGCTGTCGGTCCAGCGTTCCGGATAGTCGATGATGCCAATCGCCGAGTAACAGTTGGCGGCGATGTACACCAGGCCGCGAATGACTTGGGCGGGCTCCTCGGGCAGCAGCCCTGAGGCGGGAAACTGCAGGCCCAGGTGAATCAGGATCGCCGCGCTTTCCGTCAACACGCTGCCATTGGGCAGTTGCAGGGTAGGGATTTGCTTGAGCGGGTTGATCCGCGCCAACGCCTCGTTGCCCACGCGGTCTTCCCAGGAGCAGGCGTCGACCTGGCACCACTCGACACCGCAACGCTGCAGGGCAATTTCGATGATGCACGAGCCGGTGCCTTGGGTTCCGTAAAGGGTGTACACAGTGCCAAGCCTCCTGACAGTGGATTGAGGTGTTAGGCTAGGCCGTTCATTCGTTCAACGGGAAGCCATCATGCACAGCAAACGCGTCACGATCGAAGACTGGGACGGCGACGGCGCCATCCGCCTGCCAGACGAAGCCTTGCAGGAACTGGGGCTGGATGTGGGCGACACGCTGTACATCGTCGAGACCTATGTGGGCACGCAAAAAGGCTTTGTGCTGTCGACCACGCCGAAAATTGCCGACCGGATGGATGAGTTGGTGGAAGAGCTGAGCCATAAGCCCTAGCGAGCCAGCCTGGCTTGCAACCCCGCCTTCACCTGTGGCCATTCCGGATCAATGATGCTGAAGCGCACCGAGTTGCGCTTGCGGCCATCGGGCATGATGCGCTCGTGGCGCACGATCCCTTCCTGTACCGCGCCGAGGCGCAGGATCGCGGCCCGGGATTTTTCGTTGAGTTCATCGGTGGTGAACTGCACCCGCACGCACTCCATCACTTCAAACGCGTGGGTCAGCAGCAACAGCTTGGCCTCGGTGTTGACCCCGGACTTCTGCACCGACTGGCTGATAAACGTGTGGCCGATCTCCAGCTTGCGATTGACCCGGTCGACCTTCCAGAACCGGGTGCTGCCCACCACTTCACCGGTGTCGCGGCGCACGATGACAAACGGCATCACGGTGCCCGCCTCACGCCCGGCCAGGGCAATGTCCACGTACTTTTCGACGGTGTCGGGCCCCGGCACGTTGGTCACCTTGAGGTTCCACAACTGCCCGTCGGCAGCAGCCTGTACCAGGGCGGTGGCGTGTTCGCGTTGCAGGGGCCGGAGTTCGACCGTGGTGCCGGTCAGGGTGATTTCAGTCATGGGAGGGCTGCGCTGTCTGGTGGTCGTCAGTGGCCAAGATTGCAGGCTCTCGCCACCTCAAGGCAAGCCGTTTTAGAACAAGCCCATCTGGCCGCCCACCAGGGTGCCGAAGTCATCGTTTACAAACGGCAGGATCGCGTCCGCCACCGGTTGCAGTTGCCGGGTGACGTAGTGGTCGTAGTCGATCGGTGCCTGGCGCACTTCCAGCGGTTCGGGGCCGTTGACGCTGATCACGTAGCTGATCCAGCCACCGTTCTGGTACTGGCGCGGGCGGCCCTGGCGGTCGTTGTATTCGTCGGCCAGCCGCGCGGCGCGCACGTGGGGCGGTACGTTGCGCTCGTAGTCACCCAGTTGCCGGCGCAGGCGCTTGCGGTAGATCAGCAGGTCGTCGAGCTCGCCGCTCAAGGTGCGACGTACGTAGTCGCGCACATAATCCTGGTGGGGCTGGCGGTGGAAGATGCGCTGGTAGAGTTCCTGCTGGAATTGCCGGGCCAGGGGCGACCAGTCGCTGCGCACGGTCTCCAGGCCCTTGTAGACCATTTCTTCGCTGCCGTCGGCACGGGTGACCAGCCCGGCGTAGCGCTTTTTGCTGCCCTCTTCCGCACCACGAATGGTCGGCATCAGGAAGCGGCTGAAGTGGGTTTCGTATTGCAGTTCCAGGGCGCTTTGCAGGCCGAACTCATTCTGCAGGCGCTCGCGCCACCAGGTGTTGACGTGCTGCACCAGGTCCAGGCCGATGCGCGTCGCGTCTTCCTGGGAATGGGGGCTGCCGAGCCAGACAAAAGTCGAGTCGGTATCGCCGTAGATCACCTCATAACCCCGGGCTTCGACCAGCTCGCGGGTCTGGCGCATGATCTGGTGGCCGCGCAGGGTGATGGACGATGCCAGTCGCGTGTCGAAGAAGCGGCAACCACTGGATCCGAGTACGCCGTAGAAGGCGTTCATGATGATCTTCAGCGCCTGGGACAGCGGCGCGTTGTGTTCGCGCTTTGCCACTTCGCGGCCCTCGGAAACCCGCGCGACAATCGACGGCAGGCAATGCCGGGTGCGGGAAAACCGCGCACCGCGAAAGCCTTCCACCGACTCGCTGTCTTCGGGGTGACGCAGGCCTTCGATCAGGCCCACCGGGTCGATCAGAAAGCTGCGGATGATCGACGGGTAGAGGCTTTTGTAGTCAAGCACCAGCACCGACTCGTAGAGGCCCGGGCGCGAATCCATGACAAACCCGCCGGGGCTGGCCTGGGGTGGTTTGTCTCCCAGGTTCGGCGCGACGAAACCCTGGCGGTGCATCAGCGGCATGTACAGGTGCGTGAACGCTGCCACCGAACCGCCGTTGCGGTCTGCCGGCAAGCCGGTGACGCTGGCTCGTTCCAGGAGGAATTTCAGCAGCTCGGTCTTCTCGAAAATCCGCGTGACCAGCTCGCAGTCCTTGAGGTTGTAGCGTGCCAGCGCGGGCTTGTCCTCGGCGAACATGCGGTTGATTTCGTCCATGCGCTGGTACGGCGTGGAGATCGATTTACCTTCACCGAGCAAGGTCTGGGCGACGTTTTCCAGGCTGAAGGATTCGAAACTCCAGGTGGCCGAGCGCAAGGCTTCGATGCCATCGATGATCAACCGCCCGGCCGCTGCCGCGAAGTAGTGATTGCGGCTGCCGTGCTCGCGCCAGCCCATGGCATCGCCGCCACGGCCCAGCAGCAGCGGCACGTTCAGGCGTTGCGCGTGTTCGTGCAGCACGCGCAGGTCGAACTGCACCAGGTTCCAGCCGATGATCGCGTCGGGGTCATGGGTGGCGAGCCACACATTCAGGCGTTCGAGGAGTTCGGCGCGGGTGTCGCAGTAGTCGAGCTTGAAGTCCACCGCATCGGTGTTGTTGGGCGGGCCGAGCATGTACACCTGGCGCTCGCCGCAACCTTCCAGGGCGATGGAATACAGGTCGCCCTGGGCGGTGGTCTCGATGTCCAGCGACACCAGCTTGAGGGGCGGGCGATAATCCGGCGCGGGTTTCATCTGCGCCTCCACCAGCATGCCGCCCTCGCCCGCTTTGCCGCCGAACAACACCGGCGCGGTGATGAAGCGCTCCATCATGTAGCGATCGGGCGGGCGCACATCGCCTTCGTAGACGTCGATGCCGGCTCGACGCAGGCGCTTTTCCAGGTCCATCAATTGGCGATGCTGTTGGGTGTAGAGGCCCAGCACCGGGCGATGGTGGAAGTCGCAGAGCGCCAGGTCACGCAACTCGATACCGCGCTCGCCCTTGAGCTGCAGCTCGGCGGGCTTGCGATGGGCTTGCGGGATGAACATCACGGAGGTCTGCACCGGCAAGCGCACGAACCTGGGGCCTTGATCGGTAGCCAGCCAAAAGCTGACCTCCGTGCCCGCCGGGGTGTCGCGCCAATGCCGGGTCAGGACAAACCCCTGCTGTAAATCCACCTTGCCACACCTCAAGAATCACTTTCAGGGCGTGATTCTACTCGGCCTGTGCCACGGCGCGGCGATTTAACCGAAATGGCCTACGTATACGGAGAGAGTAATCTCACAAACTTGTTGCAGAACATTAATGACAATTACTATCATTCGCACCGGAGTCGTATCCGCGCAGCGAGGACGCGCAACGTTGTTGCCCTTTTCCTCACATTGACGGTTCGCCGTCAGGATCGACCATGCCCACTTCCACCCGTTTGGCTGTGCCGTTTCGCCCTACCCTGCTCGCCCTTTGCTGCTCCCTGAGCCTCGCCGCTCACGCCGCCACTCCAGAAACCCCGCAGGATGCGAACAACAGTCAGGACGGCAAGGCTCTGGAACTGGGTGCTACCACCATCAGCGCCGACGCGGCCACGCCCAACGCCCTGCCCCCGGTGTACGCCGGCGGCCAGGTCGCCCGCGGCGGGCAACTGGGGGTGCTGGGCAACCAGGACATCATGGACGTGCCCTTCAGCATGTCTTCCTACACCGAAAAATTGATCCGTGACCAGCAGGCCGAGAACGTCGGCGATGTGCTGCTCAACGATTCGTCCGTGCGCCAGGCGTCGGGGTACGCGAACCAGGCCCAGGCCTTTGTGATCCGTGGCCTGCCGCTGAACGGCGATGACATTTCGTTCAACGGTCTGTACGGCATCCTGCCGCGCCAGATCATGTCCACCGACGCCCTGGAGCGGGTTGAAGTGTTCAAGGGCCCCAACGCCTTTATCAATGGCGTGACGCCCGGCGGTTCCGGGATTGGCGGCGGCGTGAACCTGCAACCCAAGCGCGCCGATGATGTGCCGTTGCGGCGTTTCAGCACCGACATCAGCAGCGATGGCCGGGTCGGCGAGCACCTGGATATCGGGCAACGTTTTGGCGAAGACAATCGTTTTGGCGCACGGGTGAATATTTCCCAGCGCGAAGGCGACACCGGGATCGATGACGAGAGCCAGCGTTCGAAGCTGTTTGCGGTTGGCCTGGACTATCGCGGTGATGCGCTGCGTTTGTCGGGAGACTTTGTCTACTCGAAACAGCAGATCAATGGCGGGCGCAACACCGTGTTGCTCGGCCAGAACCTGACCCATATCCCCAACGCGCCTTCGGCCGACACCAACTACGCGCCGAGCTGGGGCACCAGCAGCCTGGAAGACACTTTCGGCATGTTGCGCGCCGAGTACGACCTGAATGACAACTGGACCGCCTACATCGCAGGCGGCGCCAAGCACACCAACGAGATTGGCCGTTACTCCTCGGTCACGTTGAATGACACCCTGGGCAATGCCACCGTCAGCGGCTCGCGCATCGCCCACCAGGAAGACAACACCAGCCTGATGGCGGGCTTGAATGGCAAGTTCCAGACCGGCGCTGTCAGCCACAAACTGAACTTCGGGTTGACCGGGATCTGGGCCCAGACGCGCAACGCCTATGACTTCGACCTCAACGGCCACGCCAGCAATATCTATAACCCGGTGGACGTTGCCGAACCGGTCAAGGGCAGTTTCGTCGGCGGCGACCTGAACGATCCGGGCATCACCGCCAAGACCTTCGCCCGCAGTGCAGCGGTCTCGGACACCCTGGGCTTTATGGATGATCGCTTGCTGGTGACCGCCGGGTTGCGCCGCCAGGAACTGGTGGTCCAAGGGTATGCCTACGGGTCGGGCCCACGTAACGCCAATTACGACAAGTCGATCACCACACCGGTGTACGGCCTGGTGTTCAAGCCGTGGGATCACGTGTCGTTCTATGCCAACCATATCGAAGGCTTGGCCCAGGGCCCGACCGCACCTCAGAACGCCGGCACCGCGCCCATCACCAATGCCGGCCAGGCCTATGCCCCGGCGCGCTCGAAACAGACCGAAGCCGGGGTCAAGCTCGACATGGGTACCTATGGCGCAACCCTGGGTGTGTATCGCATCGAGCAACCAACTGACGGTTACTCACAACTCAGCGCCGACGGCTTGAGCGCCACCTATGTTCGCCAGGGCGAGCAAGTCAACAAAGGCGTTGAGCTCAACGTGTTCGGTGAACCGATCGCCGGCCTGCGCCTGCTGGGCGGCGCAACCATCATCCACACCGAAGTCCACGGCACCCAGAACGGCGCCAACGACGGCAACCGCGCCATCGGCGTACCGACCTTCCAACTGAATGCCGGCGTGGACTGGGATGTACCAGGCCTGCAAGGCGTGACAGTCAACGGACGAATGCTGCGCACCGGCGGCCAATATGCCGACGCGGCCAACAACCTCAGCCTGCCCGCCTGGAACCGCTTCGACGTGGGCGCCCGCTACACCTTCAAGGTGGAACAGCGAGACGTCACCCTCGGCGCCACTGTGGAGAACGTCGCCAATACCAAGTACTGGGAATCGGCACTCGGCGGCTACCTGACCCAAGGTGACCCGCGCGTGGCCAAGCTGTCGGCCAGTATCGACTTCTAACCCTAGTCAATGTAGGAGCTGGCTTGCCTGCGATGCAGGCACCTCGGTGTGTCAGATGCACCTCGGTGATGCTATCGCAGGCAAGCCAGCTCCTACAGAAAGCAGATCTGCCTGCACCCGGGTTGTTTGCCGGACATTGGACAGCCGAACGCCAACTGCGTAGTTTCCCAACCACTGCGCACAAGGACCCCGGCATGTCCCCCGACCTCACTTCCATCGAGCTGTTCCTCAAGGCGGTCAAGCTGGGCAACCTGTCCCGGGCGGCCGAGCAATCCCATCTCTCCCTCTCTGCCGCCAGCCGACGCCTGTCGCTGCTGGAGCAGCACTTCAAGGTCGCCCTGCTGACCCGCACCTCCACCGGCGTTTCACCGACGGCAGCCGGGGAAGTATTGGCCCAGCATGCACAATCGATCCTGCGGGCCGTGGACGGCATGCACGCCGATCTCGCCGATTACGCCAAGGGCGCCACCGGCCGGGTTTGCCTGTACGCCAACAGTTCGGCGATGAGCCAGGAACTGCCGCGCCAACTGACCCAGTGGAACACCTTGCACCCGGGCATCCGCCTGGATATTCGCGAGGAGCGCAGCCGGGAGATCCTCCAGGCCGTGCGCGAGGGCGTGGCGGATGTCGGTATCGTCACCACCCGCCCCACCGAAGAGCTGCGGTTCGAGCCCTACTGCCAGGACCGCCTGTGCCTGCTCGTGCCCAATGACCACCCACTGAAAATGCGCCATGCGCGCTTCGAGGATTTGCTCGGCTACGACTTCGTCGGCCTGGAAGATAACGCCGCCATCACCCCGTTGATTACCGAGGCCGCCGCGGCGATCGGCATGCCGTTGCGGCTGCGGGTGCAGGTGCGCAGTTTCGAAGCAGTGTGCCGCTTGATCGCCGCCGGCCAGGGTGTGGGCGTGTTGCCACAGGGCGCGGTGCAGATCTTCCGCAAGGAGATGGCCTTGCGCTTTATCGAAATCGACGACAGCTGGGCCGACCGGCAGATGTACCTGTGCATGCGCAAGGAACAGCCGTCGCTGACGAGCCTGGCACTGTTCGACTACTTGAGTGCCAACCCTGCGTAAACCTTTGGCCTTCGAATTTTGCGAAGGCCGATTCCACAATTAGCAATTCCCCTGTTGTCACAGCTGTGCCAAGAATGCCCCCGCCAGACCTTCCTATAAAAACAAGACAGGAGACACGGCGTGTCCCAATCCCACACCCGCCCCACCCACCGCATCGCCGTGATTCCCGGCGACGGCATCGGCCGCGAAGTGGTGCCCGAAGGCCTGCGGGTACTGGACGCTGTCAGCCGGCGCTTCGGTATTCACTTTCACTTCGACCACTTTGCCTGGTGCAGCGAACACTACCTGGCCCACGGCACGATGATGCCCGACGACTGGGCCGAACAGATCGGCAGCCATGACGCGATCTTCTTCGGCGCGGTGGGTGCGCCCGACATCATTGCCGACCACACTGCGGTGTGGGAGTCGCTGCTGAAGATCCGCCGCCAGTTCGATCAATACGTGAATATCCGCCCGGTGCGCCTGATGCCCGGCGTGCCCTGCCCGCTGGCCGGCCGCGTGCCGGGGGACATCGACTTTATCGTGGTGCGGGAAAATACCGAAGGCGAATACTCCAGCGTTGGCGGCCGCATGTGGGAAGGCACGGCGCGGGAAATCGCGGTGCAGGAGTCGATCTTCTCCCGCGAAGGCGTGGACCGCGTGGTGGACTACGCCTTCAAACTGGCGCAACAGCGCCCGCGGAAAAACCTGGTGGCGGCGACCAAATCCAATGGTATCTCGATCACCATGCCGTTCTGGGACGAGCGGGTTAACGAAGTTGCCCGGCGCTACCCGGACGTGAAGACCGCCAAGTTCCACATCGACATTCTGTGCGCGCACTTCGTGCAGCATCCCGACTGGTTCGATGTGGTGGTGGCCTCCAACCTGTTCGGCGACATCCTTTCCGACCTCGGCCCGGCGTGCACCGGCACCATCGGCATCGCGCCGTCGGCCAACCTCAATCCCGAACGGCGCTACCCGTCGCTGTTCGAGCCGGTGCACGGTTCCGCGCCGGATATTGCCGGGCTCGGTGTCGCCAATCCCATCGGTCAGATCTGGTCGGCCGCGCTGATGATCGAGCACCTGGGCGACGGTGATCCGCTTTACCAGGAAGCGGCGGCAGCCATCGTGTCCGCCATCGAAACGGTGCTTGCCGAAGGCCCGCGCACCCGGGAAATGGGCGGCAGCGCCAGCACTGTCGAAGTGGGTCGCGCCATCGCCGAATGCGTCGCAGGGAACAGGAGCTGAACATGACCAACGCACATTACATCGCCAACCAATGGCTGGCGTCGACCTCGCTGGAAGACATTCCGGTGATCGACCCCAGCACCGGCGAAACCTATTCGAGCATCGCCCGTGGCACGGCCGCCGACATCGAGGCGGCGATCAGCGCGGCACGCCTGGCACTCGGCGAAACCTTCGACGGCCCGTGGGGCCGGTTGTCGGCCGTGGAGCGCAGCCGTTTGCTGGCCAAGCTTGGCGTGGCGGTGCTGGAACATCATGAAGAGCTGGCGCAGATCGAGGCGCGGGACACCGGCAAGGCGCTGAAAGTCGCCCGCGCCGATGCCACCGCCCTTGCCCGCTATTTCGAATACTACGCGGGTGCCGCCGACAAACTGCACGGCGAAACCCTGCCGTACCAGGCCGGCTACACGGTGTTGACGGTGCGCGAACCCCACGGGGTGACCGGGCATATCATCCCGTGGAATTACCCGATGCAGATTTTCGGGCGCAGCGTCGGCGCCTCGTTGGCGGCGGGCAATGCGTGCGTGGTCAAGCCGGCGGAAGATGCCAGCCTGTCGTTGCTGCGCCTGGCGGAAATCGCTGCCGAGGTTGGTTTTCCAGCCGGCGCGATCAACGTAGTCACCGGTTACGGCTACGAAGCCGGCGCGGCGTTGTGTGCACACCCGGGCATCGATCACATTTCGTTCACCGGCTCCACCGCCACCGGTACTGCCGTGTCGAAAGCCGCTGCCGAACGCCACTGCCCGGTCACCCTGGAGTTGGGCGGCAAGTCGCCGCAACTGGTGTTCGCCGATGCCGACCTGGATGAAGCGTTGCCGGTGCTGGGCAACGCCATCATTCAGAACTGCGGGCAAACCTGCTCCGCCGGCAGCCGTTTGCTGGTGGAACGCAGCATTTACGAAACCCTGCTCGCACGCCTCAGCCAACGTTTCAGCGAACTGCGCGCCGGGCCTTCGGCGCTGGACCTGGACATGGGCCCGCTGATCAATCAGAAGCAGCTGCGCCTGGTGCGCGAGTTTATTCGTCAAGCCGAACAGGAAGGGATCACCGTCGCCGCGCGCGGAACGGTGGTTGCCGAGGCCGGCAGCGGCGGGTATTTCCAGGAGGCGGTGCTGTTTCGCGATGTGCCGCCTGACAGTCGCCTGGCGCAACAGGAAGTGTTCGGCCCGGTGCTGGCCGTGATGCCCTTCGATGATGAAGCCGAAGCGATTCGCCTGGCCAACGGCACCGAGTTCGGCCTGGTGGCCGGCGTGTGGACCCGCGATGGCGCACGGCAAATGCGCCTGGCGCGCACCCTGCGTTGTGGCCAGGTGTTCATCAATAACTATGGCGCCGGTGGCGGCGTTGAATTGCCATTCGGCGGCGTGAAGGCCAGCGGGTATGGACGGGAAAAAGGCTTCGAGGCGCTGCTGGGCTTTACCACCTTGAAGACCATTGCGATCAAACACGGTTGATTCCTCACAACAACAAGAACGGAGAACACACCATGCGTTTAGCCAATAAAGTCGCGATCGTCACCGGCGCCGGTTCGGGGTTTGGCGAGGGCATCGCCAAGACTTTCGCGCGCCAGGGCGCCAAGGTCATCGTCGCCGACATGAACGCCGTCGGCGGTCAGCGGGTGGTCAATGAAATCGCCGAAAGCGGCGGCCATGCGCATTTCATCGAGGTCAACGTGGCCAACGATGAAAGCATGGGCGCCCTGCTGCGTGGCACTTTGGAGCAGTTCGGCGGCCTGGATATCGTCATCAACAACGCCGGTACCACCCACCGCAACCGGCCGATGCTGGAAGTCGACGAAGCCGAATTCGACCGGGTGTTTGCGGTCAACGTCAAAAGCATCTTCTTGAGCGCCAAGCATTTTGTGCCGCATTTTCGCGGCCAGGGCGGCGGCGTGTTCGTCAATATTGCCTCGACGGCGGCGATCCGCCCGCGTCCGGGACTGGTCTGGTATAACGGCAGCAAGGGCGCAGTGGTGGTCATGAGCAAGACCATGGCGGCGGAGCTGGGGCCGGACAATATCCGCGTCAACTGCGTGAACCCGGTAGTGGGTGCCACGGCGTTGCTCAGCGAATTCATGGGCGTACCGGACACCCCGGAAAACCGCCAGAAATTCATGGCGACCATTCCCCTGGGGCGCTTTTCCACCCCGCAAGATGTGGCCAACGCCTGCCTGTACCTGGCGTCGGACGAAGCGGCGTTCATCACCGGCACTTGCCTTGAAGTCGATGGCGGGCGCTGCGTGTAACTCACTCTCACAGGGACCGGAATTGCTATGTGTGATCTTCATAATAAGAACGAGCCGAACACCCGCGAATTGCTTGAAGGCCTGCCAAAGAACTGGGGTAAATGGGGCCCGGACGACGAAGTCGGCGCCCTCAATTACCTGACTGAAGCCGAAGTACTGCGGGGCGTGGCCTCGGTGCGCCAGGGCAAGACCTTTACCCTGCAAGTGCAGATCGGCCACCCCGACGGCGACCCGATGTGGCCGGCGCGCAACCCGTCGATGCGCTTCAATACCCTCGACCACAGCCATTACCACTTCGGCAAACAACCGCACATGACCGGTGGTGCGGCGTATTCCGACGACGTGATCTTCATGCAGCTGCAAGGCTCGACCCAGTACGACGCCCTCGGCCACGCCTGGTACGACAATCAACTGTGGAACGGCTACGACGCCCAGACCACCGTTGGCGGCATGGCCAAGGCCAGCGTGCTGGCGGTTGCCGAACGCGGCGTGGTGGGCCGTGCGGTGCTGATCGACATGGCCCGCCATCGCGGCAAGAAGTGCCTGGGCCGGGGCGAAACCTTCAACCACCTGGACCTGCTCGACGCCGCCAAGGCCCAGGGCGTGACCATTGAAAAACGTGACATCCTGATCATCCGCACCGGGTCCATGGGGGCGTTTTATGAGCTGGGCAAGACCGAGTTCTTCAAGGACCTGATGGAGCCGGGGCTGACCTACAGCCGGGAGCTGGTGGAGTGGTTCCACGAGATGGAAATCCCCAACCTGGTGACCGACACCATCGCCAACGAAGTGATCACCGACCCGGTGTCCGGGGTGCAGATTCCGCTGCATTGCGCGCTGATGCGCAACCTGGGGATCGCCTTCACCGAAATCGTGTTGCTGGAGGAACTGGCCGCCGATTGTGCGGACGACGGCCAGTGGAAATTCCTCTACACCGCCGCCCCGCTGAAGATTGTCGGGGGCAGTGGCGCACCGGTGAATCCGGTGGTGATCAAGTAGCCGTTCCGTCTCAGTGGCGAATTTGCGAATCGCGAACGCGCCACTAGACTCAAGGCTCCTCTCACATGGAAGTCCACTCAATGAATGTATTGCGCCCTCTTCGCCAGGCAATTGCCCTGGCAACCCTGCTGTCTGCTGGTGCCCTGACGGCACATGCTGCCGATATCCCGTTGTCCAAGTCGCTGGAAGCCGATGAGGTGACCACCAAGGTGCTGGAGGTGGATGCCGCCAACCATCAGGTGGTGCTCGAAGGTGCCGAAGGCCGCAAGGTGCATGTGCAGCTCAGCGACCAGGCCAAGGACCTGGGCAATCTCAAGGTAGGTGATCAGGTCAAGGTGCTGGTGACCCATTCGGTCGCCGCCGTGCTGGACACCGACATCGACAAGAGCGCACCGGACGCCACCGAGAAGACTGGCGTCTTGCGCGCCACCGCGGATAACCCGAACCCGGGCGGTGCGGCCTTCCGCCAGGTACAGGTGCAGTTGAAGATCACCCACATTGACCTGGCGAAAAACCAGGTAACCCTGGAAAACCCGGCGGGCCAGAGCAAAGTGCTGACCGTGGAGAAACCGGAAATTCGCGCCGGCCTCAAAGACCTCAAGGTCGGCCAAAGCGTGTTGGTGACCTACACCGATACCCTGGAAATCAGCACCGCCCACGAAGGCTGATGAATGCGGCGCCCCATCAGCTCACGGCTGATGGGATTTCGCCAGATAGTCTTCGATGTTGTTCATCTGATCATCCCAGCCTCGGGAGTTCTTCTTGTAGGCCTTCTGGCGGCGAACGTCCGGGATCCCGTCAAAACCTGACTCCACCACCCGCAACAAGATGCCTTCGGCGTGATCCTCGAGGGTGAACTCCACCAGCGTGGGGGTTTCCGCGTCGTAATCCACATCCTTGTCTACGGCGTAGGGATGCCAGCTGAAAGAGAACCGTGTCTGTGGTTCAAGCCGCTCGATCCTTGCCTTCCACACCACGTGCTCGTAACCGGGATAGGTGATCGGGGCTTCAATGGCCCGGCCCTGGGCAAACTGTTTGCCCTTGAGGGCGATGCCAAACCAGCTGCCGAATTGCTCGGCGTCGGTCAGTGCTTCCCAGACCCGTTGGCGTGGAGCGTTGAGCAGGACTTTACGTTTGATTTCATTTGATTCGTGCATGAGACACCTCCTGTATTGACAGTAGGCGACATCGACCAATGCGCAACCTTTGAAAAGGGATAGGGCATGACGGTGTCATGCCCTTGTGGCGTCAAACGTGGGGATCACCCGGCGCCTTGGCAGGGGTCGCGTATTGCGGCTTCAAGTGGCCTTCCTGATCGAGCAGCCAGGCGTCCATGATCTGGCGCACCACCGGCCCCGCCACTCGGCCACCGGCCTCGCCGTTTTCGATCATCACCGAAATCACGATCCGCGGGTGCTCCGCCGGGGCAAAGCCGACGAACAAGGCGTTGTCGCGGTTGCGCTCCAGGGTCTTGAGACGGTTGTAACGCTCGCCCTGCTTGATCGCCACTACCTGCGCAGTACCAGACTTGCCAGCAATCCGGTACTGCGCACCGGCTGCAGCCGCCCGGGCGATACCGCGTGGATCGTGCATTACCAATTGCATGCCGTGGTTGACCTGCTCCCAGTCGCGCGGGTCTTTGAGCACCACGTTGGGCATCGGGTTTTCATCCACCGGCGGCACGCCATTGATGGTCTTGGCCAGGTGCGGTCGGTTCCACACGCCCTTGTTGGCGATCAGCGCAGTGGCCTGGGCCAGCTGCAACGGGGTGACCTGCATGTAACCCTGGCCGATGCCGAGGATCACGGTTTCACCCGGGAACCACGGCTGGCGCCGGGTAGCGCGCTTCCAGGCTTGGGACGGCATCAGGCCGGCTGACTCTTCGAACATGTCGAGGGAGACTTTCTGGCCAAGGCCAAACTCGGCCAGGTAGTCGTGCAGGCGGTCGATACCCAGCTTGTGGGCCAGGTCGTAGAAGTAGGTGTCGTTGGAGCGCATGATCGCTGCGTCCATGTCCACCCAACCATCGCCGCTGTGGTTCCAGTTGCGGTATTTGTGGTCGAAATCCGGGAGTTGGTAATAGCCCGGGTCGAACACCCGGGTCTGGGCGGTAACCACGCCGCTGTCGAGGCCAGCGATGGCGACTTCCGGCTTGATCGTCGAACCCGGCGCGTAGAGCCCGCGCAGCACGCGGTTGAACAGCGGACGGTCGAGGGAGTCGTGCAGCGCGGCGTATTCCTTGAAGCTGATGCCGGTGACAAACAGGTTCGGGTCGAAACTTGGCTTGCTGACCATCGCCAGCACTTCGCCGGTTGCCGGGTCGAGAGCAACCACCGAACCACGGCGGTCGCCGAGGGCTTCTTCGGCGGCTTCCTGGAGTTTGACGTCCAGGCTCAGCACGATGTTTTTGCCGGGGATCGGGTCGGTGTGCTTGAGCACCCGTAGGACGCGGCCCTGGGCGTTGGTTTCAACTTCTTCATAGCCGACGTGGCCATGCAACTCGGACTCGTAGAAACGCTCGATCCCGGTTTTACCAATGGACTGCGTGCCCCGGTACTCCACTGAGTCGAGGGCTTTGGATTCTTTTTCGTTGATCCGGCCTACGTAGCCAATGGAGTGGGCAAAGTGCGCACCCAGCGGATAATGGCGGACGAATTGCGGCTCGACATCCACGCCCGGCAGACGGAATTCGTTGACGGCCAAAACGGCGATCTGCTCTTCGGTCAGCTCGTAGAACAGGGTGACGGGCACGAAGGGATGACGGGCTTGCTTGAGCGCCTTATCAAATACGCCGCGATCCTCGGCGGGCAAATGCAGGAGGCTGACGATAGCGTCCAGCTCTCCTTTGAGATCGGTGGTGCGCTCGCGGGTGATGGTCAGGTTGTAGCTGGGACGGTTGTCGGCAAGTACTACGCCGTTGCGGTCATAGATCAGGCCGCGGGTCGGTGTGATCGGCAGGACGTGGACGCGATTGTTTTCGGAAATGGTGGAGTGGTAGTCGTACTGCACCACCTGCAGGAAGTACATCCGACCTACCAGGGCGCAGGTAATGCCGATTACCAGCAGCGCGCAGGCCAGCAGCCGCTTGTTGACCAGGCGGTTTTCTTTTTCGTGATCCTTGATCGGTATTGGTTCAGGCATTTCTACAGCATCTCGTTGAATAAGGTCGACGCCGCTTCCTGCGGAGGAAAAATCAGTCCTTGTGAAAATGTGCTGCACCATACCAAAAATGCAGAAACACTTTGCATCGATTTCCCTGAACGGTGTGCTAATGGAGCCTGTTCATGCACTTTGGTTTGAGCCGTTGACCTTATTCATGCGTTTTTATGCTGAGGATCAGCTCAGGATCGACTTGGGCTCCAGGAAGGCTTCGAGGCCGAATGTGCCGTACTCGCGGCCGATACCCGATTGCTTGAAGCCACCAAATGGCGCAAGAGGCTCATGGGCCAGGGTATTGATCAGCACTCGGCCAGCGTCGATACGGCTGGCCAGCCTGCGGGCGCGTTCGGGATTTGAAGACAGGATGTATGCCTGGAGGCCGTAGGGTGTGTCGTTGGCGATGGTCAGGGCCTCTTCCTCGGTTGCGTAGGTAATGATCGAGAGCACCGGGCCGAAAATCTCCTCGCGGGCGATGGCCATTTGGTTGGTCACCCGGCTGAATACGGTTGGTTTTACGAACCACCCGGCTTTGATGCCCTCAGGCAAACCGCGACCTCCTGCCAATAGGTGGGCGCCCTCCTCGATCCCGATCTGAATGTAGCGCTGTACGCGCTCCCACTGTTTTTGGCTGACCATGGGGCCGACCGCAGTGGCTGGGTCACGAGGGTCGCCGGCTTGCACGTTGCCCACCTCGTCGATCATCAGCGCTTCGATTTCTTCCAAACGACTTTCGGGTACCAGGATTCGAGTGCCGGCGATACAGGCCTGGCCGCTGTTCATGAAACCGGCCTGAAGGGCCATGGGCACGGCCGTCTTGAGGTCCGCATCATCGAGAATCAGCACCGGTGATTTGCCGCCCAGCTCTAGGGTCACGCGCTTCAGGGTCTCGGCGCCGGTCCGCAGGATTGTTTTGCCGACAGCGGTTGAACCGGTGAAGGACACTTTTGCGATGTCGGGATGGGCGCTCAACACGGCGCCTACGGTTTCGCCACGGCCAGTGACGATGTTGAATACACCGGGAGGCAAGCCAGCTTCATGAAGCGCGCGGGTGACTAGCGAGGTCTGGATTGCGCTCATTTCACTGGGTTTGATCACGGCGGTACAGCCGGCGGCCAACGCCGCAGCGAGCTTGCCGCAGATAAAACCGGCGTTGCTGTTCCAGGGTGTGATCAAGCCGGCCACACCCAGCGGCTGCATGACCACCTCGGCGATGCCAATGCGTCGGGAGAAGTTGTAGTTCTCCAGTACTGAAGCGGCATCTTGCAGGACGCTGGCTGCATGCCTGGCCATCCACCGCGCACGGGATATTGGGGCGCCGTACTCCTCGATAATCGCGTCGGTAAGTGCGTCTTCAATGGATTCAACTGCGGCGTGAAGGCGTTTGAGATAGTCGATGCGCACATCTTTAGAGCTATGGGAGAACTCGGTAAAAGCTCGCTTGGCGGCAGCGATGGCATCCAGGGCGTCTTGTTCATTTGCCAATCGAACCTGGCCGATACGCTGGCCTGTTGCAGGGTTGAACAGGTCAAAAAGCTCTTCGCCATGGGGCGTCACAAAGGCGCCGTTGATGTAAATCTGGTTGATGTATTGCATAGGTCCTCCGGGACGCTGAGCTAGTGCGTCCTACGGTAAGTCACTATGATTAAGCTGATAAGCCGTACAAATCGGCATGAGTTGATGAGCGATTCAGGACAATGAATACATCCGGGCTGAATGAGTTGGAAGCGGTGCTGGCAGTGGCTCGGCATCGCAGTTTTCGTGCAGCGGCGACCGAGTTGAATGTGTCGACATCGGCGTTGAGCCACTCTATCGCGGGGCTTGAAGCGCGGATGGGGGTGAGGCTGTTCAATCGCACCACGCGCAGCGTGTCGTTATCTGAAGTGGGCGCGGAGTTTGTCGAAACCATTACCCCTGCACTGTTGAGCATTCGCACGGCCTTGGAACAGGCAGGAAATCGCAGCGCGGAACCCAGCGGTACCTTGCGCCTGAATACCTCGGCGGGGGCGGCAAAGCAGGTGATGCCGTTGCTGCTGGAGTACCTGCGACGTTATCCACGGATGAAATTGGATATCGTCACTGAGGGGCGGCTGGTGGATATCGTCGCGCAGGGGTTTGATGCGGGGATTCGGCTCGGGGGTACGGTTCCTCAAGACATGATCGCAGTCGATATCAGTCCGGCCCAGCGTTTTTCGGTATTGGGCAGCCCGGACTATTTTGCTCTCAACCCAGTTCCCGTCAGTCCCATGGATCTGCGGGCCCATCAGTGTATTCGCAGCCGGATGCCCAGCGGTGCGATCTATCACTGGGAGTTTGAGCGACATGGCGAAGCGCTTGCTGTCGAGGTGCAAGGGGTTTTGACCCTGGATAATCCGACTCTGATGCTTGAGGCTGCCAGGGCGGGACTAGGCTTGACCTATCTTACGGAATGGAATGCCGCTGCCGATTTAGCGAACGGGACGTTAGTGCGCGTACTGGAGGAATGGACGCCGTCTTTTGACTGCTTGCGCCTCTATTACCCAGGTAGGCGCCATGTGCCGGCCGGGTTAAGGGCACTGATTGAGTTGATCAGGGAGCGAGGCTTTTAACCAGGCTGGATCTTTTTACGGCCAACAGCTCTCTCCCCGTTTTCCGACCGCCCAAAACAAAACCCCTGACTGCATAAGCAATCAGGGGTTCTGGAATTTAATCTTGACGATGACCTACTCTCACATGGGGAAACCCCACACTACCATCGGCGATGCATCGTTT